>JAABUQ010005790.1_pt1 | contig 19332 bp, 16 predicted proteins | sample 5560001 | NCBI WGS metagenome assembly JAABUQ01 (sample SAMN10711888, study PRJNA513371) | rock metagenome | isolation source: Antarctica rocks | place: Antarctica: Victoria Land, Finger Mt nord | collected 2015-12-18
CCCCACCCCCCCTCGCTCGACACCCCGCGCCGCCGCCGCACCCGACCCGGCCGTACCGGCCGGCACCGGCACCGGCTCCGTGGTGGCCATCCGCGCGCCCGCGGACCACCACACCACCACCCACCGACACCCGCGCCCGGGTTCCTCGCGGGTCCCCGGCGGCCGGCGCAGCGCCCTGCGCGTGCCGCGACCGTAACCCGCCACCGGCGGGCAACAGAAGCACAAGCATGCTTTACCACATATCTTGCTCATCGTTTCTGCTCATCGCTCATCGTTTCTGCTCATCGCTCATCGTTTCTGCTCATCGTTTCTGTGTGGTCTTTCGTCCGTCGAGTCCGCTGTCGGTCCGGGTGGCTACCGTCACCGGTCATGGCCGACATCGACCCCGACACCGCTGGGGAAACCGCCCGCCAACTCCTGGACACCCGCATCACCGCCGGCCACGAGCTCGCCGACACCGCCTCCGACACCGCATCGGCCTGAGCTGCATGCGACTGCCCTGGCACCGCGTCCGCCCGGACACCCCCAGCGCCGCCCATCCACCCGCCGCGGATGACCTCGGGCCGGCCACCCGCGGACCCGGCAACGGTCCCCCGGCGGACGACCTGGACCAGCAACGCCGCAACACCACCGCCGTCGCCGCCTACGGCCGGCTGCTCATCGGCGCCCACGCCCCCCAGGACCCCACCGACGCCCCGACCGGTGACGTCCACGTCTGCGGGATCGGGCCGATCCCCCTCGCCGTCGCGCTGGCCGCCGTCCCCGTCGACGACGCCCGCCACCGTCTGCTCCGGGACCCCGACGACCCGGCCGCCCGCGACGACGAAGCCACCGCCGTCGCCCACCTGCGCGAGGTCACCGCCCACATCGCCGGCGCCGCCCGCGCACGACGCGACGAAGGGCTGGCGGCGGCGCCGCCGCGCTGACCCCACCGCGAGCCCGCGTCCGCGGCGCCACTCTCGGGGCCGGTGGTCCCCGAGGGCCGGTGGTCCCCGAGGGCTGGTGCTCCCCGCCGCCCGGGCGAAGCGACGGGACCACCCCGAGCCGACCGCCGCAAGGGTCCGCTCCGCCGCTACGCGCCCCTGCCCCCGCCGACCCGGGCCGGTCAGAACCCGTCACGCCCGAACGACGAAAACCCCCCTCAAGCCCACAGCCGCAACCACCGCCCGGGGCCACCGCCGGCCCTGCCGGGCCGGCCCCACCAGACCGCGGGGCTCCGCCCCACACCCCGGCCCTCACTCCGAAGCCCCGTCCGACCACAACCCGTGCCCGGCCAGGAACCCCACCAGCCCCGCCGGGGACACGAACCGGTGACCCACCAGGCCCACCGCCCCGGCCGCCGCGACATGACCGGCGGTGTCATCGACAAGCCCGCACCGCCCCGGGCCCGACCCCAGCCGCGTCCACCGCAACGGCACCGAGGCCGTCAGGGGATCCTTGACGTATTCGGGGGTGCCGGGCATTCTTGACGCCGTGGAGGTCGCTGCCAGCGCCCGCAAGCACGGCATACCGGACGCCGACATCCTCCACACCTGGCGCAACGTCCTACGCGTTGCCGAACAGGACTACGACGGCGAGAGCAGGCTCATCGCCATCGGTCCAGCCCGCGACGGCGCCCTCCTCGAGCTGGTCCTCGTCCCCGACGACACGCCGACCCGGGTGATCCACGCCGCCCACGTCCGCCGATCCTTCCCCGACCGACTCAGGTGATGACCATGCCCCACACCCGCACCAAGCCCACCGCCACCGCCACCGCCACCGAGCAGGCCGAGGCCACCGAGAAGTGGCTCGACAGCCTCAACCCCGCCCAGCTCGACTTCCGCGACGCCAGCCACCTCCGCGCGATCACCGCCGCCGCCGGTGCCCTCACCACAGCAGAGGAGGACCTCCGCAGGGCCGTCGCCGACGCGCGGGCCGCCGGAGACTCCTGGACGGCCATCGGCACCGCGTCGGAACCAGCAAACAGGCCGCGCACGAACGGTTCCGGGCCTTCGTCGACCACCGTGACCGGCCGAGCCGCGGGGTGTCTCACGGCCCTGCCGGCGGATGCACCGTCGCGGCACCGCTCAGCGGGTACCGGGGTGATCTCAGCGAGGTCGTCGACCGGTGAGGGCGCTGTGGTGGAGCTGCCGCCGTCCACGTTGAGCACCTGCGCGGTGATGTAGGAGGCGGCGGACGAGGCCAGGAACAGGACCGCCTCCGCGACGTCCTCCGGCAAGGCCAACCGCCGCAGCGGCACCCGCGACTCATACCGGCGGCGCAGCTCCGGGTTGTCGCTGACCAAGCTGGAGGACTCGCTGCGCACCAGGCCGACCGTACGCCGTTGACGCGGACCCGCAGCGGACCCCACTCCGCGGCCAGCGCCCGCGTCAGCGCGTAAGGGCTCCCTTGCTCGCGGCGTACAGGCTGCCCTGGGAGCTGCCGATCTGGCCGATGCCGGAGCTGATGTTTACGATGCTGCCCCCGCCCCGCCCAGCCATATGGGCTGCCGCGGCCGCTGACAGGAGCAGCGGCGCCCGGGCGTTGAGGGCGAAAAGCGGGTCGACGTCCCGCGCGGTGAGCTGGTCGCAGGGGCCGAAGTGCACGACACCGGCGTTGTTGACCAACACGTCGAGGTGGCCGAGCTGATCCAGCGCGGGCTCGAGGACAGTCGTCGCGACGTCGGGGTCGGCCACGCCCGGTTTGACGGCGTCCGCGACACCGTCGGCACGCGCTATATCGGCGTTCACTAATGTTCTCCGGTTTCAAGCCTCAGAGCCTGCGACGACCGGGAACTGACCTCGGCGCATGCCGAGAGTCAGCGACAGCGCGCCTTACCCGCCGGCGGCGGACCGCCGTGACGGGCAGTTGGCAGCGTCGACCGCTGCTTCGCAGCCCGGGAACGCCGTGACTCATGGGCCAGCAAGCGCAGGCTGACCGTCAAAGGCCGCCGCCACTGCTCGGCTGCCCGGCACCAGCTCCTCGTCCCCGCGTCCCGGGAGTCTGAGGACACCGGTCACCCCCGCGGGCAGTTCCAGATCGAGGCGGATCTCGCCCTCCTCGAGGAGCCAGGAGACCGCCACGCGCCCGTGCGGAGTCTGAACTGACGTGGTCGCCTGCGTGATGCCGCCGCCCGGACGGGGAGCGACGAGCACACGCGCGTAACCCGGCTCCAGCGGCGAAAGGCCGCCGACGACCCGGTGCATCCAGTCCGCGACGGCGCCGAGGGCGTAGTGGTTGAAGCTCGTCATCTCCCCGGGGTTGATGGTCCCGTCGGGCAACATCGAGTCCCACCGCTCCCAGACGGTGGTGGCGCCCTGGGTGACGGGGTACAGCCAGGACGGGCACTCCCGCTCGGTGAGCAGTCGGTACGCCGCATCGAGGTGACCGGTCTGGGACAGCGCGTCGGTGATGAAGGGCGTGCCGGCGAAACCCGTGGACACGCGGTAGCGAGCAGCGCGCACCAACTCGGCGAGGCGGTCGCCCGCCGCCCGCTGGTCGTTCTCGTCGAGCAGCCCGAAGACGATCGCGAGGGAGTAGACGGTCGTGCAGTCGCTCGTCACTCGCCCGCCGCTGACGTAGTGCTCGGTGAAGCTGCGGCGGAGGCGGTCAGCGAAGTCGGCGAACTCCTCGTGTTCCGCCGCACGGCCGAGTACGACTGCGGCCTGGGCCACCAGGGTCGCGGAGCGGTAGGCGCACGCGGTGGCGACCACTCCCGGGTCGGCTTTGGCCTGTGCCGGATTCTCCGGCGGCGCGTCAGGGTCCAGCCAGTCCCCGAACTGGAACCCGGTGTCCCAGAGCCCGGAGGGCGAGAGCAGTGATCCGATACGGCGGACGTGCGCCGTCATGGACTCAAACTGGTTCTCGAGCACCTCCCGGTCGCCGTAGGCCTGCCACAGAGCCCAGGGCACCCACACGCCCGCGTCACTCCAGACAGCAGTCGTGTCCGGCGCGGGAAGGCCGTCCGGCCGATCGAGGAACTTCAGCGCGTCCGGCACCACGTACGGGATGATCCCGTCGTTGTGGCGCTGTTCGACGTCCACGTCACGGAGCCAGTCCTTGAGGAACGTGTCGATGTCGAACAGGAAGGCCGCGGTCGGCGCGAACGCCGCGATGTCGCCGGTCCAGCCGAGCCGCTCATCACGCTGCGGACAGTCCGTCGGCACGTCGACGAAGTTGCCGCGCATGCCCCAGACGACGTTGGCGTGAAACTGGTTCAGCAGCGCATCGGAGCAGTGGAAGGTCCCGATCCGTTCCAGCTCGGACCCGATCACCACCGCGGTGAGCGCTCCCTCCGGGATGTCACCGGGCCAGCCGACGATCTCGGCATACCGGAAACCGTGGAAGGTGAAGGTCGGCTCGAACTCGTCCTCGCCCCCACTCAGCACGTACCGATCCGTCGCCTCGGCGGTGCGCAGCGGTCGGGTGCCGAGCTCGTCGTGCTCCAGCACCTCGGCGTGTCGGAGCGTCAGTTCGGTACCTTCCGGGCCGCGCACCCGTACGCGCACCCAGCCGACCAGGTTCTGGCCGAAGTCGACCAGCGTCCTACCGCTCGGGGACCTCCAGATCTTCTGCGGCATCAGCTCCTCCCGACGCGAAACCCGGGGGCCGATGTAGGGCGTCAGGACAGAGTCGTCGAACGGGAGGACGTGCACCCCGACCCAGTCCTCGCCGGCGGGACCGGGCCGCTGCCAGGCGTCGTCGCGACGGCGAGCGTCGATCGTCTGCCCGTCGTACAGGTCGTTCGCGATCGTCGCACTCGGACCGGCCGACCACTGCTCGTCTGTTACGATCCGCTGGACGGCGCCGTCCTCGAATCTCACCTCGAGTTCCGCCAGGGCGCCGAGTTCCGCGCCGTACAGCGCCCGGGTCCCGGCCCACCCCAGGCGCCCCCGATACCAGCCGTTGCCGAGGGCGAGGCCGAGCACTGAGACGGGCTCCACCAGGGCGGTCACGTCGATCTTCGTGTACCGGACCCGCCACTCGTAGCTCGTCCAACCAGGCGTGAGCAGGTCACCGGACACGAACCGCCCGTTCAGCCGTGCCTCGACGACACCGAGAGCAGAGAGCGTGAGCACGGCGGTCCGAACTCCGCCGTGCCCGGACTCGAGTCGGAACTCGCGACGGAACACCGGAGCACCGTCGAACTCGTCGTCGGCGCAGATCATCCTCGCGTGCCAGTCCATGGGGTGCCTTTCGGAGGGGAAGGGAGGACACGACCGGTGATGCGGGTAGGACCTCAGCGCTGGAGCTCAGCCCTTGACCGCGCCGCTGGTGAGTCCCGCCACGATCTGCCGGTTGAAGAAGACGTACATGACCAGGGGCGGGATCGTGATCAGAAGAATGTCCATGAACAGCAGGTTGTAGAAGCTGAGGTTCTGTCCCTGGAAATGGTACAACGTCAGCTGGACCGTCGCATTCTCATCGCCCGGTAGAAAGTACAGCGGGCCGCTGAAGTCGTTGAACACCGCTACCGCCTGTACCACGACCACTGTTACCACCACTGGCCGCAGCAACGGAAGGATAACCGAGAAAAACAAGCGGATCGGACCTGTACCGTCGAGCACCGCCGCCTCGTCAAGTTCCCGAGGAACCGTCGCAACGAATGCGCGGAACAACAAAATATTGAAGGAGAGGCCCAACGTCGCCTCGATCAAGATCATACCGGGCATCGTCTTGAAGAGATTAAGGCCCTGCAGCACCCAGATCGTCGGCACCACGGCCGGCGGCACGATCAGGCCGGCAAGCACAAAAAAATTGATGACAGGATTCAACCGGCTGGGTTTGCGCTGAAGAACGTAACCGACCATCGCGGCAAGCACCACCGTAATGAGGACCGAGCTAACCGTGAGGACGGCGCTGTTGATAAAGGCTCGATAGATGATGCCATCGTTCGTCCGAAGCACCTCGACCAGATTCTGAGAAAATTGCCACTTCGCCGGCCACCTGAAGGCAAGAGTCGCCGCGTCCGCCGGAGTCTTTCCGGCCTGGAGGATTACGTACATGAATGGGACCAAGAAGACAACGATCGATACAAAGATTGCGGCGATACCAACAACTCGAGCGCGGACCCGTTCCCGTCTCACAGCTGCACCTGCTTGCGGTTCAAGAGCGTGGAAAGCGGAAGCATGATGATCGTCACTACCAAAAATAGAATGACGTTTCCGGCAGTCGACAGACCGTAGAATCCTGCCTGGTACTCCTTATAGATCACCGAAGCGATGACGTCACTGGTGAAGCCGGGGCCGCCACCCGTGGTGGCCCAGATTAGGTCGAACGACCGCAACCCTCCGATAAGAGAAAGGATAATCACAGTTCCCATCGCGGGTCGGACTAAAGGCAAGGTGATGGAACGGAAGATATTCCAAGACCCACTACCATCGATGCGGGCAGCCTCGTAGTAGTCGCTAGGGATGGCGACGATACCGGCCATGAAGATCAAGGTTGCAATACCGACTCCCTTCCAAATATCCACTCCGGCGATAGTCAACAACGCGAGTTTCGGGTCTGTAAACCATCCGGGCTGCGGTAGGTGAAAGAATCCGAGGACTGCGTTCACCATCCCGTGAAAGGGATCAAGCAGGTTCTTGAAGACGATACCCACACCGATCGTCGACACGAGCACAGGAAAGAAGACGACGGCTCGAAGGTAGCCTCGCCCGAGCACCGGGCCGGTAAGTAGCAACGCGAGCAGCAACCCCAGGACGACCTTCGCCGCACTGGTCACGAAACCGTACTCGAGGGTGTGGACGAACCCGTTGACCAGCTGCGGGTCCCGGAAGAACTCAACGTAGTTGTCGAAGCCGATGAAGTGCACGTCGAACAGTGACCAGCGGGTGAGGGAGAAGTAAAACGAGGCGAACGTGGGCAGCGCGAAGAAGACGACGTATAGGACGATGGCGGGGACGAAGAACCACGACGGATAAAAGGACTTCATCCTGACCTTGGCCCGGGGCGGGCGACCCCGCTTCTCGAGAGTTACCGCAGGGTCTACGGCGGTCGTCGTGCTGGCGGTCGTCATCGACTACTCCTCCTCCGGCCACTCGGCCTGCGTATGCGGCTGCCGTGCACCGCCGCCTCGTCTCCGTGTTAGGTCGGAATCGCTCCTGCTCAGTTCCAAGCCTTCAAACCGAGCTGCTGCGCCTGCTTCTTGACGTCGTCGTCGTACAGCGCGGCGCCTTGCGTAGCGGTCGAGATCTCCGACCCCACCTGGATCAGGATCTTCTCGAGGTTCGGCCCCTTAATCGGGGAGATGAACTCGAGCGCGAGCCCGGACTTTTTCGAGTCGATGTACTTCTGCTCGTCCCGTACCAAAGCCGGAGCGCTGCTCGGGACCTTGCACGTGCTGATCGCGTACGGCCCCGCCGGGAGGGTGGCCTTGTTTTGGACGTCGCAGCCGGCCGCGGAGTTTATCCAAGCCACAAACTTCTTTGCAGCTGTCAGCTTCTCGCCAGTAGTCGATCTAGGAATGTAAGCTGCACCAGGTTGCCAGATTGTCATCCGTGTTTGTGCAGCATTGTTTGCGGGCAGCGGGAACACACCGATGTCGTTGACCTGGGAGGGATTGCTCTGCTGGACGTTGCTGATGACGCCCGTGATCATCGGGTATTGCGCGGCCTGCCCGGTGGCCAGTTGCTTCAAGCCGTTGATGTTTGTGAGGGACGCGTAGTCCTTGTTCATCAGGCCGAGCTGGCGAACCTGAGCCGTGTGCTCGAATCCTTCCAGCGCGGGTTGCTTCGAGTACTTAGCGTTCGGGTCGTTATCGGTGTACTTTTTTGCCCATTGAGGGTCTATCGAGCTGATATTAGCGAAACTCCCGAGCACGAAGAGCTGGCTGGTCCAGGTGTCGCCGTACGTCTGGAGAACTGGCGTAATTCCGGCTGCCTTGATCTTCTGGCTGTTGGTAATAAACTCGTCCCAACTCGTGGGGACTGACAGGTGCAGGCGCGCGTACACCTTCTTGTTGTACATGATTCCACCAGCAAAGGTGGTGCCCTGGGGAGCGCCGTACACACCCGCACTCGTGCTGACGGTGGTTTTAAAGTCTGCTGAAATATTTTTTACCCACGGCTCATCGGTCATGGGCTGCAGCGTCTGGTCTGGGTGAAGCGCCTGGAAGAGCGAGCCTGAGTTGTACAGGAACACGTCACTCATGTCGCCCGTCGCGAGGCGTGTCTTGATGACGTTGTCCCCATCGGTCCCCGCGGGCCTTGAGTCGACCGTGACCGTAATCTTCGGGTTTGCCTTCTCGAAACCGCTGACGAGGGCCTTCGCGGTTGCGAGGGCTGCAGGGTCGTTGCCACCGGCGAGAAGCTTGATGGTCACTGGACCGTTTAGCTGACTGGTGCTTGAGTTTCCGTTATCGGCGTTGCCCGTACTCCCGGACGTGCATCCAGCGAGAGCGGCGACGATCATCGCCGCCGCGCTGATTGTCGTTGTTGCTTTCCGTGCGTAGACCCGGGAAGTCATCGTTAACTCCTTGTGAAGTCGCTGCATTGATCGGTAGCGGTCAGCTTGAAACGGTTCATCCGATAGTACGGATTCTGCGCCGATAGTCAACGGGCGTTGTGTCACGATCGTGTAACGGAGCGTCCGAACGGCGCGAAACCGCCGTGGGCCGCGAGGCACAACCCGGGGTCACCGGACGTGGTCAAGCTTCTGCGTTCCCTCAAAAACTTTCCTGGGACGAGCGCGACCGCGACGCTCCCCGTTGCACAGCCGGCCCGGCCAGTTCCCCCGAAGACGCCCGGACGACCAGGCTCGGGCTGAACTGCACCTGCTGGTGGTGGTGGTCCGGGCCGGCGCCGACCTCGGCGAGCACGAGCTCCGCGGCGGAACGTCCGAGCTGGTGGCTCGGCTGCCGGACCGAGGTCAGCGGGATCGCCGCCTGCGCGGCGAACGCGATGTCGTCGTACCCGACGAGGGCCATGTCCTGTGGGACGCGACGGCCGCTGGTCAGCAGGGCCCGCAGGGCGCCCAAGGCGAGCAGGTCGTTGGCACAGAAGACAGCGGTCACGGGTGGGTCGGTCGCGTCGTGCGTACGGCTTGCCGCCGCAGTCCCCAGAACTGCCCCGACGGCGTCGAAGCCGGCGGCGCTGGACATCGTCGTCGCCTCGAGGTCCACGATCACTCGGTCGGGGTCCAGGCCCGCTGCCGCAGCGGCCAGGACGAGACCGGCCCGGCGCTCGCGACACTGGCGCAGCCGGGCCGGCGTGCCCAGGAACCCGACCACGCGGTGGCCAGCGCCGAACAGGTGCTGTCCGGCGAGCTGACCGCCGGCGACATCGTCGACGGTCACCGAACAGTGGCGGGGCAGCGCGGTCTCCAGCAGGACCACGGCGGTCCCGCGATCGCGCAAGCGGTCGACCTCGTCGGAGTTGGAGCGGTCGACGGGCGAGAGCAGGATGCCGTCGACGTGCTGCTCGGCCAGCAACTGCAGCTGGTGGCGCTCGCGCTGCGGGGTGGTGCCGCTGTTGACGAGCAGGAGCCCGTAACCGGCCGCCAGCGCGACCTCCTCGGCGCCTACGGCCACGTCGGCGAAGAACGGGTTGGCGAGGTCGTAGACGACCAGGCCGAGGGTCCGGCTGGACCCGGAACGGAGGTTGCGCGCCGCAGCGTTGCGAACGAACCCGAGCCCAGACACCGCCTCCTCCACCCGGCGGCGCATGTCCGCGCTGACCCGGTCCGGATGGTTGAGGACGTTCGACACCGAGCCCACCGACACTCCGGCCAGGGCGGCCACGTCCCGGATGTCGACCCGCTTGCGCGCCACGGGTTCCCCTCCGGACGTCGGTGTGCAGACCGTAGCCCGCGCGGAGCGGTGCGGGCGGACAGCGGCAGGCCCAGACACCCGAGTGGAGGATCACCACCTTGACGGGCTCCGGCGACACCCTTATTGTCTGCCTCTCGCATGTAACGTTTCACTCCGGGAGGACGCAGATGCCCGACCGAATCGCCGTGTTGTCCGCTCTGCGGGCGCAGCGCGTCGAGACCCCGTCCTGGGCGTACGGCAACTCCGGGACCCGTTTCAAGGTCTTCAGCCAGCCCGGCATCGCACGCACCCCGTTCGAGAAGATCGACGACGCCGCAGTGGTCCACCGGCTGACCGGGGTGGCCCCCTCGGTGGCCCTGCACATCCCGTGGGACCGGGTCCAGGACTACGCCGAGCTGGCGGGGTACGCCGCCGAGCGCGGCCTGTCCGTCGGCGCGATCAACCCGAACCTCTTCCAGGACGACGACTACAAGCTCGGCTCGTTGTGTCACCCCGACCCGAGGGTTCGGGCGAAGGCGGTCACCCACCTGCTGGACTGCGTCGCGATCATGGACGTGACCGGGTCCCGGGACCTGTCGATCTGGCTGGCCGACGGGTTGAACTACCCGGGCCAGGACGACCTGCGCGCCCGGCAGGACCGGCTCGCCGAGGGCCTAGCGCAGGTGTACGAGCGTCTCGGGCCGGACCAGCGCCTGCTGCTGGAGTACAAGTTCTTCGAGCCGGCGTTCTACGCGACCGACGTGCCGGACTGGGGCACCTCGCTGCTGCACTGCCGGGCGCTCGGTCCACAGGCCCAGGTCCTCGTCGACACCGGCCACCACGCGCCGGGCACGAACATCGAGTTCATCGTGGCCGCACTCCTCCGCGCCGGCCGCCTCGGCGGGTTCCACTTCAACAGCCGCTTCTACGCCGACGACGACCTGATGGTCGGCGCGGCCGACCCGTTCCAGCTCTTCCGCATCATGACCGAGGTCACCCGGCCGGGCGCGGGTACCGAGGGGGTGGCCTTCATGCTCGACCAGTGCCACAACCTGGAGGAGAAGGTTCCGGCGCTCATCCGGTCGGTGATGAACGTCCAGGAGGCCACCGCCAAGGCCCTGCTGGTCGACCGGGACGCCCTCGCCGCCGCCCAGGGGACCGGTGACGTCCTGCGCGCGTACGGGGTCGTGAAGGACGCGTACGACACCGACGTGCGACCCCTGCTGGGCGGCCTGCGCACCGACATGGGGCTCGACCCGGACCCGATGGCCGCCTACGAGCGGTCCGGGCACCGCGAGCGCGTTCGGGCCGACCGGGTCGGCGGCACCCAGGCCGGGTGGAACGCCTGACTACTCCGCCACCGGTACCCACCCCGCCGCGCCCGTCCCCGATGGCACCGCTACCCGCTGTCACCGCCCCCTCGAACGATCTGGGAGGTCCCATGAGCGACACGACCCCGACGGCGGTCAGCGAGCTGCTGACCCGGGCCCACACCCTCGGCGCCGACCCTCGCTACACGAACTACGCCGGCGGCAACTGTTCGGCGAAGGCGCTCGAGGAGGACCCGGTGACCGGGCAGCCGGTCGAGCTCATGTGGGTCAAGGGGTCCGGGGGCGACCTCGGGACCCTCACCGAGGCCGGCCTGGCCGTACTGCGCGTGGACCGGATCCGGTCCCTGGTCGACGTCTACGCCGGGGTCGACCACGAGGACGACATGGTCGCGGCCTTTGACTTCTGCCTGCACGGGCGCGGTGGTGCGGCGCCGTCGATCGACACCGCGATGCACGGGTTGGTCACCCAGCCACACGTGGACCACCTGCACCCCGACGCCGGGATCGCCCTCGCGACCGCGGCCGACGGGGAGGCCCTCACCCGGGCCTGCTTCGGCGACCGGGTGCTGTGGGTGCCGTGGCGCCGTCCCGGATTCCAGCTGGGGCTGGACATCGCCGGGATCGCGGCCACGAACCCGCAGGCCGTCGGGGTGGTCCTCGGTGGCCACGGCATCACCGCCTGGGGTGAGACGAGCGAGCGGTGCCAGGCCAACGCCCTCGAGATCATCGAGCGGGCGCAGGCGTTCCTCGACGCGAACGGCCGCCCGGACCCCTTCGGCGCGCCTCTGCCCGGGTACGGGCCGCTGTCCGCCGAGCGACGCCGGGAGGTCGCCGCGGCCCTGTTCCCGACATTGCGCCGCATCGCGAGCACGGACCGGCCCCAGGTCGGGCACTTCACCGACGGCCCCGAGGTGCTGGACTTCCTGGCCCGTGAGCGTCACCCCGCCCTGGCGGAGCTCGGGACCTCCTGCCCCGACCACTTCCTCCGGACGAAGATCAAGCCGCTGGTGTTGGACCTCCCGCCGGACAGCCCGCTGGGGGGTGTCCGCGCCCGCGTGGTGGAGCTGCACCAGACCTACCGCGCCGACTACGCGGCCTACTACGCCCGTCACGCCGGCCCCGGGACGCCCGCCATGCGCGGCGCGGACCCGGCGATCGTGCTCGTCCCCGGCGTCGGGATGTTCAGCTTCGGCGCCACCAAGCAGACCGCCCGGGTGGCCGGTGAGTTCTACGTCAACGCCATCAACGTCATGCGGGGCGCAGAGTCGGTCAGCACCTACGCGCCCATCGACGAGGCCGAGAAGTTCCGCATCGAGTACTGGGCACTGGAGGAGGCGAAGCTCCAGCGGCTGCCGAAGCCGAAGGCGCTCGCCACCCGCATCGCGCTGGTGACCGGCGGCGGCTCCGGGATAGGCAGGGCGATCGCGATCCGCCTCGCCGCCGAGGGCGCCTGCGTCGTGGTCGCCGACCGGGACGCCGAGGCCGCCGGGAAGGTGGCGGCCCAGATCGGCGGCACTGATGTCGCCGTCGCCGTCACCGTCGACGTCGGCGACGAGTCCGGGATCGCCGCGGCGGTGGACGCCGGGGTGCTGGCCTTCGGGGGTCTGGACCTGGTGGTCAACAACGCCGGGCTCTCGATCTCCAAGTCCCTGCTGGAGACCACCAGCGCGGACTGGGACCTGCAGCACACGGTCATGGCCCGCGGGTCCTTCCTGGTCGCCCGGGCCGCGGTGTCGGTGCTGCTGGAGCAGGGGATGGGCGGCGACATCGTCTACATCTCTTCCAAGAACAGTGTCTTCGCCGGCCCGAACAACGTGGCCTACGGCGCGGCGAAGGCCGACCAGGCCCACCAGGTCCGCCTCCTCGCGGCCGAGCTCGGCGGGGACGGGATCCGGGTCAACGGCATCAATCCCGACGGCGTCGTCCGCGGCTCCGGGATCTTCGCCGGTGGCTGGGGGGCCAAGCGGGCCGCCGTCTACGGCGTGCCCGAGGCCGAGCTGGGCGCCTACTACGCCGGGCGGACCCTGCTGAAGCGGGAGGTCCTGCCCGAGCACGTCGCCGACGCGGTGTTCGCCCTCACCGGCGGTGAGCTGACGCGCACCACCGGCCTGCACATCCCGGTCGACTCCGGGGTGGCGGCCGCGTTCCTGCGGTGACCGGTGGAGCAGAGGCCCGCGGTGACCGGGTGACGACCCGATGAGGACGACGTGAGGGCCGCGTGAGAACCGCGCAGTTCGTGGCCGTCGATGTCGGGGCGAGCAGCGGCCGGGTCATGCTTGCCACCGTCAGCGCGGGCGCGAGGACTACCGACCCCGCCACGGTGGCCCTGGACCAGGTGCACCGCTTCCCCAACCGCGCCGTCGAGCTTCCCGACGGACTGCACTGGGACGTGCTCGGGATCCACGGACAGATCCTGACCGGGCTGGGCAGGATCGCGCGGGCCGGGGCGAGCCCGCGCAGTGTTGGGGTCGACACCTGGGCGGTGGACTACGGGCTCCTCGACGACGCGGGCGGCCTGCTGGGCCTGCCGTTCTCCTACCGCGACCTCCGCACCGGCGCGGGCGCCGGCGCGCTCGACGCCGCGGTCGCGCCGGGCGAGCTGTACCGGCGCACCGGCATCGCCGCACTGGCGTTCAACACCCTGCCGCAGCTGATGACCGAGCGGGGATCGGCCCGTCTCGCCGCCGCGGCGACGTTGCTCACCATCCCTGACCTGCTGACCTACTGGCTCAGCGGGGACCGGGTCGCGGAGGTCACCAACGCCTCCACGACCCAGTTGCTCGACGTCTACAGCCGCGCGTGGGACCTGGAGCTGGTGCACCGGACGGGGCTGCCGGCTCAGATCCTGCCGCCCCTGCGCGAACCCGGGACCCCGGGCGGCGCGCTGCGCCCGGAGGTGGTCGCCGCGACCGGGCTGACCGGCGCGCGGGTGGTCGCGGTCGCCTCCCACGACACCGCGTCCGCCGTCGCCGCGATCCCCGCGCGGGGCGCCGACTTTGCGTACGTCTCCAGCGGCACGTGGTCGCTGGTCGGGCTCGAGCTCGACGCACCGGTGGTCACCGAGGCGGCGCGGACGGCGGGGTTCACCAACGAAGCCGGACTCGACGGCACCGTCCGGTTCCTCCGCAACGTCAGCGGCCTGTGGCTGCTACAGGAGTCGGTGCGGACCTGGACGGCCGGGGGCGCGACCGTCGACCTCGACGAGCTGCTGCGCCACGCCGGTCAGGTCTCCGGTCCCGGAGCGCTCATCGACGTCGACCACCCGGACCTCCTTGCGCCCGGGGACATGCCCGCCCGGATCGCCGACCAGTGCCGGCGGACCGGGCAGCCCGTGCCCGGGTCCCCGCCGGAGGTGACGCGGGTGGTGCTCGACAGCCTCGCGCTGGCCTACCGCCGCGCGCTCGCCACCGCCGAACGCCTGACCGGCCGGAGCGCGGCGGTCGTGCACGTGGTCGGGGGCGGGGCCCGCAACACCCTGCTGTGCCAGCTCACCGCGGACGCGACCGGCCGGCCGGTGCTGGCCGGGCCCGTCGAGGCGACGGCACTCGGCAACGTTCTTGTCCAGGCACGCACCGCCGGTCTCCTGGGCGCCAGCGCGAGTGACGGCGGCGCGGACGGCCTCGCGATGATCCGCGCGGCGGTTCTCGCGAGCGACGCGCCCGCCCGCTACCTACCTGCAGTAAGCAGTGCATCCGCCTGGACCGACGCCGACGACCGGCTCGGGCAGGCCCAACCGTCCCAGACCAGGGCTCGGCTCGCCCGTCCGAGTTGCCAGTGATAGCGAAGACCGGATTCGGACCATCATCCAAAGGGAGAATCGCGAAAAGGCAGCTGGTTCACGCGCTCATCGAGGGGACCAAGGATCAGAAAGTCTGCGGCGATCGACCACCACCACCCTGAGCTGCCACGGCCACCGACCCGCTGTCCCGGTCCCCGCCTCTTCCGTCCCGGCCATGGGCGCCGCCGGATTCGGCGCCTCGGCGTGCCCCGGGTAGCCGGTGCCCCTGGTCCCGGCACGCACCCGCGGAACACGCTGACAGTGGGCACACCGGGGCGGTGGGGGCGGGGGCTGCGTACCGGAGTGGGCCCGCCGCCCGGAGGGACCTGCTCCGAGCCGTGCATACGCGCCGGGCACGCGCGACGCGGCTCCAGCGGCGATAGCAGACCCGATCGGCATCACCGACAAGCCGGCGATCGTGTTGACCGAGCTGCACCGCTAGATCCCGGTCGCCGGGCTGCGCGCCCGGCACGGCAGATCTACCACTGAGGACTACGAAGATGTCCTCGGCGCCGTCAACACGGTGAACGCCATCCGGGAAGGCACCCGGCGTCCGAGGCTGCCCGCCTCGGAACGAAGAACCATCTCGGTGCCGGTGGACGTGTCGGACCTGCTCAGTCGGTGCAGACGCAGGGCGGTCGCTGCGCCCTCATCGAGCCCCGCAACCAGCGTAAGATTGAAGGGCCAGGGCGGGAGTCAATAGCAGGGCCGGCGTAGAATTGGGTTCACGCCCCTCCGAGGCTCCCCCCGCGCCCGGTTGCGCGGTCGCGGGTGGGTCAGCCGGGGGGTGGGACGACCGGGGCCGCCAGGACTGCGACATTGTCCACGTAGTGGCCGCTGGCCGCGTCGAAGTCGCTTCCCCAGGTGATCGGCCGCAGGGCAACGTGGTCGGTGCCGCCGCAGAGCAGCTCCGAGGGGAACCGCGCTTTGGGAAACCGGCGGACCAAGTCAAAGACCTACGCCTCAGCCCGGGTCCCACCGTACCGGTCACAGCGGAGACCAGCCACGGGCCCTTCGGGAACGCCCCCAGGCGGTCTCGGTCGGCCGCCAGGTCGATACGCCCCAACCCCACCACAGACCAGGCGAGGAGGCGGCGGGCAAGGGCCGGCCCGTGCTCGACGCCCCCAGGCGTCCGGGACGGGCTCGCGGTCAACGTGTCCCCGAGGCAGCTGCTGCCGGCCCTGCCCGCCGCCTCCGACCCCTGACCACCCACCCCAACCCAGAAACCCCGGCACAGCCGTCACCCGGCTGACCAACCCCGCTTCGGTCGTCGACCGCCACGAGTACTTGTTAGGTGTATTCTGGCTGCCGAATGATGCCGTGGGTGGACTTTGACAACAGGGCGACGAAACACGGCCTGACGCAGGGCCAGATCCTCGCCGCGCTGGGCGCCGCCGTCTACGACGAACCCCTCCCCGACAGTCCGAACCGCTCCCTCGTCCTCGGGGACACCGACGACGGGCAACCGCTCGAGATCGTCCTCGTCCCCCAGATCGAGGGCCGGTGGCTGGTCATCCACGCGATGCCCCTGCGCTACCGATCCCGCACCCACCCCCACCGGACCACGTACGACCGGCAGACCGGAGACCGCCCGTGACCACCCACTCCCCCGCCGCGCCGACCCGAGACGCCAACGGCAGCATCACCGGAACCGTCTACCTCGCCGACGGCACCACCGAGACCGTCGAGGAACTCGACGCCTGGGCCGATGCCTTCGAGAACGACGACCACCCGAGACCGCTGACCCCACCGCGACCCGGCCGCCCCAACCTGGCCCGCCGCCGAGGACACCCCGATGGTGACCCGGGTGAGTCCCCACGGATAACGATCCGGGTTCCCACCGACCTGCTCAACCGAATCGACGCCCGCGCTGCATCGGCAGTGGTCACGCGTGCCGAGTTCGTCCGGGAAGCCATCGAAATACACGTGGCCCACAACGAAGCTGCTCACGGTCTGGCCGACCTCGGCCACTATCTCGACTTCTTGGCGATCTACCCGATGCGCCACCTCGAGGACCAAACTGCTAGCGATGCGGGGGCCTCGTGCCCGAGTTGAAACTCATCCATGCGGACAGCGACCCAGCGGCAGGGTCTGTCGATATAGCTTCCGCAATTCTCGAGTGGGTATTTACCCGGCACGAGGCAGGGTGGGTCACCACTGAAGATTGCCCCGACATCCAGACCGCCTCCACTAGCGACATCCACAGCGCTGCCGACGAGTTGGCCGACTCGGGTTACGTCGACGCACAGTTCGATGGTGCCCGCTACCCACACGTCAAGCTGCTCCCCGCAGGCAAACGCGAGATCCAACAGGGGATCGATCGGTGGAACGAACCCGGCCGCGCACCACGGGAACTCACCCAGCTCATCCTGACCATCGCCTACCGCGCCCACACAGACGACGATGGGGTTATCTTGATGACCCCGCCCGCCACGCGTGAGGGACGTGTCATCCAACCGACCGACCGGCAGCACCAGGCAGCCGCTCAGTGGCTCGCCGCCCGCGGCTACCTAGCCGTCCAGCGGGACGAGTCACGGATCACCCAGGGCACCATCACCGAGCTCGGCATCGACGCAGCGCAAAGCCCGATGCCGCTTCACGAATACGACATCCACCGTCGAGGCACTGCCCCCGCCCCCGTCTACGTCCGCGAGGAGGGCTCAGCGAACGCATTTGTCATCAACAGCAGCACCGGGGACGTCAGCCAGACCACTGAGTCCGTGTCGGTAGCAACGGCAGACGACTTCGGCCTTGTCTTTGACACCATCAGATCCGAAGCCAGCGGTGGACAGCTGTCGCCCGCACAAACAGCAGTCGTGGTCGAAGCGCTCGACGCGGCGGAGGCAGAAGTCGTCAGTCAACAGCCCGGCTGGCAGAACCGGACCAAGCAAGCTCTCCTGAACGCGCCAGCGCAGTTCATCACCACGGTCGTCGCGGCCCTCGCTCCAGAGCTGGCCCGGCGCGTCTTCGGAGGATGACCCAGTGACAGGCTGATAGATCTTGTCCAACCACGCATGTAGGACATGATCTACGGCTGTCTGTCGGATCCCGCGGCTCCGGTGCCGACCATGATGTCGACGCTCCGGGCAGCGGTACAGGCGGCGTGCGCAAGACGGTGATCTAACCCGCCACCTCCGCCACCCGCGCCGCGCTGCAGTGCGGGGTCCTGCTCCGCCGTGCTCACCCGCGCATACCCCACCAGCTGGCCAGCAGGCTTGGACTTGCGTGCGGGCGGTCGCTTCCGGCGGCCCGCTTTGAAGCTGGCGGGTCTGCTGCGTAGACAGGTGCTCTCACTGCTTCGGGAGCCGAGGCTTGGCTGGCGCGCGCGATGCACCCTGGCCGCCGATCGCTGACTCCATCGCATGACCGTACCGATAACGCAATGGCGGACTGGCGGGACGCACCCTGCGCGGCGGCAGTGCGAGACCTCTTACCAGACGTGCCACCCGGTCCCCGCCGACGTCAGGAACCTGGTCTCACGCAGACACCACACCCGGCCCTCGGCCGCCGCAACACCGGACGCCTCTGACCCACCGGCCAACCAACCGAGACCGTAGGGCGCGGCCGCTGCGCGCGACTCCCCTCACCGCCATCGTCGGGTCGCTAGACACCGAGCGCGCGAGCGAGGTTTTCTGCTATTTGTATGACCGGGCCGACGAGGGCACTCGCCATCGCCTGGGCCGCCGCGTTGCCCACCGCGCCCGCCAACCGGGACACCAACTGCCTCACCCTCTGCCGGGAGGGGGTGCTTCCACGCGCGGCAAGCTCGAGCTCACCGGTAAGCCCGGTGACCTCGGCCACCTCGGCGGTGGATGTGTCACTGCCGCTGAACAAGGCGCGAACCGCGGCCAGAAGCTGGTCGACCTCGACGACCTCGTCCGCGGAGAGGGTGACCGACTGGGTCGCTCCCGGACTTCCCTGCGCCACGTTGACCCCGGTCGAGTTCGTGACCGTCGTGGAATAGGTCGACCCGGCGGCCGGACCGACCGCGTCCATCACCGACCGGCCGCCGCGCACAAGCCGCTCCCCAGCCGGCGTGATCACCGGCAGCGGCCCCCAAGATCCGGACTCCGACACCAACCGTTCACTGATCAGCCAGTCCTTGGCGGCCTCCAGCTCGGCGAACCTGAACGGGTCCAGGTAGAACGAGCCGCAAGCCGACTGAAAGACCGCCTCGTCCGCGACGTGGTCCTCCCCCGCCAGGCCGCTCCCGTAGAGGAACCGCAAAAGCGAGTCACGGATCGCCTTGTGCCGGGCGGCGGGATCGGCCCGATGCCGCAGCAGACGCCCCACAGCATCATGACCGCCCTCGGTCAACCACACTTCGAGACCGTCGAAGTCCTCGTCGACCCGCACGTAACCACGGAACCTGGACGTCCCAGCAGCCCGAGCGGACGGGGTACCTCGCTCGATCGCTAGCTGTTCTGCATCATGACGTTGGTGACAGTGGTCGGGGTGAGGGTGGCCGGGGGCTGGTTACCGATTGCCGTGTG
>JAABUQ010005791.1_pt1 | contig 19331 bp, 19 predicted proteins | sample 5560001 | NCBI WGS metagenome assembly JAABUQ01 (sample SAMN10711888, study PRJNA513371) | rock metagenome | isolation source: Antarctica rocks | place: Antarctica: Victoria Land, Finger Mt nord | collected 2015-12-18
ATTTTACATCCACGCTCTGCGAAGAGCTTCGCCGCATACAGACCAACGTTTCCGAAGCCTTGAATGACTACCCGTGCGCTGAGCGGATCCATGTTCATTTGCAGCATTTGATCGAGGGCGCAAATTGTCACGCCTCGGCCGGTGGCTTCGACTCTTCCGCGCGAACCACCGATGGCAAGCGGTTTTCCCGTTACGACACCTGCGGTGTTCTGACGAACGTGCATCGAATAGGTGTCCATAAACCAAGCCATGATCTGCGGCGTCGTTCCTACGTCGGGTGCGGGAACATCTTTATCCGGCCCGACGACCTCAACAAGTTCCGCGGCGTACCGCCGCGTGACGCGCTCGAGCTCGTTCATTGAGAGCGTAGATGGATCGCACGTTACGCCGCCCTTTCCACCGCCGAACGGCAGATCGACGACCGCGCACTTCCAAGTCATCCAAAAGGCGAGCGCCGTAACCTCGTCGAGCGTCACTCCCGGGTGAAAGCGAATTCCTCCTTTGGCCGGTCCGCGAGCAAAATTATACTGGACGCGATAGCCCGTGTAAACTTCAAATTCGCCATTGTCGCGTTGAAAAGGAATTGAAAAGATCATTTGCCGCGAAGGGTGCGTCAGTATCGCGTGCATCCCGTGGTCCAGATCGAGCAGTTTTGCGGCCTCGTTGAAATACGCGATCCCGTCGCCGAATACCGAAACTTCCCGTACAGCCGTTGCCATAACTTAATGCAGGACCTCCTCATATGGCGTTTGGGAATGTATTGGTAATCCCCTATCGGCGGGGCGACAATCCGGCCGAGTGCCTCAAACGTTGAACTTGAAGTTCACAACGTCGCCCTCTTGCATGACATAATCCTTTCCCTCGCTGCGCAGTAAGCCGGCATTGCGCACCGCGTCCATGCTCCGCAGCCGCGCATAGTCGTCGTACGACACAATTTCGGCGCGGATGAATCCACGCTCGATATCGCTATGGATCTTACCCGCAGCCTGCGGCGCCTTAGTACCCCGCTCGATGGTCCACGCGCGGACTTCTTTTTCGCCGGCAGTCAAGAACGTCATGAGCCCGAGCAAGCCATAGGCAGAAACGATCAACTGGTCTAGCCCGCCGCGCTCGATGCCAAGCTCAGCCTCGAAGTCGCGCGCGTCGACCTCATTGAGACCCGCCAGCTCTGCTTCTATTTTTCCGCAGAAAGCCACGACACGGCTGCCTTCTCGCTCGGCAGCGTCGCTGACGGCGCGCATCAGCGGTCCGGGATTTCCGATCTGCGACTCGTCGATGTTCGCGACGTAGAGCAAGGGTTTGGCAGTGATGAGAAAACTTTGCGCCGCAATCTCATACTCGAGGGAGTCTTTGGAAAAAATGCGCGCCGGCTTTCCTTGTTCGAGCGCATCGATGAGCCGCTGCGTGGCTGCGACTCGCACCCTCAAGTCTACGCTGGCCTTTGCTTCACGTTGCAATTTTTCAATTCTTTTAGACAGCGAGGCCAAGTCGGCCAGAGCCATCTCAATGGAAATAATCTCAATGTCCCGTCCAGGATCGGGAGTGCCCTCCACGTGCGTCACGTTAGCATCTTCGAAGCAACGCACGACCATGGCGATTGCATCCGTTTCTCGAATGTGGCTCAGGAAGGCGTTCCCTAACCCTTGACCCGTACTTGCTCCACGAACCAAACCGGCAATGTCCACGAAACGCATCCCGGCTGGCACGATGCGCTGGGAATGAACCAGTTCAGCCAACACGGTAAGGCGTGCGTCAGGTACGGCGACTTCTCCCACATTGGGCTCGATCGTCGCGAAGGGATAGTTGGCGGCCAGCGCTATGGCAGAGCGCGTCAACGCATTGAAAATGGTCGACTTGCCGACGTTAGGCAAGCCAACGATACCGCACGATAAAGCCATGGTGGACGCCCGCCTCGTTCGTGCAGTTCAGCACGCTTCCCTCGGCAAGGAATCATCCATACCGCGTAGGATACATGACTATGCGTCAGATGAAGGTTGACAAGCTGGGAATCGATCTGCTTACGCACGACCCAGTCGTCATCCTCAAGGACCTCGAGGGCAAGCGCTACCTGCCGATCCTGATCGGACCCTTTGAAGCCACCTCAATCGCCCTCGCACTCGAAGGTGCGGCGGTGCCCCGGCCCCTCTCACACGATCTCATGCGAACGATGCTCGAGACGTTGGATGCAAAACTCGAACAGATCGTCATCCATGATATTCGCGAGTCCACTTTTTTCGCCAAGCTGGTAGTTCGCACCAACGGTGAAACGCAAGAGATTGACGCTCGCCCATCCGACGGTATCGCGCTTGCCCTGCGAATGCAAGCCCCCATCTTCGTTTCAGACAAGATCGTACTCGAGGAAGCGCTGCCCGATAAGAAAGCCGATGAAGCGGATATGCAGCGCTTCCGTAAATTTATAGAAGAACTCAAACCTTCCGATTTCAATAAGTAACCCGCCCTTTATCGCAATCGACCACGTCCAACTGGCGATGCCCGCCGGCGAGGAGGATCGCGCCCGCGCCTTTTTTGTGCATATTCTGGGAATGAAGAAATGTCCAAGCCCCCCGAGTTAGCAAAGCGCGGCGGCGCATGGTTCTGCAGCGGCTCCGTACAGTTGCATCTTGGCATTGAAGAAAACTTCCGCCCTGCGAACAAGGCGCACCCCGCGTTGCTGTGCGCCGATTATGAGCAGCTCCTGGCACGTCTGCGTGAAGCTCACGTAGATTATCAAGAAAATGAGGCAATCCCCGATCAGCGCCGCGCTTTCATCGACGATCCTTTCGGAAACCGAATCGAACTACTCGAACAGTAACCGTTCAAGCCATGCTTTGCTTCGACCAGCTCAGCACAGGCTGCTCAGCATGACAGAGAGACCCACGTCACCCTAAGCTTGTCGAAGGGTTATCATCGAAATGCGCTGCTTCGACACCGCTCAGCATGACACGGAAGCCCATGTCACCCTGAGCTTGTCGAAGGGCGTTATCATCGAAATGCGTTGCTTCGACACTGCTCAGCATGACATCCAAACCCTGCATCAACACGCTCAGCATGACAAGGCGCAGTGTTACCTCGGGGCCCGTTAGATGTCCCATTGCCAGGCGTTCCACCAGGGAGCGATGGTGGGAGCGGCGGAAAATCCTTTCAGCTCGGCGCTGCGGACCACTGGGCGGCGCAGCACGTACAGCGGAATGTATGGAATCGTTTGGTGAATGCGCGCTTCGGCTACATGATAGATCTTCGCACGGGCAACCGGATCGTACCTTCAGATGCACCACAAGCGTATAGTTGTTGGGTGTATCGATGGACGCGACGCGATCGTACCCTTCACGATGCAACACATTATTATCCGGATTGACGACTGCTTGCCAGGTGAACTTTACGTCGTGGGAAGTAAAAGCTGCTCTGTCGTGCCATTTCACATCCCGGTGAAGGTGGTACGTGTAGGTTCGGCCGTCTCTGGAAATGCCTCCATTTTGCAACGACGGAACCTCGGTGGCCAGATCGCCGATCAGTTTGCCGTTGCCGTCCGCAATGACTAGATACGAAAAGGTAAGTGACGAAAGATCCTCTACGAGGTCCATCCCGGAAAGCAACGGATTAAATTTATCCGGATCAGCGATGTCGGCCACACGCAAAACATGCGGCTGCGTCCAAGGATGCCGCATTCCTTGCGCTACGGTGTGAACTCTGGTACAGCCGCTTACGGCCAAGATGACGATAAGAAGCAAAAGCCCGCGTCCGGTCATCCGGGGAAGTTTCTAGGGGAGGACCTGCCGTTCATGGCCTCAAGAAGATTTAAGAGGCCATCGCACGGAGAGCGCTAAAACCGCTCGCTGAGAAACGCATAACGATGAGTTAAGCGTAACCCAGAGCGGCGAGTTGGAGAAAAGAGTTGGAAACCAGAGAGCGGGCGGATATTGGTGTTTTCGGAGGATCCGGGTTTTATTCGCTGCTGGAAAATGCGCGCGAAGTGGCGGTGGAAACACCGTACGGGGCGCCCAGCGATAAGCTCGCGCTGGGAGAGATCGCAGGCAAAGCTGTCGCTTTTCTTCCGCGGCATGGAAAAGATCATCGTTTCCCACCTCAAGCGATCAATTATCGTGCCAATCTATGGGCGATGAAAGCCCTGGGAGTCAGTCGCATTATCGCGCCGACGGCGTGTGGTTCCCTCAAGGTGGACGTGAAGCCGGGGGATATGGTGGTGGCCGACCAAATCGTTGATCGCACTACTGGCAGAAGCGACACGTTTTACGACGGTCCGATAACCACGCACGTCAGCTTTGCAGATCCCTACTGTTCGCAGTTGCGCCCGCTTGCAATCGATGCGCTGCAATCTCTCGATATCACAACCCACGCTCGCGGCACGATTGTGGTCATCCAGGGCCCTCGCTTCTCAACCCGCGCCGAATCAAAGTGGTTCGCCAGCGCGGGATGGGAGGTCATTAATATGACACAGTATCCAGAGTGCTATCTGGCCCGAGAACTCGAGATGTGTTACGTTAACATCTCCCTCATCACGGACTACGACGTGGGGCTGGAGGGAGAGGCCGTCATTAAACCGGTTTCTCATCGGGAAGTGATCGAGGTTTTCAACAGCAATAACGAACGGGTGAAAGGCGCTATTCACAGAATCATCGGAGCGATCCCGCACCAGCGACTGTGCGAATGCGGCAACGCGCTCTCAAGGGCTCGCGCCTGATGCGTCGAGGGCGGCGGCAGTTCGATTACAGCCTCTACCTTCGGGCTTTTCCGTTACTGGTGAGAAATCCGATCGTTATAGTGCCGCCGCTCGTGGCCGCTCTGCTCGGCGTACTCATTTCCTCTTTCACAGGCGCGTTCACAGATCCGCTCGGAGGATATGGGGCAGGCATTTTGCAGTTTTTGGCCTTCCTGGTAGACATGTTCTTATTTGGAGTATCGCTCATCATCGCCGAAACGGTTTGGCGCCGTGGTAAGGCGACGTTCGATGCCGCCTGGGCGGAAGCGCAAGAAAAAGCGGTTAGCATTTTGTTTGCAGCGGTTGGATTTCAGTTTGTAATCTATGCCGCGGCGTTGCTCGGCAATATTTTGGGAGTATTCGGCTATCTTCTCACGGCGCTGGCGGTGTTTTTCCTCATCTACACCATACCGGCAGCGGCCATCGGCGGAATTCCCGGTGGAGCAGCCCTTTCTGCTTCGATAGAACGCGTGAAGGAAGATTATTTGGCTGCAGCGCTCTTGTGCATCGTCAGTCTCCTCTTGTATGTGTATCTGAACTTTAGCGTCAGTGAAATGTTTTTCGCCTACGTCGGGACGGCAGCATGGATCGGTCAGGTCCTGATAAAAGCAATCGTTATCGGCTATTTGGCGTTTGTCTTCGCAAAACAGTACGACCAAGTTGCGTTTTAGGCAGTCTACTGAAGAAGCCGTGCGGGGATTTTTTCAGCAGACTGCCAGTCTGCTAAGCTGGCAGCTCGCTGAGCTGCATTCGCACCATTTCCGCCACGAGCTCCGGCCGCACGTTCGTACGCGCTAAGCTTTGCGCTTGGGCCAAGCGCCCGAGCGCCCGCGCCGCATCGTTGCTTTTCAACCGTGGCAAGCTACGCAGCCGCTCGCGCTCGTCGAGCGCTAAAACAGGGCCTTCGCCGTCGCTTAGTCCCAGCACGATCCAATCGCGCAGAAGCGTTGTGATGGTCTCGAGACCCTCGTCGAGTCTCTCGCGGTTGGCCCAGGGCGTTTCGCCGGCCTTACCTTGAAGCACGTCGAAAAACCACCGTATAGCAGCAGCGCGCGTGGCATCCTCGCCGCCCTCGAGCGTGCTGAGAGCGCGGAGCACGCTGCCCTGCGACAGCGCTGCTGCAACCGATGCATCCTTCGGCTTACAGCCGCGATCGGTTAAGATTTCCGCGACTTGCGCCTTGCTCAGCGCAGAAAAAGCAACTTCAATCAAGCGGGAACGAATCGTCGCAATCAATCGGCCCGGCGTAGAGGTCGTCAGCAACAGCAACACCTGCGCCGGCGGCTCCTCGAGAAATTGCAAGAGCGCGTTGGCGGCATGGTGGGTGGCGAAATCGACGTCTCCCAGAATGAAGATGCGCCATCCACCGGAATACGACGCCAATGACAATTGGCGCACGAGATCTCGCGCCGTCATTTCTTCGCTTTCATGAAAAGCGAGGGAGTTCTCACGTTCACCGATCTTGAGCGATCCGCTGCTTATAAAAAGGTCCGGATGCGTGTGCGCCTGCACGCGTCTGCAGGCTAAGCATTCTCCGCAGTACCCTAAGAGCGAGGTTTTCTGTGTTTCACACAGGAGCGATTGCCCGAGGCGCTGTGCGAAAGTTTTTTTACCAATTCCCTGGATTCCCGTGAACAAATAACCGTGCGATAAGCCGTCGGGCTGCAGGCGTGAAAAGTACTGCTTGGGTCGTTCCGCGCCGACGACGTCAAAGCGCACCTGTTATGGCACCGGCGTTCGAAGGTCGATCTCGCGCGAGACGGCCTCCGACAAGCTTTCCGGCGGCAGGCATCCATCCAACACGAAAAATCGTGAAAAACGCTTGGCGAGTTGCAAGTAGCCCGCGCGAACGCGTTCGTGAAAATCGTCATTCTCTCGCTCCATGCGATCTGCTTCATGGCCCGCATCGCGGGCGCGCGCCCCTACACGCTTGCGTGAAACATCCACCGGAACATCGAGCAACAGGGTCAGATCGGGCATCAATCCACCGGTGGCTATCTTGCACATCTCCAAGAGCATTTCGGGATCTAAGCCCCGCCCGTAACCCTGGTACGCTACGGTGGAATCGGTGAATCGGTCGCACAGCACGATCGCGTGTCGTGCGAGTCCAGGGCGTATGACAGTTTGCACCAGCTCGGCGCGCGACGCGTTGGCCAAAAGGGCCTCGGCTAAGGGTCCCATCCCGGCAATGCCGTCCAGAAAGATGTCGCGGATCCGTTCGCCCACAGCCGTACCTCCCGGCTCGCGCGTGGTAACCGCTTCGCGGCCCGATTGGCCCAAGGTTTGCGCAACCGCGCGCAAAACGCTGGATTTGCCGCAGCCTTCGATTCCCTCAAAAGTTACCAACACGTCTAGCAGTCTCTCTCCTAGACATCTGTGTGACGAAAAATGCGAACGCGCCGGTTTGGCTCGAGACCCGTGCTGCGCGATTGCAACCGATACTTTTCGGCTAGTTGATGCTGCATGCGCCGTACGTACGATGTTTGCGGCGAAAGTTCGATGGCTTTGCTGTCAAGCAATACTTGATAGATTGCCTCCTCAGCCTCGCGCAAAGCAATTTCTTCGTTGTCGACGGAGGGTAGGTTAAAAACATCTTTGAGGCAGGTTTGGATCTGGGTCGTGGTGTTCGTTTTAATTGAGTAAATTGGAACGTTTTCCGCGGCTATCTGCTTTAATTTTGCTGATTCCTTGCGCTCGAGCGTTTTGAGCGTCAAGACGACGTCGGCTTCGTCCCAGTTGCGCGCGATGCTCGCATTGACGCGCAAATTGTGAATTGCCCGTTCTATTTTATTGCGCGAAACGCCATATGGAAAGATCGACATGGCGGCATCGCGATCTTCGGTTTCTCTCGTGTCGTCGATGGCGAACGGCTGCATAACGTGCGGCATCGACTCGGGATTTGCTTCTTGAACCACAGTAACGCTACCGCCGGGCATTCGCTGACGAACCTCCGGCTGAGGTGAGTAGCCGCGCAAAAGCGCATCGACGACGTCGGCAACGTTTTGGTGAAGCGCCAGGCGGTCCCGATCGACAATTTCAATCAATACGTCGAAAGTCGGCGGCGCTTTGCGCTCCAAAACCGTCTTGCGCGTGCCGCGCCGGCGGGCTTCTTCGTCGGAAAGCGTGACCGCACTGATGCCGCCCACCAAATCGGAAAGCGTCGGGTTCATCAGAAGATTTTCAAGCGTCTGTCCATGAGCCGTACCGATGAGCGCAACGCCACGCTCTGCAATCGTTCGCGCGGCCAAGGCCTCCGCCTCGGTGCCGATTTCGTCGATGACGATTACCTGCGGCATGTGGTTCTCTACGGCTTCAATCATCACCGCATGCTGCAGCGCCGGATCGGCAACTTGCATCCGGCGCGCCGGGCCGATTCCCGGATGCGGCACGTCGCCGTCGCCGGCGATTTCGTTAGAAGTATCTACGATAACAACGCGCTTGCGGTCTTCACTGAGAACGCGCGCACATTCGCGCAACATGGTGGTTTTGCCAACACCCGGTCGTCCAAGCAAACAGATCGATTTTCCACTGCGAATGACGTCGAGAATGATGTCGATCGTACCGAACACCGCGCGGCCCACCCGGCACGTCAAACCGATTATTCTTCCGGCCCGATTACGAATCGCCGAAATGCGATGCAGCGTCTGCTCTATTCCGGCGCGATTGTCCGCGCCGAAGGGGGACAGGCGGGAACTGACGTGGGCTATGTCTTCGTTGGTGACTGCCGCCTCAGCTAAGTACACGAAGTCATTTTCAAAGCGCGCTTCCGGGGCGCGCCCCAAATCCAAGACTACCTCAATGATCTCTTCGCTGTTTGGCAAACGAACCAGCGATTGCCTGATCGGGAGAGGGAAGATATCGAGGAGCTGGGTGAACTCCCAGTTAGGTGAAACCGAGTCGGCGTTGACGGCCAATACCGATCCTCAAGAAGCGAGCGTTTGACCTTCCTTATTGAAAGTTCGCTCGCGGTCCTTTCACTCTTTAACGACCCTAATGGTTTTCAAATGCTTGTCAAACGGCCCTTGCATGCGTACGCCCGCGCGAATCTCTAAGTCCAAATACTCGATGATTTCCTTGCTCAGTTCCTCACCTGGCGAAATAACTGGAATTCCCGGCGGATAGGGAGTGATTACCTCAGCACAAATTCGCCCGGCACTGGTTTTGAATTTCACGCTTTCGGTATCGGCAAGAAACGCCTCTCGCGGAAGCATGCGCAGGAGAGGCGTCTTCGGCAATCGATAGCTACCGGTCTTTAGCCGGCGCTGCAGTATACCGGAAGGTGAGAATATGTCCACCGGCCGGTCTTCGCGCGCGAGTTCGCTCACACCGAAGACGAGCCGGTCCGCTGCCGCCGCGGTTGTACCGATTGTGAAAAGCGCAACACAGTTGAAAAGGTCCGCCAGCTCGACTTGTACGTTGTAGCGTCTGCGCAGAATCTCAGCGGCTTCATAACCGGTGTATCCGAGGTCTTTCACGGTTATCGTAACCTTTGTCGGATCGAAGTCGAATACGCCGTTTTGCCCCACCCGGTCTTCACCGAAGCAATAAACGCCTTCGATTGCATTGAGTTTTCGCCGCGTCTCATTCGCCATTTCGATCGTGCGCGAGAGCAGCGCCGCACCCTCGGTCGCCATTTGTTTGCGAGCGACGTCAAGGGACGCTACCAGAGCCAGGTTGGGCGAGGTCGACAGGAACAACTTTAAGACGGCCTCCAGCCGGTCGATGCGGACACGGTGACCAGTTTGATGCAGCATCGCGGTTTGAGAAAAACTGGACAGCATCTTGTGCGTCGAGTTAATGCAAAGGTCCGCACCGGCCGCCGTCGCGGAAACCGGAAGAGCCGGATGGAAATGAAAATGAGGACCCCAGGCTTCATCGACCATTAATACCAAGTCGTGAAGATGAGCGATTTGGGTGATCGATTCGATGTCCGCTGCCACGCCGTAATACGTTGGACTCACGATGTACAACGCTTTGACCTCAGGATGCTCGTCGAGCGTGCGCTGCACCGTTTGCGGCGTTACCACATTATCCATATGCAGACTCTCGTCCACTTCAGGCTGCATGTAAATCGGCCGGACGCCACTCATGATCAGCGCGCCTAGTAAGCTCTTATGCGAATTGCGCGGGACGGCCACGGTATCGCCTGGATTGGCGGCCGTCATCATCATGCACTGGTTTCCGCTGGTAGAACCGTTGATTAAGAAGTACGATCGGTCAGCGCCGTATGCGTCGGCAGCGAGTTGGAGCGCCTCCATGATAGAATCGACCGGCTGCAAGAGATCGTCGAGTCCCGGCATCGGCGTCAGATCGATAGAAGCAAAGTTGTCGCCGATAAATTCTCGAAAACCGCGCTCCATGCCATTGCCTTGCTGATGGCCCGGAGTGTGAAAGGGGATCACTCCCGCGTCCACATAGTCGAGCAGCGCTTGAAAGTAGGGCGTTCGGGATTGGTCGAACTTCGCTACGCTTCGACTCTTTCGTCAATCGATACGTTATACAAGAACAAGAATTTGTGCCACTCACCCGGTAAGGTGTTGCGTTTTACTCGAATCCATGGAATGTACTTGGGCGTCTTTGGCTTTCGCTTTAAGTTCATGTTCGCATGTTCGGGGGAGCGATTGTTTTTGCGATTATTGCATCGCATGCAGGCGCAGACCAAATTTTCCCACGTCGAAGGGCCGCCTTTGCTGCGCGGAACCACATGATCCACGGTCATCATGCGTTCACCTCTTGCATCGCAATATTGGCACGCGTAGTCATCACGCAACAAAATATTTTTCTTGGTCAGCGCAACTTTTTGCATGGGGCGTTTGATGTAGTAAAGCATGCGGATAATTGAAGGCATGCGCATTTCAAAGGTGGGCGATGCCAGCAACCGGTCGTGCCCATGGATGATTTCCGCCTTGCCTGAAAAAATGAGCTTAACCGCTCGCTGAAAATTGGTGATGTTCAGCGCTTCGTAGGTGAAGTTCAGAACCAGCACTTCACTCATATTAAACGGCGCGGTACCTCACGACCGCGCCCTAAAAAGAACGAAGGCGAGAATTATAGTCCTCGCCTCCTCACGCACGCCATTCGCGTTTCGGTGAGCATCTGCGTGACTGCCAACCTTTCTTGCGGCTGAAGTCTTTCTTTAACGCGCTCGAAGCTGGCGCTGGCGACATCGATGGCTATCTCTGCCGACGCAATGTCAGCCGTTTTTTCCTCTTGCGAAACGGCCAAATAGGCGTGGGCTGCAAGCGAAAGCGTTGCAATCACTTCCATCAGCAACGGCTCCACGGGCGGTATTTCCCCCTGGAATCCGGCTTCGGGGCTAGACGAACTCCCAACGGACGGGGCGTCTGAACTCATTATGTGGGCAAATTAAGCGCGCGCGGTCTGCGTACCTATCGCGGTAAATTCGTTCACCATCGAAATGAAATACTCGTGCAGCCGCCGGTCTCGCGTAAGCTCGGGGTGGAAGGCGGAACCCAGTACGTTCTGTTGCCGTACAAGAACGCCGTGCCCATCGAGCGATGCAAGAAGGGAAACTGCGGCACCCACCCGTTCGATCCATGGAGCGCGAATAAAAACGGCCGGGAACGGGGAAGCTCCGAGTGCAGGAATCGGCAGCGCTACTTCGGCTGAGGCGATCTGGCGGCCGAATGCATTTCGGCGCACGGAGATGTCAATTAAATCGAGGGTGGGTTGCGGCAAGGCGCACACCTCGTGCGCTAGCACAATCATCCCCATGCAGGTCCCCCACACCGGCATTCCATCTCGCGAACGACACCGAATCAACTTGGCCAGTCCGAATCGATCGATCAGCTTCATGACGGTAGTGGACTCGCCGCCCGGAATGACGAGGCCGTCAACCCGATCCAACTCGGCGGTTGTTTTGACCGGCAACGCTCGTGCGCCGCTCTCTTCCAAGGCAACCAGATGTTCGTTGACATCCCCTTGCAAGGCGAGGACGCCGACGCTCGGCAGCAGTGACATTCGCTCGGGGGTCAGTTGCCCCGCGTCGCGAGCAATTCCGAGTCCGGGAGCGCTCGAAGATCAATGCCCGGCATTGCGGTCCCGGCCAGCGACCGCGAAGCGGCCACAATTACCGAGGGGTCTGCATAGTGGGTCGTGGCGTCGACGATCGCTTTGGCAAAAGCTTTCGGATTGGATGATTTAAAAATCCCGCTTCCCACGAAGATTCCTTCGGCTCCGAGCTGCATCATAAGCGCTGCATCGGCGGGCGTTGAAACCCCACCCGCGCAGAACAGGACGACGGGCAACCTCTTGTGCTCCGCAACATCTTGCACGAGATCGAGCGGCGCCCCGAGCTCGCGCGCACGAGCGACCAATTCCTCTTTCGGCATTACCGACAGCCGGGCGATTTCATCTTTGATGGCACGCATGTGACGTACCGCTTCGACGATGTTGCCACTGCCTGCCTCACCCTTACTCCGAATCATGGAAGCACCCTCGGCAATCCGGCGCAGGGCCTCTCCCAGGTCACGAGCGCCGCACACGAACGGTACTTTGTATGCGGCTTTGGCGCAATGATACTTATCGTCCGCGGGCGTTAGAACTTCCGATTCGTCAATAAAGTCGATGCCGAGCTCTTGCAAGGCTTGGGCCTCCGCAAAGTGCCCGATGCGCACCTTTGCCATAACCGGAATGGTGACCGCATCCATGATCCGCTGAACCAAATCCAAATCGCTCATGCGGGCAACGCCGCCGGCGGCTCGGATGTCGGCCGGAATCCTTTCCAAGGCCATGACCGCCACCGCTCCGGATTCCTGAGCCACAACCGCGTGCTCTGGAGTCACGACGTCCATGATCACGCCGCCTTTGAGCATTTGAGCTAGGCCGCGTTTAACTGTGTCCGTACCGACTTGCTTCATACTTTCCTCAAAATCGTCCCTTCCTATCCATTCTACCAGGGCCTTCCAAGGACGATACACGCAAGCCTTAAGGAGGGATGGCGCTCCCCGTCGGTCCGGGTACCGGCGTTTCTGGACCTTGGGCGCCCGGCGGCGGCCCCTGGGGGCCGGCCGTAGGTAAGCCCGACGGCGTGGGGCGCGGAGCAACGGTAAAGGTGGGATTCACAACTGGGGTTGCGGGCGTTGTCGGCACTGCGGAGGGGGCCGCAGGCGGCGGTGTGCGAGGTCCCCTGGTAGGCTCCGGAGCGGGGGTGGGTCTGGTTGGCAGCGGTGCGGGAGGGACCCGGGGGTCAGGAAAGGCCGGATCGGTCGCCGCTGCTAAGATTTGGGTCTTCTTCCAGTTGGGCCCCAAGGGGCCGCCGGCAGTGGCGTCCGGACTCGGAGTCACGATGGTACTGGGGACGCCGCTGCTCCCACGCCCCGTGACCCCAACCAACACCCGGTCGGCCATTCGACTTCCGATAGCTACCGCTGCCACCAAGACAAGCGCTCCTAAGAGCAAGACAACGGTGAAGAATCGCCGCTCACGCATAGGTGAGATCGACGTCCGTATCGGTCATTGCAGCGGTAGCTTCGCGGTCGTGGGCGGTTCCGATCAGTTGTAACTCCAACAAGGCGCCGGGCCCCAGATGCGCCCGCTTGGTGATACCTCGGAATTCGATGGAAACATTCCTAGGGCCGTCTTTCAAGTTACAAAGGAAGGCGCGGACCGCACCGCTCTCCTCTTCAAACGCAATGCAGCCGACTTCAACCGGCGATGTAAGCGCTTCAACGCTAACGTCGCGCCCCGCGTAAATGCAACGGTAGGGTTCTTCCGCCGACATTTCGGTCATATCCGCGAAGATCGTGCTCCGGCGCAGATCGATCACATACGTACAGAGCCGGCCACCCCAATGCACGCGCACACCAGCAACCCATTCCCAATCTTTGGGAACGAGCGGTGAAAGATGGGGACGGCCACTCGTGCGATAGCCGTTTAAACCGCCGATCGTCTCGGCGACCGCCCACAGATATTTTGCGCTGGTCCAGGGAGAGAGATACATTCCGCGGTTGGTCAAGGAACCGCCATCGAACCATTCGGCGAACTGGCCGGGAACCGTGTTGCGCACCGAACCTGCTTCCATGGTATCGTAGATCCGCTCCAGCCACGCCGCCGCCTCGTCATGCATCCCGTTCCTAGCCAACGCTACGGCGAACCATAGCGTGAGGTCGGGCCAAACGCCACCCAACAGGCCGAAGCCGTGCGATGGAAAGTACCAAGAATCCGCCGTCGAGATGGTGCGCAAACCGACGGGCGTGACGAAGTCGGCCTCACTAAGACGCTTGAGAATTGCACGACGTTGCTCCGAAGCCGCAACGTCGAAAAGTACCGGAAACACTTCATCGGCCGTGAAGTTATCTTGAAAATTGTTTTCCTGGTCGTAATTGAGCACGAATCCGCCCGTATCGTCGTTAAAAAGGTGCCGCATCATCGCCTCGCGCATGGCTTGCGACTCGCGGGAGTAGCGTCCCCAGTGTTCGCTCTCCCCGAGGACTGCGCAAAGCATCGCAGCGGCTTCCAGGGCAAACACTGCCTCGGCGTTGATCTCCGTCACGGCGCCATCAAGCGTGTAGTACGGAATGATGTTCCGCCATGAACTTATGCCGAACATGTCAACGCCGCTAGCGCGGCAGAAGACCAGCCCATTCGGGTCGCGCTGACTCAACAAATAATCGGCGATTTTTACGATGAGCGGGAAGCATTTGCGAACCCACTCATCATCCAAGGTCGCGTTGTAATGGTGAAGCATCGCGATCAGATGCAGCGGCGTGTCGTCGTTGATGTTGAGATCGTACGAAGTTTTGAAACCATTGACGCCGCGAACGTACTCGACGACTTGACCGCTGTCGTCGACGAAGCGGTTGAAGACTTCAATTGCATTCCGGCTGAACTCCGGTAAAAAATAGTCGTATCCGTGCACGAACCAGGACGTATCGCGGGAAACCAGGATATCCGACGGCGGAGAATTTGTCGAACCCCATCCTTGAGGGTATTCTTTGATAACGCGCAACATATTGGCCTTCGCCCACACCACGCCCCGGCTAATGGACGGAGAAGGCGTCATAAACCGGGCGTCGGCAAGCGACTTTGCGAAGTACCGCTGCGTCTCGTGCAACGCTTTGCGGTCGAAGAGTACTTGCTCAAGCACGGGCTTCGATTTGTCGGTACCTTCCTTGTGAAAGACTACCGAAAGGCGCAACGATTCCCGAGAGCCTGGTGCGACATTGAGGCGATATTCAAATGCGCCGAAGATGCGACGGCTGACGCATTCGGCCAGTTGGGGAGTGACCTCATCGAGGTGTTGTTCGGTTTGCAGCGATCCTTGGGTCATGTGATGCAACAGAACTTGCTCGCGCATCGCCAGCACCGCTGCGTACGGTTGGCGTGAAGCTCCCCACCAGCGCTCGCCGCCGGTTTCTTCATTTCTTGTCTTGATGTAGGGGCCCTCAGCGGTTGCATGTACTTCATGCTCAGGTTCCCCGTAGAACCGCTGTCCTACCAGAAGCGCCCAGGGGAAAACGGAGACGTTCAATGGCTGGCGGCCGGGATTGTGCAACGTTAGATCGACCACAAAGCACACGGCGCGGGCATGCCTAGGTCCGTGCGGTACGTAAAACGCTTCCGTCACATGGAGCCGGTCTGCCAGAGTAAATTCTGAGATCTGCGCGTACGGCAGGAACGTAAAATCTCGAGAAATCTGATGGGGGAAATATGTTTGCTTTGCATCGGTCAGGCGGTAAGCGATTTGGTGCGCGCCGAAAATGATCTGGTCAGTATCCGCATCCCATAAGCCGCGAACTCCGCCTTTAGGCGTGCAGGTCGCGAAACATTTGTAATTGCCCAACAGCAGCCCGAAAGGCGTTTGGGATTCCGGTATCACGTATGCGCAAAACTCGTTGTGCTGTGCGTCATAACTCGCGCTCATCACGTGCCACAGTACGCCCCCGAATAAGAATAGCCCGCTTTGCGACCCCGCACAGGGAGATTTTTGACTTGTAGCGCAGGTCAACGCGCAATGACGTTCCCTCAGACGCTGCGGGCCCCGGCGAAGTTGAACCTTACTCTGGAAGTGCTGGACGCACCGCCCGGCAAACTGCACCGGCTGCGCAGCGTCATGGTGCCCATTGCGCTCTACGATGAGATTCACATAGAACGAACCAGCAACTCTGGTTTTACTGCCTCCCGCCCGGAACTGGAAAAAGACAATTTGATTCTGAGCGCCTTGCGTTTGCTCGGCATCGATACAAATGCGCCACGCATACATCTAGACAAGAACATCCCGGTGGGAGCCGGTTTAGGGGGCGGATCGAGCGACGCCGCGAGCATCTTGATCGCTGCGAGTAGCGGCGTTTTTGGGAACGGCGGACATAAAAAAATGCTATCGATCGCACAGGCACTAGGCTCGGACGTTACCTTTTTCCTCGCCCAAACGGGGGCTTTGGTTGAAGGTTGCGGCGAACGCGTCACGGCCGTCGGCGACTTGCCGTCATGGTGGAGCGTGGTTGTGCATCCGCCGGTGGTGGTGTCAACGGCGGACGCCTACGCCGACTTGGACCTCATGCGCGCAGGACCGAGCGAACGCCGAACACGCGCAGATTCCGCTTCCTTACGGGCCGTGATTGCCTTGCAGCGAGGCGATTTTTCTGCGGTGCAGCAGTTGCTGCGCAACGATTTCCAAAGCATGATCGCCGCTGCTCACGCGCCGGTGCGCGAAGCGCTTGACGCGCTGCATGCAGCCGGTGCAGCTAAGCCGACGCTGACCGGATCCGGATCGTGCGTATTTGCTTTGGCGCAAACGCGCGATGAAGCGCAAAATATTGTTTCCGGCTTGCACCTTCCGCCAACGTTCGGTATCCATCTGGCAGCATTCCATGATTCCGGCGTTTGGTCGGGCGGCGCACGCGCATGAACGCCATCGTGCTGGCGGGCGGTCCACTTGACGCGGTGGCTAAAACCGATCCGCATGCGCCAAACAAAGCGTTCATAAAGGTAGGCGGCACGGAATTAGTGACGAGGACTCTGCTAGCGCTACGCGCTTCGCCGCTGATCCACAGGATTATCGTTGTCGCCCCCTTGAGCGCTCACGCACATCCTGCGTTGGAACTTGCGGACGAACTACGCCCGGATGGAAAGCGGATCAGTGACAGTCTGGCGAGCGGCATCCGCAGTTTGGAGCCGGATGCGCAGGCGTTGATCGCACCTTCGGATCTGCCCATTCTTTCCGTGGCTGCGGTAAACGAATACGTTTCTCAAGCCGTCTCGCTTGATGCGGATATCACCTACGGCTGTCTCGAGCGCCGGATTCACGAAGCGGCGTACCCGCAAGTTCCCCACACATGGGCGCGGCTGCGCGATGGCACCTTTTGCGGCGCGGGCCTCGTGACGCTGCGCCCCCGAACGTATCCCAAGCTCGCTTTCGTTCTTGAAAAACTGGGCGCGGCACGCAAAAATCCCTTCGCGCTCGCGACTCTGTTCGGCTGGGATACGTTATTGCGCTTCGCCCTGCGCCGGCTCACCATGGTCGCCGCGGAAGCTCGCGCATCGCAAATTGTCGGCGCCTCCGTGAGAGCGGTAATCAGCACTCACCCGGAAATAGCAGTCAACGTCGACCGCGTTTCCGACATCGCCCTAGCAGAACAACTCGTGCGCCAAGAATAATGCTCGTTGGCACGACCTATCTCTTCAAAAACACCAATGTCATCCTGAGCAGTGGAAGCGCCGTGTGGTGTATTTCTGCAAGCAACAAATGTCATGCTGAGCTCGTCGAAGCATGGCGTTTCGATAATACATCCTTCGACAGGCTCAGGATGACGCGATTTAGCACGAGCCAACTATTTCTGCAAGGCAACGATGTCATGATGAGCCTAGCCTGTGCTGAGCTTGTCGAAGCAAAGCATGGGCTATCGACGATGCTTTTTTCGATCGGTTCAGGACCGGTTGCGCTCTGGAGTCGTCCAGCGTTTGAACAAGTCGTGGGGGATGCGGAATTGGTCGAGTGCTTTTCCGACGGTGTGCGCGATGATATCCTCGACTGTCTGCGGGTGAGCGTACAGCGCTGGAATGGGAGGCAGAATGACCGCACCGATTTGCGCCAATTGCGCGAGCGTTCGCAAATGCCCCAGATGCAGCGGCGTTTCACGCACCACGAGAACCAGCGTGCGCCGTTCCTTCAAGCAAACGTCGGCCGCTCGCACGAGCAAATTGGCGTTGAGCGAATGGGCGATCGCGGAGGCGCTCTTCACCGAGCACGGGATCACCAACATTCCGTCGGTTATAAACGATCCGCTGGAGATCGACGCCGCAAGATCGTCGTCGGCGTAGACGGCATCCGCGAGCGCTTCAAAATCGGCGACCGTCTCGTCCGTCTCGAGCTCGATAGTACGGCGCGCTTGCGAACTCAAGACGAGATGCGTTTGGACATCTTCGCATCTTTGCAGCGCACGCAGCGCAGCGTACCCGTAGGCACTCCCGCTTGCGCCAGTTATGCCAACGACGATCTTGCGCATGGATTACGCGATTCCCATTAGTCGCCGCGGAAACCCTGCAGGGCCGTGACGCCTTACGCTTAATGAAAACGTGTGGTAGCGTCACCCGAACTGTCCACATTCGTGATTGCCGCGCTGCGCTGGTCACAAGAACCGCTGGATGAATACGCGCGCGAGCTTGTAACCAATCCCTACTCCGGCGTACCGAACGAGGTCGCCAATGCGCTCGTAGTCGCTGCATCACGTGGCGGGACGCTTCTGCACGCCATCGCCGAGGAACGCATCGCTCTCCCGACGAGCGAACGCGACATGGTCTTCGACTTCTGCGCGAAACTCGGCACGATACGTACGTGCGGCGAAAGCGGAGCAGCGGGTGCGCCGGTATGGAGTACGATCGTAAATGAATTCGCCTTGCCCGCGGCCGTCGATGAACTCGTCGGAAACGCTGGAAGCGCAACCAGCATCAGCGATGCGTTGCCCGTCCTTGATCTGGTTAGCCAAATTGGAAAAAGCCCCATGATAGCCCCGCAACGAGCGCCGTTGAGCGGCGACGTGCAGTTAGGCAGTCCCGCCGTGCCTGAAGAAAAGACGCCCTTGCGTTCGCGAGTGACGCATTTCAGCGCATCATCGCTCAACACGTACGTCGAGTGTCACCGCAAATGGTTTTATCGTTATGTATGCGGAGCCGTTGAGGATTCCGGGTCATCCGCCTCGTTTTATGGGAGCGCCTTTCATGCGGCTTTGGAGGCGCTGCACCAAGAGTTCTCCCGTCCAAGCGAAGTATCGGGGCAAACACTCTGGGCCAAGCTTCAGGGATATCTTAACTCGGCCTTCGATCGGTACCGCGGCGGCTTTGAGACTTCGGTCGAGTTTGAGCTGCAACGCCGGCGCGCGCGCCGGACAGCGCGGCGGTACATCGGCTGGCTGCGCGAGCAAGCCGCACGAGCTCCGTTCACCGTAGTTGGATGCGAACTGCCGGCAAGTATGGATTTAGAAGGTTTCGAATTTATCGGATATATCGACAGATTGGATCGCGACGATGCCAGCGCCGCCGTCACCGTGATCGACTACAAAACCGGTTCAATCGCGCAAAGCGCTCACGAATACCGTGAGAAAATCCGGCAATTCAAAGAGTTTCAGTTGCCGTTCTACTATTGGGCGCGCACTGC
>JAABUQ010005792.1_pt1 | contig 19326 bp, 19 predicted proteins | sample 5560001 | NCBI WGS metagenome assembly JAABUQ01 (sample SAMN10711888, study PRJNA513371) | rock metagenome | isolation source: Antarctica rocks | place: Antarctica: Victoria Land, Finger Mt nord | collected 2015-12-18
CAACCTTGCGAAGCTCGAAGGGTCAAAGGAGTCAATGAAAGGCAAGCTCTATCGTGCTGCCTTGAACGATACGTTCCTCACACGCCTCCTTGCCCAGTTCGGCAAAACGCAAATGCGATAGCCCTGCAGCGGACGGCCCACAACCTTGACCGTATCGAGGCGTTGCAGTTTGAGATTGTGGGGTTCGATCAGGAGGACTCGCGGCAGGCCGGCGCTGTCCGGGCGATGCTTGCAGCAGTTGGGACTCCGATTGGCCCCTATGATGTCCTGATCGCCGGTCAGGCCCGGGCGCGCGACCTCACCCTAATCACGCGCAACACCGGCGAGTTCTCCCGCGTGGACGGCTTGCGGGTCGAGGATTGGGAATGCTGACCCGGCCCTCCGCAATTGACACCCACGGGCGAACTGCCCACCCTGCCCGCAACGAGATCCCAGGAAACGCCCGCATGACCACCGACACCCCCCCTCCCGCGCCGTGCCTGCGCAGCCGGCGCTGGTTCGACGAGCCGAGCGACCCCGGCATGACGGCGCTCTACCTGGAGCGCTACCTGAACTTTGGCCTGACGCGGGGCGAGCTGCAGTCGGGGCGGCCGATCATCGGCATTGCGCAGACCGGCTCCGACCTGTCGCCCTGCAACCGGCATCTGGTGGACCTCGCGGGTCGGGTGCGGGACGGCATTCGGGACGCGGGCGGGGTGCCGCTGGAGTTCCCGATCCACCCGATCCAGGAAACCGGCAAGCGGCCCACCGCGGCGCTGGACCGCAACCTGGCCTATCTCAGCCTGGTGGAGGTGCTGCACGGCTACCCCCTCGACGGCGTGGTGCTGACGACCGGGTGCGACAAGACGGTGCCGGCCTGCCTGATGGGGGCGGCGACGGTGAACATCCCGGCCATCGTGCTGTCGGGCGGGCCGATGCTGGACGGCTGGTACAACGGACGGCTTGCCGGCTCCGGCACCATCGTGTGGGAAGCGCGCAAGCTGCTGGCCGAGGGGCTGATCGACTATGCGGAGTTCATCGACATGGTGGCGGCGTCCGCCGGGTCGGTCGGGCACTGCAACACCATGGGCACCGCGCTGTCGATGAACAGCCTGGCGGAGGCGCTCGGCATGTCCTTGCCCGGCTGCGCCGCCATCCCCGCGCCGCACAAGGAGCGCGGCTGGATGTCCTACCACACCGGGCACCGCATCGTCGGCATGGTGCATGAGAACCTGCGCCCCTCCGACATCATGACCAAGCCTGCGTTCGAGAACGCCGTGGTAGCCGCGGCGGCGCTCGGCGCCAGCAGCAACTGCCCGATCTCCATGATCGCCATCGCTCGGCACATGGGCGTCGAGCACACGCTGGACGACTGGCAGCGGTTCGGCGACGGCATCCCGCTGCTGGCCGACGTGCAGCCGGCCGGGCGGGTGCTGGGCGAGGGCTTCTTCCGCGCCGGCGGGGTGCCGGCGGTGATGCGGGAGCTGCTGGACGCCGGCAAGCTGCATACGGACGTGATGACCTGCACCGGCAAGACGCTCGGGGACAACCTGGCCAAGCGCCCGGCGGTGGACCACGACGTGATCCGCCCGTACGGCAACCCGCTCAAGGAAAGCGCCGGGTTCGCCGTGCTGTCGGGCAACCTGTTCGATGCGGCGGTGATGAAGCTCAGCGTCATCGACCCCGAGTTCCGCAGCCGCTTCCTGTCCGACCCGGACCAGCCCAACGTGTTCGAGGGCAAGGCCATCGTGTTCGAGGGGCCGGAGGACTACCACGAGCGGATCGAGGACCCGGACCTTGGCGTGGACGAGCACTCCATCCTGGTGATCCGCAACTGCGGCCCGGTCGGCTACCCCGGCGGCGCCGAGGTAGTGAACATGCAGCCGCCCGCCGCACTCCTCAAGGCCGGCGTGCACACCCTGCCGACCATGGGCGACGGACGGCAGTCCGGCACCTCCGGCAGCCCCTCCATCCTCAACGTGTCGCCCGAGGCCGTGGTGGGCGGCGGCTTGGCGCTGCTGCACACCGGGGACCGCGTCCGCATCGACCTCAACAGCCGCAAGGTGGACGTGCTGCTGCCCGAAGGCGAGCTGGACGCGCGGCGCGGACGGTGGACCCGCCCGGCGCTGGAGAACAAGACGCCTTGGGAGCAGATCAGCCGCAGCATGGTCGGCCAGCACGCGACGGGCGCCTGCCTGGAACCGGCGACGCTGTATCTCAACATCGTCGAGGAACGCGGCGAAAGCCGCAACAACCATTGATACGACAGGCATTGGCAGGGGACATCCCATGGCAGGCAGGCTGACCGGCAAGACCGCGTTCATCACCGCGGCGGCGCAAGGCATCGGACGCGCCACCGCGCTGGCCTACGCGGCGGAGGGCGCGCGGGTGGTCGCCACCGACCTGAACGAGGCGAAGCTCGCGGAGATCGCGGGCGACGCCATCACGGTGCACCGGCTGGACGCGACGCAAGCCCCTGATATCGCCCGCGTGGCCGCGGCGGCCGGGCCGGTCGATGTGCTGTTCAACTGCGCGGGCTTCGTGCACCAGGGAACCATCCTGGACGCGACGGACGCCGAGTGGGACTTCGCCTTCGCGCTGAACGTGCGCAGCATGTTCCACACGATCCGCGCCTTCCTGCCGGGCATGGTGGAGGCCGGGCGCGGCTCGATCATCAACATGTCGAGCGCCGCCAGCAGCATCAAGGGCGCGCCGAACCGCTTCGCATACGGGACGACCAAGGCGGCGGTGATCGGCCTGACCAAATCCGTCGCGGCGGACTTCGTGAAGCAGGGCATCCGCTGCAACGCCATCTGCCCCGGCACCGTGCAGACGCCGAGCCTCGACGACCGCATCGCCGCCAACGCCGCCGCCGCCGGGTCGCTGGAGGCGGCGCGGACCGGGTTCATCGCGCGCCAGGCCATGGGCCGGCTCGGCACGCCGGAGGAGATCGCGGCGCTCGCGGTGTATCTCGGCTCCGACGAGACGCAGTTCATCACGGGACAGACAGTCGTCATCGACGGCGGCTGGACGCTTTGAAGGCGCGGCCATCGGGCCGCCCAGGTTTGGGAGTTTAGGTCATGAAGCTGCTGCGCGTGGGCGCCCCGGGCGCCGAGAAACCCTGCATGGTCGGGCCGGACGGGCAATACCGCGACCTGTCCGGCACCGTGCGGGACTTCGATGCGGAGGCGCTGTCGCCCGCCGGGCTGGCCCGCCTCGCCGCCCTCGACCCGGCGAGCCTGCCCGTCGTGCCGCCCGGGCGCATCGGCCCCTGCGTGCCGCGTCCGATCAACTTCGTCTGCATCGGGCTGAACTACGCCGACCACGCGGCGGAGACCGGGGCGCAGATCCCCAAGGAACCCATCGTGTTCCTGAAGTCGCTCGGCGCGTTCCAGGGGCCGAACGACGACGTGCGCCTGCCGCGCGGGTCGAAGAAGACGGACTGGGAGGTGGAACTCGGCATCATCATCGGGGAGCGCGCCAGCTACGTGCCGGAGCACGAGGCCATGCGGCACGTCGCCGGGTATTGCGTGGTCAACGACGTGAGCGAGCGCGAGTACCAGACGGAGCGCGGCGGCACCTGGGACAAGGGCAAGGGCTGCGACACCTTCGGCCCGACTGGGCCGTGGCTGGTGACGCAGGACGAGGTTCCGGACCCGCAGGCGCTGCATCTGTGGCTGGACGTGGACGGGCAGCGTATGCAGGACGGCAGCACGGAGACGATGATCTTCGGCGTGCAGAAGCTGGTGAGCTACGTGAGCCACTTCATGACGCTCCACCCCGGCGACATCATCAGCACGGGCACGCCGCCTGGCGTGGGCATGGGCAAGAAGCCGGAGCCGGTGTTCCTCAAGGGGGGCGAAACGATGCGGCTCGGCGTCGAGGGGTTGGGCGAGCAGGCGCAACAGGTGGTGGCAGCATAGCCCTCCCTCCACACCGACTGAATCTACACGCTTTTGTTGCAACCGCTCCTTGCAGCCCGGGCCGCCGCGGCGTTAGATGTTCCAACGGCTTGAGTGCGCGAAAGCCCGGGGTCCGGAGCCGCATCGCCACCAGCTCGCGTGAGATGCATTGGTGCGGTTTGACGGGGGATAGCATGGAGTCTTCTACCCAGGTCATCCTGAGCGGTGTCCTGACCTTCGGCGTGCCCCTGGCCTTCGCCTGCCGGGAGCTGCTGATCGCCCGGCGCCCGCCGCGGGGGTCATGGGGCGGCGACGGCCCGCCCCCTCCGGCGCCGGTGCCGCCGCCGCCCGATTTCTCGCCGGAAGCCTTCAAGCCGCTCAAGCCGCTGCCGGAATGCCTGATCCCGAAGCCGATGGCGCTGCCGCGCGCCGACGCGCCGCAGCGGACTCGAGTGCTGGAGCCGGTCTGATCGGCCTACCTTAGTTGGCTGGCCTACGTCAGGAATGCGGCGCCGCGGAACCAGCCAAGCAGGAACACCACCTGGACAGCGGCGAACGCCAGCAGCAGGATGGCCTGTCCGCCGGGCGATGGCACGGTCTCCAGCACGTCTGCGGCCGCGAGCAGGAACGCGGGGCTGCACGCCACGAAGCGCGGCATGCTCCACACCACGCCCGACAGCAGCGCCATGAGCACGGTCGCAGCACAGAGCCAAGCCTCCGCAGGCCGGCGTTTCGCCGCCAGCAATCCGGCCGCGCCAAGCCCGAGCAGCGCCCATCCGACGAGGTAGATCAGGCCCACATGGCCGTTCCTCGGATCGGCCGCGCGAAAGGCGGCCCATAGGACCGAGAACGGATTGCGCAGCGTGTGGCCCCAGGCGCCCTGGATCGTCGCGAAAGCGAAGGGATCGCCGACGTGCCGCCACAGGAACAGCATGAAGCCGACGATCCCAAGCGGAGCCAGCGCGGCCGGGGCCAAGAGGCGCGCCATCTCCATCGGGCTGCGCGCAAGCCGTGCACGCCACAACCGATGGAGTCCAAGCCAGATGGCCAGCAGCACGCCCGTGGGACGGGTCGCCGTGACGGAGGCGCATGCCGCCGCGGCGAGCCAAGGCCGCCCCGTTTGGAGCGCCAGCAGGCAAGCGGCGGTCAGGGCGGCATACAGGCTCTCGCTGTATGCCGCGTCGAAATAGAAGCCATAGGGCCAGGCGGCAAGCAGCAGCAGCCATGGCCACGGGCTGGCATCCGGCCGGGTGCGGACCCGGTAGAGCCAACCCAGGACGGTGAACGCCCACAGCGCGAGCGTCGCCACTGCGGCTCCGGCAATCATAGGCGCAATGCCGGTCAGGGCGGCCGTCAGCCGGACCAGCAGGGGGAACAATGGGAAAAACGCCCAATTCGCCTGCCATAACCCTCGTACGAGGTGCGGCGCCAGATCGTAGCCCGACACCGCGATGGACAAGTACCAGTCGCAATCCCATTGGCACAGGTCATGCGCAAGCCCGTTTGGCGCGAGCGCCGCATACGCTGCCAACCGGAGCGCGATCAGCGCAGCAGCCGCTGCGGACACGGTGCGCAGGCTCGGCGCAGGCTGCCTTGCGCCAAGGCGTAAAGCTGTTTTCGACCCATGGTCCCTCGGCATCGGCGCGCTCCCTCAGCGCGCACGATGCGATGCGCGCGCGGCGGTCAGGCGGGAGAAGCTGATCAGGCTCGCCACCCCGGCGAAGCCCGCGCCCAAGGCGACCGCCAGCGCCGGGCCATGCAGGACCGAGATGTCGAAGCACAGCGCCACCAGCGCCGCGCCGACCGACTGCCCCACCAGGCGGGAGGTCGCGACGATGCCGCTGGCGCCGCCGCTGCGCTCCGGCGGCGCGCTCGACATGATCGCCTTGAGGTTCGGCGATTGGAAGAAGCCGAACCCGGCGCCGCAGACCATCAGGCGCCACACGCAGCTCAGGTCGTCCGGGTTGGCCGGCAGCGTCGCCATCAGGAGGAGGCCCGTCGCCAAGGCCGCCATGCCGATGCCGCCCAGGATCGCCGGCGGGTAGCGGTCGGACAGCGGCCCGGCAATCGGCGCCATGGCGGCCGTGACCACGGGCCAGGAGGTCAGCAGCAGCCCGGTCTCCACCGCGTTGCGCCCCAGCACCGTCTGGAAATAGAACGGCAGCGACACGAAAGCGAGGCCTTGCGCCGCAAACGAGCACACGGAGGTCAGAGACGACAGCGCGAACATCGGCCGCCGGTACAGGTCCACCGGCAGCATCGGCGCGGACAGCCGAAGCTGCCGCCGGATCAGGAAGAACCCGGACACCCCCGCCCCAGCCAGCACCGCGGCAACCGCCGGGCCGGGCGCGCTGTGCGCCGCTTCCCCGATGCCGAAGATCAGCAGCCCGAAGGTGGCGGCGTTCAGCAACGCGCTGCGGGCGTCGAAGCGGTGCGCGGCATGCGGCGTTTCCGGCAGGAAACGCATCGACAGCGCCAGGGCCGCCACGCCGACCGGGCCGTTGACCGCGAACAGCCATTGCCAGGACGCGACCGACAGCACCGCCGCGGCGACCGTGGGTCCGAGCGCCGTGGACACGCCCACCACCAGCGCATTGAACCCGACCCCGCGGCCCAGCATCCGCGCCGGGTAGATATAGCGCACGAGCGCGGTGTTCACGCTCATGACGCCGCTGGCGCCCAGCCCTTGCAGCACCCGCGCCGCGGTCAGCGTCGGCAGCGACCAACTGGCGGCGCAGGCCAGCGACGCCACGGTGAACACCGCCAGCCCCACGCTGTAAACCCGGCGGTAGCCGTAGATCTCGCCGAGCGAGGCGAACGGCAGCAGGGAGACCACCAAGGCGAGCTGATAGGCATTCACCACCCACACGGACGACGCCGGGCTGGCCAGCAGGTCGGCCGCGATGGTCGGCAGGGCGGTGTTGGCGATGGACGTGTCGAGCGACGCCATGCCGACCGCGAGCACGATGGCCGCCACTGCCCAGCCGCGCCTGCCCGGCGGCAGGCCGTCCTGCGCGCCCGGCGGCAAGCCATCCTGCGGCACCGCGTCCCGGCCCGGAACCGCGCCGCTCACCGCCATGCCCGCCCCAAATCAACCAGGTGAAACGCCAGCGCCCCCAGCAAGGCGAGCGACACCCAGCCCCACCACGCGCCCCCGGTGCCCACCCGCATCGCCAGCAGCAGGCACATGCCGGACAGCAGGTTGGGCAGCAGCCGCGCCGGGCGCACGCCATGGCCGGTGGCCCGGTGATGGATGGCCAGCCCCACAGCCTCCAGCGCCATGCCGGCCAGGATCAGGTCGAGCACCCGCCCGCTCGCGAACAGTTCTGTCAACGGCCCAGCCTAACCGCGCGCCACGGCGTCACTCATGCGCCACCGCCTGATGCATCTTGCGCAGGCCCAGCGCCATCAGCCCGGCGACCACGGGAATGCTGAGGCCCATGGCGATTTCCGGGTCGATGTGCCCGCCCGCCGCCTTGAACGCCTTGGCGGCATAGCCGATCAGGCCGACGATGTAGTACGTGACCGCCGCGATCGACAAACCCTCCACCGTGGACTGCAGCCGCAGTTGCAGCCGCACCCGGCGGTTCATCGCTTCCAGCACCGACTGGTTCTGCCGCTCCCGCGTCACGCTGACCCGGGTGGCGAGCAACTGCGTCGCCCGCGCGACCCGGCGCGACAGCTCCTCCTGCCGCGCCGCCGCCGAACGGCAGGTGTTCATCGCCGGCGCCAGCCGCCGCGCGGTGAAGTCCTGCATGGTCTGCAACCCCGGGAGCCGCACCTCGCGCAGGTCCTGCACCCGGCGCTGCACCAGGCCGTCATAGGCGAAGGCGGCGCTGAAGCGGAACAGGTTGTCGGCCTGCCGGCTGTCGATGGCGGCAGCGAGGCGGGTCAGGCGTTCCAGCAGCACCGGCTCGTCCGGGTCGCCGGCCGTGACCATGGCGGCGGTGATCTCGGCGACCTCCCGCTCGCACCGGGCGATCTCGGGGGCCAAGGCTTGCGCGACCGGGAGGGCGAGCAGCGCCATGACGCGGTAGGTGTCGATCTCCATGAGGCGCTGCACCACGCGCCCGGCCTGCGCCGGGGTCATGCTGCGGTCCTGCACCAAGACGCGGCTGAACCCGTCCGGGCGCACCCGGAAATCGGCGAACGCCGCCCCCGCGCCGCTGCTGACCGCCGACCCCACCAGCACGCCCGGGAACAAGCGCCGTGCCGCCGCGAGGGACTGCGCCTCGTCGTCGTCCTGCGGCAGCAGCGCGACATGGGTGGCGACCATGACCTGGCCGGGCAGGCCGGCCAGCCAGTCCGCGGGCACGGCGGCGATGGCCGGGTCGTCGAACGGGTCCGTCCCGGTGCCGGCGACGATGAACTTGTAGCGGACGAACTCGGTGTGCCGCTCCCACTTGAGGCGGAACGGGCCGAGGTCGGCGCTGTAGTGGTTGGCGCCCGGAGGCGGCGGCGCGGCGCCGAAGCGTTCCGCGAGCGCGCAGACGGCGCTGAATCCGCCCTCCCGCGCCTCGGTGTCGGAGAACAGGGCAAGGTAGGTCAGCCGGGTCGGCGCCACCAGCGATTCGGGCGGGCGGGCGTGCACCTCGTCGTTGAGCTGGATGCGCAGCGGGTGGTCGGCGGGCAGGATGGTCGTGGTCATGCGGGCGCCGCCACCCTCTGGGCGAAATCGAGGATCAGCGCCGCCGTGTCCTTCGGCCGCTCCTCGTGGGCGAGGTGGCCGAGGCCGGGCATGGTGGCCACGGAGGCCCCGGGCACGACCCCGCGGACCCGCTCGGCCTGCGCAGGCGGCACGGCCCGGTCGTTCGCGCCGACGATCAGCAGCAATGGCACCTGCAGCCGGGGCATGTCGCGCATCAGCGGGGCCAGGTCCCACCGCGCCATCATGCCGAGCGCCGCGGCGGCATGGGCCGGGTTGCGGATCACCCGGCCGTACAGCGCGACGCCCTGCGCGTCGATGCGCGACCCCGTGCCCTCCAGGATCTGCTGCACCGCCCCGTCGCTCTTGGCCCGCCAGGCGAAAAGCTGCGGCAGCAGCGGCAGGCCGACCAGCAGCCGCGCCAAGGGCGAGAAGATCTGGCCCGGCACCCCCTCCAGCGGCACGAATGCGCCGTTCAGGCTGACCAGCCCCTGCGGCGCGATCTGCCCGTCAAGCGCCATCCGCGCCAGCACCGCCGCCCCGGCCGAATGCCCCACCGCCAGCGCGGGCCGCATGTTCAGCGTTTGCAGCAATCCCCCCAGCGACTTCGCCATCCCGGGCAGCGACAGCCGCGCCGTGGCCGGGCTTTCCGTGAATCCGTGGCCCGGCAGGTCGGGTGCTATCACGGTGAAGTGCCGGGCCAGCAGGGGCATCAGCGCCCGCCAGGAATGCGTCGCGGCCCCGGTGCCATGCGCCAGCAGCAGCACCGGCCCCGATCCCATCACCTGCACGTGCCACATCAGCCCGGCGGCGCGGACGAAGCGGCTGGCCTCCCGGTTCGGCCAGTCCCGCCCGTCGCGCTGCCAAGCGCGCCCACCACTACCGCGCGCACAGCCGCGCCGGTCGCTCATGCCCGGATCGCCCGGGACAACGCCGCCGCGTCGGCATAGGGCAGCGGCACGTAGCGCGCGTCCATCGCCGCCGCGAGGCGCTGGCTGGCCGGATGCGGGCGGGGCGAGGTATCGACCAGCAGCGCCGCCAGCCTTGCCGCGCGCACTTGCCGCGCCGCCGTCATCGCGTCCGCCTCCGCCCGCGCCCGCCCGCCCTTTCCGTCCTGCGCGACGTTGGCCCGCCCGTCCGTCAGCAGCACGAGGGTCGGCGTGCCGCCCCGGCGCCGGATGCCGTCCGCCATGACGAAGCCGGCGTCGATCCCGGCGGCCAAGGGCGTGCCGCCGCCGCCGGGCAGACCGGCCAGGCTGCGCTTCGCCCGCACCAGCGAGCGCGTGGGCGGCAAGAGCACCTGCGCCGCCGTGCCGCGGAACGCCAGCACCGCCACCCGGTCCCGCCGCACGTAGCAGTCCGCCAGCAGCAGCTCGACCGCCCCTTTCGCCTCCGCCAGCCGGTTGAACGCCTGCGAGCCGGAGGCGTCGACGACGAAGATGGCCGTAGCCTCCGTCCGCTGCTTCATGCGCGCCACGCGGAAGTCGTCGCGCCGGACCTCGATCCGTCCCGCCGGGCCGCGCCCGCGCAGAAGCTGCCAAGGGGCCGCCGCGCGCAGGGTGGCGATCAGGTCGAGACGGGCGCTGCGGGGATCGCCGGGGCGGCTGCCCACGGGACGCCCGCGCCGTCCGGCCCGCTGCGGGCCGGCGCCCCCGGACGGCGCCCGGGAGCGCGGGCTGCCCCCCGCCTGCAGCCGCGCCAGCAGCCCGGCGGGGATCGCCGCCTTCGCCGCCTGGATCAGCATGTCTTGCAGGGCCGCGTCGGGTTTCGCATCCGCCCCCTCCCCGTCATCCGGCATGGGGTCGGCGGGCTGCTGCGGCTCAGGCTGGGCCTCCGCCGTTTGCGCGTCGGCCGGCAGCACCGTGGCGCGCGGCGCCAAGACCAGACGGCACGCCAGCGCCGCGTCCGCCTCCTCCACCCGGTCCCGCCCGTCCAGCGCCGCCGCGGCACAGGCCGCCCGCAGCGCCAGCAGCGGCGCCCGCACCGATGCGATGCCCAGCGCCGCCGCGGTTTCGCACAATCCCTCGATCACGCCGCCGTCCGCGCGCACCCGCGGCAGCAGTTGCCGCGCCGCCGCGACCTGCGCCGCGCCGGGCAGCGGGCCGTCGGCGACCCGCGCGCCGATGTCCGCGAGGTCCACGGCAAAAGCCAGCCGGTCGCGCAATGCCCCGGGCGCGCGCTCGTCCTCCGCCATGCCCTCGTCGAGGGCGACGACGCCGATGTGCGCCCCCCCGTCCATCACGGCCGCGATGCGCGCGCCGACGCCGGCGGACAGGCGCTCCGCCATCGCCAGCAGCACGGTGCCGCCCTCGGCCTCCGCCAAGAGGCCCCGCGCCGCCACCGGCCGACCGGCCTGCAGCGTCGCCGCGAGGTCCAAGCCGCCCAGCAGCCGCGCATCGGGGATGTTGATCGGCACCGTCCGCATGGGGTCGTCAGGCATCAAACGATGCAGCAGGGCCAGCCAGCGCACCCGCACCGGGCCGGCCAGCGCCCGCAGCGCCACGCCGGTGCCCGCGGGATCGACGGCGAACAGCGCCGCCGCCCAGCCCGCGTCGCGCCAGGCCGCGTCGGTCCAGCCCTCCTCATCGAGGGCGCCCGTCATGCGTCGAACTGCTCCTGGCCGAACTGCTCCTGGATGGCCCGCGCCACCCGGGCCGTGGACCCGGCCTCGTCCAGCGGGTCGCGGCGCAGCCGGTGCCGCAGCGCGGACGGCGCGACCCGGCGCACATGCTCCCGCCCGGCATCGGCATCGCCGTCGAGCGCCGCCAGCGCCCGGGCGGCACGGAGCAGGGTCAGCTCCGCGCGCAGCCCATCCGTGCCGAGCCGCATGCATAGCCGGGCCGCGTCCTCCAGCACCGCGTCGGGCACCTCGACGGCGGGCAGCAGGTGCCGCGCCGCCTCGATCCGCTCCCGGATGCGGGCGTCCTCGGCCCGCCATTCGGCGATGAAGCCGGCGCGGTCCCGGTCGAAGGCATCCCGGCGCCGCACGATGGCGATGCGGGAAGCGATGTCGTCCGGCGTCTGCACCTCGACGGACAGCCCGAAGCGGTCGAGCAGTTGCGGGCGCAGCTCGCCTTCCTCCGGGTTGCCGCTGCCGACCAGCACGAAGCGCGCCGGGTGGCGGATGCTCAGGCCCTCGCGCTCCACCACGTTCTCGCCGGATGCGGCGACATCGATCAAGAGGTCCACCAGGTGGTCCTCCAGCAGGTTCACCTCGTCGATGTACAGGAAGCCGCGGTTGGCGCGGGCGAGCAGGCCCGGCTCGAACGCCTTCTCGCCGCGGGACAGCGCGCGTTCCAGGTCGAGCGCGCCCACCACCCGGTCCTCCGTCGCCCCCAGCGGCATATCGACCACGGGCACCGCGGCCACATGCTGCGGCGCCTCGCCCGGCGCGTGGTCCCCGCACTGGGCGCAGAGCCGCGCCTCGCCCCCCGGCGCGCAGTTGTAGGGACACCCCGTCACCACGGGCATGCCCGGCAGCAGGCCGGCCAGCGCGCGCACGGCGGTGGACTTGCCGGTGCCGCGGTCGCCGAACACCAGCACGCCGCCCACCGTCGGGTCGGTGGCGGCGATCAGCAGCGCCTGCTTCATCTCGTCCTGGCCGACGATGGCGGAAAACGGGAAGGCCTCCCGCATCAGGCGGCGGTCCGGCGCGGTTCGGGGAGAAGCTGCATGGGCGCAACGCTAGCAGGTCGCGGCGCCGCGCTCAAACCTGCGCGATGGGCCGGGCGGGTCGCAACCAACATCCCACATCTGCTTGCAGCTACTCAACATCGTTTACGAAAGGCTTCACGATGGATTACGAATTCTCGCTTCCCGTCATTCTCTCCTTCGTCACCTTGTTGATCGTCGTCGGGATCGGCGTTTACCAGTTCGTCCGCAACCGAGGCAGCCAGAAGAAGCGCGGCGAGCACCCCGGCGGCATGGCGGGTCCTGACTGATCTAGCCATCGCCAGCAAGGCCGGGCAATCTGGTGTCGCCGCCCGGGGCCGTCCCGCGGCGTGACGCCGTGAGGACCGATGTTTCCCACCACCCGCCTACGCCGCCTGCGCCGCACGGACGCGCTCCGCTCCCTGGTGCGGGAGGCCTCCGTGACCGCCGACGACCTGATCCTGCCGATGTTCATCGAGGAGGAGATCGATGCGCCGGTGCCCATCGCCGAGATGCCCGGCGTGTCGCGCATCCCCGAAGCGAGGCTGGCGCGCGAGATCGAGGCTATCGCCCGTGACGGCGTGCGCGCCGTGATGCTGTTCGGCATCAGCCACCACAAGGACGCCGCCGGGCGTGACACGCTCGATTCCAACGGCCTGCTGGCGCGCATGACCCGCATCGCCAGGGACGCCGCGCCGGAGCTGGTGGTGATGACCGACAACTGCTTCTGCGAGTACACCGACCACGGCCATTGCGGCGTGATCGGCCATGCCGGGGGCGAGGCGCAGGTGCTGAACGACGCGACGCTGGAGAACCTGGCACGCCAGGTCGTCGTGGCGGCCGACGCGGGCGCCGACGTGATTGCGCCCTCCGGGATGATGGACGGGCAGATCGGCGTGATCCGCCGGGCGCTGGACGGCGCCGGGCACGAGGGCGTGCCGGTGATGGCATACTCGACCAAGTTCGCCTCCGCCTTCTACGGCCCGTTCCGCTCCGCGTCGGGCTGCGACCTGCGCGGCGACCGGAAGACCTACCAGATGGACCCGATGAACGCCCGGGAGGCGCTGCGCGAAAGCCTGGAGGACGAGGCGGAGGGCGCGGACATGCTGATGGTCAAGCCCGGCCTCGCCTACCTGGACGTGCTGGCGGGCATCCGGGCGCGCTCCTTGCTGCCGCTGGCGGTGTACCAGGTCAGCGGCGAGTATGCGATGATCAAGTTCGCGGCGCAGGCCGGGGCGTTGGACGAGCAGCGGGTGGTGCGCGAAACGCTCGGCGCCTTCAAGCGCGCCGGGGCGGACCTGATCCTCAGCTACTTCGCGCGGGACGTGGTGCGGGAGGGCTTCTGACGGCAGAGGAAACCTTATCCGCCCAGGATGCTAATCGCCTTGTGGTTGCATGGCGCCGCGTGCTTTAATCGTTGTGCGCGTGCAACAGGCAAGGCGGGACCCGGAGTGGATCGGACAGATGCCCCTCAGTTCAGCAGCACCGGGCCGCAAGGGCACCGGGCGCGGATGCGGACCCGGCTGCTGACAGGCGCCACGGCGTTGGCGGATTACGAGATCCTGGAGATGCTGCTGTTCCTCGGCATCTCCCGCCGCGACACCAAGCCGGAGGCGAAACGGCTTATCAACAGGTTCGGCAGCCTCGCCGCGGTGATCACCGCCGGGTATCACGCGCTGCGCGACGCCGGCCTGCCGCAACGGGCCATCGAGGCGCTCGAGCTGGTGGCGGAGGCCGCCGTGCAGCTTTCGCGCGCCGAGCGGGTCGAGCGGGTGGTGCTGGGGAACTGGGCCGCGCTGGAGCAGTACCTGGACGTGCCGGCCCGCTCGCGGCAGCCGCCGGGCCTGACGACGCTGCTGCTCAACAACCGCAACCAACTGCTTGGGGAGCATCGCTGGCCGCCGGACGCCGATGCGGCCACGCTGGGACGGGAGATGCTGCGCCACGCGCTGGAGCGGCACGCGACGGCGGTGATTTTGGTGCGAAACCGCGGCGACGCCGCGCCCAAGCTGACCGGGGAGGACCGGGAGCTGTACGCCCGCCTGGAACGCACCGCGGCGGCGCTGTCGGTGACGCTGCACGACCTGCTCGTGATCGGCCGGGGCGATTGGGCCAGCCTTCGGCAGCGGAAGGGCCGGTAAATGGGCTGGCGGTCCTGGTTCGGGCGCACTGACGCACAGCCCGGCCCGGCGCCGCTGGCGTTCGACGCCCTGATCGACCTGAACCCCGGCGACCTGCCGCCCGGGCTGAGCCATGAGGCCGCGGTCGCCACCGTCGTCGGCGCGGTCGGCGCGCTGCCCGGCGCCGGGTGGATCAGCGTCGAGGCGCATCCGCGCTCGGCGCCGGTTGCGGCACGGGTGTTCCCGGCTGGCACCAGCACGCCGCAGGCCGGCGAGGCATGGGCGGCGCTGCTGGACCAAGTGCGGCGCACCGCGGAGCAGGCCCTGGCAGACGCCCGGGCGCCGGACCCTGACCGCGTTGCGCCCAACGAGCCGCCGGACACGTTCGAGGAAGCGTTCGCGCAACGGCGCAGGTCCGATGACGCGCCGGGCTTCGGCGACGAACCGGACGATGCATGGGACTCCAGCCCCTTGCGCCCGGTACGCGGCTTCGGCGAGTCCCAGGCGGCCCCGATCCAGATGGACGCGCTGGCCGAGCTGATGGCGCTCGCGCAGTCCGTAAGGCCGCCGCCCGCCCCCAAGCCCGCGCCCGCCAGCCCGCCCGCGCCCGTCGCCGCGCCCGTCCCGTTCTCCGGCCCGTCCGCCGCTTCGCCAGATGTGGAGCTGATGACCCGGCTGCTGGCCTTCGTGCTGCCGACCGACGGGCGCAGCACGGCCGACGCCGCCATACAACGGTTCGGCAGCTTCGCCGCCGTGCTCGCCGCGCCGGAACTGGAATTGCGCCAGGTGCCCGGCCTCGGCACCCACAGCCGCGCCGCCGTCAAGCTGGTGCACGCCGCCGCCGTGCGGCTGGCGCGGGCCGGGGTGACGGGACAGCCCGTGCTGGAGGACGGGGAGAAGCTCCGCGCCTATCTCACGACTGCCCTCGCCCGCGAGCGGGTCGAGCAGTTCCGCATCCTGTTCCTCGACGACCGCGGGATGCTCAAGGCCGACGAGGTGCAGGCGACCGGCACCGTCAACCATACGCCGGTCTATCCCCGGGAGGTGGTGCGCCGCGCGCTGAAGCTTGCAGCTTCTTCCTTGGTCCTGGTGCACAACCACCCGAGCGGCGACCCCACCCCGTCCCGCGACGACCTGGATATGACCCGGCAGATCGAGGAAGCCGCCACCGCCCTGTCCATCACCGTGCGCGACCATCTCATCATCGGCAACGGGCGTTGGCTGAGCTTCCGGGAAGCGGGGCTGCTGAGTTAGCCGCGCATCGCCGCGCGGGTCCGCGTCAGTTCCAGCACCGCCGTGCTGATCGGCATCGGCACGTCGACCCAGCCGGCCATCTCGACCACGGCGCCCAGGATCGCCTCGATCTCCAGCGGGCGGCCCAACTCCAAATCCTGCAGCATGCTGGTCTTGTGCCGCCCGACCTCGGCGCCGCCCGCGATGCGCTTGTCCACGTCGATGGCGAAGCGCACGCCGAGCGCCTCCCCCACCGCCTGGCCTTCCAGCATCATGGCGCGGGCCACGCCGCGGATGCCGGGTTCGCCGGTGATGACGTCGAGCGTCGCGGTGGTGAGCGCGCTGAGCGGGTTGAACGCCATGTTGCCCCACAGCTTCACCCATAGCTCGTCGCGCAACCTTGGCCGCACCGGCGCCTTCAGCCCGGCGTCGATCATCAGGCGGGACAGCGCCTCGGCCCGCCCGCTCCGGCTGCCGTCGGGTTCGCCCAGGCTGAAACGGTCGCCGTAGGTGTGGGAGATGACGCCGGGGGCGGCGATCTCGGCGGCCGGGTAGATGATGCAGCCCAGCGTCTGCGACGGCGGCAGCGCCTCCCACAGCGCGCCGTGGGGGTCCACCGACTGGACGCGCCGGCCGCCGAACGGCTCCGGCAGGCCGTGGCAGTACCACCACGGGATGCCGTTCACCGCGGCGACGACCGTCGTGTCGGGGCCGATCAGCAGGCGCAACTGCGGCAGCGCCGGCTCCAGCGAGTGCGCCTTCAAAGTGAGGAACACGTAATCCTGCGGCCCGATGGCGGCCGGGTCGGAGACGGCGCGGGGCCGGGTCGTGGTGCGCTCCCCGCCGCTGTCCAGCACCAGGCCGTCCGCCTGCATCGCCGCCAGATGCGGCCCGCGCGCCACGACGGAGACGGGCGTGCCCGCCGCCTCCAGCCGCGCCGCCAGGAAGCCGCCGATGGCGCCAGCGCCGAACACGCAGATGCTCGGCACGGTCAGGCGCCCAGGCCGAGCTTCGCCGCCAGGCCGATGCGCTGCACCTTGCCGGTCGCGCCCTTGGGGATGTCGTCGCGCAGCAGGACATGGCGCGGCACCTTGTAGGCGGCGAGGCGGGCGGCGCAGAAGTCGCGGATCTCCTGCTCGGTCGCGGTTTGGCCGGGGTGCAGCACCACGACCGCGCCGACCTCCTCCCCGAGCTTCGCGTGCGGCACGCCGAAGGTGACGACCTGGGCGACGCTCGGATGGTCCAGCAGCACGACATCGACCTCCAGCGGGCTGACCTTTTCGCCGCCGCGGTTGATCTGCTCCTTGAGCCGCCCGGTGAGGAACAGGTACCCCTCTTCGTCCACCCGCCCCTGGTCGCCGGTGCGGAACCAGCCGTCGGTGAAGGCGCGGGCGTTGGCGTCGGGGTTGCCGGCATAGCCCGGCGTCACGTTAGGGCCGCGGATCACCACCTCGCCGATGCTGCCCTGCGGCAGGATCGCGCCGTCATCGGACATCACCGCGACCTCCGGCCCGGCGGCGAGGCCCACGGCGCCGGGCTTGCGGGCGCGCGGCGGCAGCGGGTTGGACGCCATCTGGTGCGCGGCCTCCGTCATGCCGTACGCCTCGACGACGGGGCTGCCGAACACGTCCTCCAGTTCCTGCATGACCTGCGGCGGCAAGGACGCGCTGGACGAGCGGATCAGCCGCAGCCCGGCGGCGCGGGCACGCTCGGGGTGGGCGCGCATCCGCATCAGGATCGCCTGGTGCATCGTCGGCACGGCGGTGTACCAGGTCGGGCGCACCCCTCCCAGCCATTCGCCGAACTTGAACGCGTTGAACCCCGGCGTGCAGCACACCCCGGCGCCGGCGCGGAGCGACGACAGCACGGCGGCGACCAGCCCGTGGATGTGGAACAGCGGCATGACGTTCAGGCACACGTCGTCCGGCCCCAGCGCCAGCGACTCCCCGATGTGCCGGGCAGACGCCGCGAGGTTCCCGTTGGTCAACGGCACGATCTTCGGCCGCGCCGTGGTGCCGGAGGTGTGCAGCACGAGCGCCATGTCGTCCGGCTCCGCCGCACCCGCCGCCGCGGGCGTCCCGGCCGGGAGCGCCGAGGCGTCCAGGCGATACAGCCCGGCCGCCGCATCGCTGGCTGGGTGCAGCTCGATAACCGGGATGCCGAGCCGCCCCGCCACTGCCCGGGCCGGCGTGGCGTCGCCCGTTTGCAGGACGATGGCCCGCGGCTGGAGGTCGGACAAATAGAACTCGAACTCGTCCGCCGTGTAGGCCGGGTTGAGGGGCGCTGCCGTGCAGGCGGCGGCGACGCCCACGAAGCCGGTCGCCATCTCCGGCCCGTTGGGCAGCACGATGCCGACCCGGTCGCCGCGCCCGATGCCGACGCCGTTCAGCGCGAGGCGCGTCTGCTCGGACGCCGCGCGCAGCCCGGCGCCGTCCAGCCAAGGGCGGCCCGGCGCCCCGACCGCGCGGGCGGAGCTGTTGGCGGACAGGATGGTCCAGATCGAATCGGTCATGGTCGGAAACCCTCCTATTGCGCCCGGTCTAATGCGTCTGGCGCGGGAACCAGGCCGGCACGGTGGCCGGAAGGTCCTGATGCGCCTTCTCCACCTCGTCCGCGCGGTTCTGCCGCGAAACGCTGCGGAACGTCGCGTAGGGGTCGAGGGCGCTGCGCTTCACGGAGTCGATGGGGTCGATGAACCGCTCGCGCGTGTCGACCGCGGTGGCGCCGTAACGGCCAAGGTTCGCCGCCGTGCTGCCGCCGAAGGAGGCCCAGGTCAGCGGATCCAGCACCGTATTTCCGCCAAAGCCGGTGGCGTCGCGCGGGTTGGTCGGCCCGATGACCGGGAGGTAGAGGTACGGCCCCCCCTCGATGCCCCACAACGCGAAGGTCAGGCCGAGGTCGTTGCTGTGGTCCGGGTAGCCCCAGTCCGTCGCCACGTCGAACAAGCCGAGGCCGCCCGCCGTGGTGTTGATCAGGAAGCGCATCATGCTGTCGCCCGCCTTGCGCGGCTTGGCCTGCAGCACGTCGTTGGCGAAGTTCGCGGGCATGCCGAAGTTGCTCAGCACGTTGCGGATCGGGCGCCGGACGACGCCGGGCACGTAGTCGCGGTAGGCGACCGCCACGGGCCGGAACGCGTAGGTGTCGATGGTGTCGTTGACCTTGTAGAAGACCCGGTTCGTCGGCTCCAGCGGGTCGTTCAGCTCCTTGTATTCGGCCACCGCGTCGGGGTCGCTGGCGGGCGGGCGGGCCGCGCAGGCGGCGACGGACAGCAGGGCGAAGCCGAAAAGCAGGCGGGCGAAGGGCGACACGCTTGGGGTCCTTTCAAGGCATTGCCACGATCATTCCACGAAATCGCGCAAAATCCCACCCCGGATGCGGGGTCACTTCTTCAGGTCGTCGGGCTTGTGCACGGCAGTCTTGCCGGACTTGGCGGACTTCACCACGAATTGCGGCTCCTGCTTCGTGGCTTTCGCCGTGTGGCCCTTGACCTGGGTGGTGCCTGTCACCTTTTTCTCCACTGTTCCGTGCGTCTCCCCGCCGGAAGTGCCCCAGCTCACCTTGTCGCCCTGCTTCAGGGTCTCAGTTTTCAGGGTCTTGGGCATGAACGGTTCCCGCCTATTGCTGTCCGTCAACAACGGAAGGGCCGGACGGGTTCCCTATGCGCCTGCGCGGTTTCTGCTCAACCCGGGTTGATGGCGGCCTGCCCGCGTAGGGTTTGCTGGATAGCCTGGTAGGCGCCCACGCCGCGGCGTGCGGCGGTGCCGATGACGGAGCGCACGCCTGCGAACAGGTCAGC
>JAABUQ010005793.1_pt1 | contig 19322 bp, 13 predicted proteins | sample 5560001 | NCBI WGS metagenome assembly JAABUQ01 (sample SAMN10711888, study PRJNA513371) | rock metagenome | isolation source: Antarctica rocks | place: Antarctica: Victoria Land, Finger Mt nord | collected 2015-12-18
AGATGCAACAAATACAACTACCAGTCGCGGAAACCGCGGCAAAGCAGGTGCTATCACTTCCAGTTCATCCAGCATTAAGTAAGGATGATCTGAAAAAGATTGCCGAGGAGGTACTCGCTCTATGCGCACGAAAGTAGCAGTTGTCGGAGCAGGGTCAATGGGGATGAATCATCTGCGGGTGCTAAGAGACTTTAGCGAGGAGCAGATTCAACTGGTAGGCGTAGCCGAATCATTCGCACCAAGCCGGGAACAGGCGATAAGCCGCTTTCACGTCCCAGGCTATAGTGATTACCGTACAATGGTTGAACAGACGCACCCTGATCTGGTAGCCGTCGCTGTCCCTACCTTTCTACATTTTGAGGTAGCGGCATATTTGCTCGACTGTGGTATCAACATCCTGCTCGAAAAGCCAATGACGAGCACTGTAGTGGAAGCGTTGACCTTAATCGAAATCGCGCGGACTCGTGGAGTAAAAATCGCGGTTGGGCACGTAGAACGCTTCAATCCGGCAGTCAAGGCGGTCAAGCAGCGCCTCGTTCATGGCGAACTAGGTCAGGTGTTCCACCTGCACGCGCGCAGACTTGGTCCATTTCCGGCGCGTATACAGGACGTTGGCGTTACACTCGATCTTGCGACACACGATATTGATATCATGCGTTATTTAACAGATGCGGAGGTTGAACGTGTCTATGCAGAGACGCAGCGCCTCCTCCATACGAGTCATGAAGATGTTCTTCTGGGTCTTCTGCGCTTTACCAACGATGCTATGGGCGTCCTCGATGTGAACTGGTTGACGCCTACAAAGATTCGTGAACTGAGCATTACCGGTGAAAAAGGGATGTACCTCGTCAACTATCTTACTCAGGAGGTCTATTTCTATGAGAATGATTATACACCTACAACGTGGGATGCGCTACGCACGCTTACAGGAGTGAGCGAAGGTACAATGACGCGCCTCAAAATTCAGAAGGCAGAACCATTGCGTCTAGAATATGAAGACGTGTTGGCTTCTCTGCGGATGGATACCACTCCTACCGTATCAGGCGAGGACGGCTTAGCGGCTTTGAGAATTGTAAACAAGCTTGCTGAATCAACAAGCCATGTGGAATCTATAGGGCAGCCAACTAAAGTGGAGGTGTAGTATGAAGGTAGTATCAATTGTAGGGGCAAGGCCTGAATTCGTGCAACTTGCGCCGGTAAGCAAAGCATTCCGGAAGTGGTACCAAGAAGTAATCATCCACAGCGGGCAGCATTATGATTATTGTATGTCCGCTCAGTTCTTCGATGAGTTGGAGATTCCGGCCCCTGACTATCATCTTGAATGTGGTTCCGCATCACATGGTGCTCAGACCGCTCGTATGCTCGAAGCTATTGAGCGGGTTCTGATTCAAGAGCATCCAGAATGGGTAGTTGTGTTTGGTGATACAAACACAACGCTCGCGGGCACACTGGCTGCAGCGAAACTTCATATTCCGGTCGCTCATGTGGAGGCAGGGCTGCGAAGTTTCAACAGAGCAATGCCAGAAGAAATTAATCGGGTTGTTGCCGACCATATTTCAGAACGCCTCTTTTGTCCTACAGAAACAGCTCGCAAGAATGTGTATAACGAAGGCATCAGGCAAGGCGTCGAAGTTGTAGGAGACGTGATGTATGACGCTCTGCTTCAAGCGCAACCAGTGTTGAACGCGCGCAGCGAGAAGCTTTTGCACGAATTGAAGCTTGTCCCACAGAATTATGCGCTTGTGACGGTGCATCGACCAGTAAATACTGATGATGCTGCAGCAATGCAGAATATTGCTTTTGCTCTCAATAAGCTGGATATACCCGTTATTTTTCCTATTCATCCGCGCACTCGCGCACGCCTGGAAAAGTATGACATTTCATGGAAAAAACATATTCGGTTCATTGAACCTGTAGGGTATCTGGATATGCTTACGCTTGAGCGTTCTGCATACCGCATACTTACTGACTCTGGAGGCGTTCAAAAGCAGGCGTTTTTCCTGAGAGTGCCATGCGTAACGTTGAGAGAAGAGACGGAATGGGTTGAAACTGTTGAATCCGGTTGGAATGTGTTGGTTGGGAGCCGTAGCCAGGCAATACTCGAAGCGGTGGCCTTCCCAAAGCCGGAAAGTCATCAGCAGAAGCTGTTTGGTGAGGGAGACGCGGCGATACGCATCGCACAAAGTCTAGCATCGCATGCTCAAAATGCAAGACACACTATACCAGTAAATAAGCAAGAGGAGGATAGTTATGGAATACGTTCCCAGACATAGTAGCCCTGGAGTACTTCCACAAAGTCCGCGTCACAACTTTCGTGAAGAAATTCCTCTAAGCAAGAGTCGTTTATCGTTAGTCGCTGGATCAGAAGAGGTACGTCAACACTCTTACGGTCCTGATTTCAGCAACTTGAATGAGCCGACTGCTGGCTTTGAGAGCAATCCATCGCAAGGGATAGCACACCGCTCAAGGCCTTCGGCAACCATGTGGCGTTTCACCCTTTTAGCGGGTGATAGTATTCTCCTGTTGGTCGTGCTTGAGCTACTGTTAATCGTACCCCATACCTTATATGGAGGCGTGGGGATAATGCGCTATGAAACCGGGTCGTGGAGTTCGAAGCTCATATGGGTCTCTTTCGCACTGCTATCGTGGAGTATTGCCGCAAACATAGTGCAATGTCAGAAACTACCTAACATTTCAAGTCGTTTGAAGAGCCCATTGTATACACTTTTTGCGCTTATGCTGATGTGTATTCTTTGGTTAGGAATCTCCTACCCTTTTATTGCGGATGATATTATCTCCTACGTCAGGTTTTTGCTTTTTTTCTTTATGTTGGCTGTCCCCACGTTTATTATATGGCGTGTGCTTCTTGCCGAGTTCATCAATCTGCCGCGTTTTCGAGGCCAGGCAGTTATTATCGGAGACAACACTGCTGGAGCGGCTATCGCAAAAGAAATACGCAATACGAAACGACCTTTTGCAACTATTCTTGGCTATATTAGCGAGTCTTCAGAAGAAAAAGGGCTGAGGGATGGATTGCCTATACTCGGTGGTAGGAGCTTGCTACATCACATTATACGGACTGGCAAGCTTGATATGATCATCATGGCAATTGATCACAAAGTAAATCCAGAACTCCTTCAAGATGCTATCAATGCCGTGCAGTCTGGAGTATCGGTGGTTCCCATGACGATAGCGTATGAGCAGACAAGCGGCAAGGTTCCTGTTGAACATGTCGGAGACCAATGGTATATGGCGCTGCCAGTGGAACGTAACGTTCCTCTACTCTATTCCTGTTGGCAGAGGGTGATGGATATCAGCTTTGGACTTTTTGGTTTGCTTATACTGCTATTACTACTGCCTACTCTGGGTTTGCTCATTTATCTGGACTCTCCTGGCCCTATCTTTTACACACAGGAGCGGATGGGATACTCAGGAAAGAAATTTCGTATTCTCAAGTTTCGCTCTATGCGTACCAACGCTGAAACGAAAGGACATGCAATATGGGCAGCTAAAAGTGATTCGCGAGTGACACGAATCGGGAAATTTATGCGCGCTACGCATTTGGATGAGTTACCACAGGTGCTGAACATCCTGCGTGGTGATATGAGCCTCGTGGGTCCAAGGCCAGAGCGAGAAGAGTTTGTTACACACCTGGAAAAGAAGATTCCCTTTTACCATTGTCGTTTGAGTGTGAAACCAGGATTGACAGGCTGGGCACAGGTAAAGTATGCCTATACAAGTTCAGATGATGATGCGATGGTGAAGGTGCAATATGATCTTTACTACATTAAGCACCAATCGTTTACACTTGACATCTTTATCATCTTAAAAACAGTCATTGAAGTTTTGCTCTTTCGGGGGCGGTAGCGGGTAATGAATGATATGTAGGGGCCAATAATTCATAATTCGTTACGCCTTGGCCCCGCGTAACAAGAAATTGGAAGAAAAGTGGGATGGTATAAAATATGTCGTTTGAAGCTTACTGGAAAATTTTGGCAAAGAACTGGAAACTCATTATAGGCTGCTTCTTTTTAATGGGAGCAGGAGCATTTATTGTTAGCGAGTTTATGACTCCAATGTATCAATCGACTGCAGTTGTACAAGTTGCCATTCGAACAGGAAACAACCAGGCAGATTACACTAATCTCCTTGCCAGCGATCAACTCGTGCAAACGGAAGCACAATTGGCGGTAAGTAATCCTGTGCTGCGTGAGGTCGCCTTAGATTATCAGGGGTTAACGGCTGAACAGGTTTCGAAAGAGGTCAATGCAACGCCTAAGTTGAATACACAACTTTTTGAGATCACTGTACAGGATTCAAGCCCGACACGCGCGGCGGGTCTTGCCAATGCTATTGCGACGACACTGATCAAACAACAAATTCAGGTGGCTCAGCAAGACAACAGCCAGGCACAGCAGCAGATTCAGCAAGACCTTGACGCAACTCGTCAGCAAATTGATGTGACCTTAAAGAAGATCGCTGCCCTGCAAGGGAAGGGCGATGACCATGGACAACTTTCTATCTTGCAATCACAACTGAGTGATTTGCAGAAGCATTATAGTCAGTGGCAGACAGTATTGACACAACTTGCGTTGACCCAGGCACAAAGCGGCAATTTTCTGCGTGTTGCGCAGCCTGCTCAGCCCGCGTTCGATCCAGTTCGTCCAAATAAACTGCTTAATACGAGTGCTGGCCTGGTAGGAGGCTTGTTCCTGGGAATGGTGCTGGCCGTGCTGTTTGAGCAATTGGATACACATGTTCGTACCGCGGAGGCTCTCACTCAATTACTGGAGTGGCCTGTGCTTGGTACTGTCTGGAAAACACGTCTTGCTGATAAGAGCGACGTGATTAATCCACAAGGACACGATGCTAATGTTGAATCCTACCGCATTTTGCGCACGAACCTGGGGTTCTCCAGTATAGATAAGCCGTTGCATTCAATGATGGTAACGAGTGCTATGCCTGGAGATGGCAAGAGCACTATTGCTGCTAATTTGGCGATTTTTATGGCAAAGGCAGGGAAGAATACGCTACTCGTCGATGGTGACTTACGCAGGCCGACGCAGCATCAGCTATTCGACCTCACGGCTGACAAAAAGGGCTTGAGTAATGCTGTACTCGCGTTCGGGATGCCTACGGCTTCAACTCCGTCTTCTTTCCCTGGACGCAGTACTCCTACTTCGTCTGCACACGAGGCGAGCCAGTCGAATACCTCGAGCGTCTCTTTAGAGCCGTTCTTCCATAACGTAGGCATTCCAAATTTGCGGGTGATGCCATCTGGTCCATTGCCCCCCAATCCTTCGGAGTTGCTCGACTCGAAAGCAATGCAGCGTTTTGTTGTCGCGCTTGCCAATTGTGGCATCGAAGTTGTCATCTTTGATGCACCGCCTATCCTAGGTTTGTCAGACGCCAGCATTCTTGCCTCGAAAGTCGACGGTACACTCCTTGTGGTCGATGTCACACGCGCAAATAAGGGCCACCTCAAGCAAGTAAAATCAATATTGGCCCAGGCTGGTGCTCATGTTCTCGGCTGTGTTGCAAATAAGCAGCGTCGTAGTCGTGGTGATACGTCCTATTCCTACTATTACTATGATCATCCTAAGACAGCCAAAGAGCAGAAAACAACCCGAGCAGAAAGCAACCCACGTATAACAAATATTCTCTCTTCTGCTGAACCGGTTACAGCCTTGAAAGCGGCCAAAAGTGTAGAAGAGGCAACACTAAAGCATCCAAAGGTATAGGCACTTATCCCGCTTAAGAAAGGCGAACAGTCTGAAAATGCAAGAAAGGCGAAGTGTAAAGAGTAAAAGGCAAACAGTAAAAAAGCTATTTTTAACGTTTATCCTTTTACTCTTGTGCGGAGCATGTTTGGGATCATCTCTAATAGGCTATCAGGCATACACGGTAAACTATCCCAGGTATATGACTTTAGCGCGGGAGGGAATTCAGCATCTGCGAACGGCTGCAACTCTCCTTGCCGCGTTGTCCAAAACCCCTTTTGACTCTCAGCAAGTGACTCAGGCACAGCATGAGTTTGCGACCTCCTTGACGACCTTTGATGAGATAGATAACGGGCTGAAGTCATTTTCAGGGATAAGCCCATTTGTTCCCGTGTATGGTTCTCGTTTGAGTGCTGCATTCAATCTTTTGTCTGCCGCCATAAATATATCTCAAGCCGGAGTAGCAGGTTGCACTATCATGAAGGTGCTCATTGCGAGGTTTCACGATCCATTAAGTACTTCAGGGCATGGCCTCACAATGGAGGATATAAACGGCATAACCCAGGAGTTTCGCATTGTCGAAGCGGCATTAGATTCGGCCATTAACGCAGCGTACCAGGTACAACCAGATGACTTACATGTTGACCCGCGTATTAGCAAAATGTTTGGAACCTTTACTGAAGGGCTACCAGCTTTACAAGCTGGGCTTGAAAATGTGGATACGCTTCTCACCGTTATGCCTGCACTTTTAGGAATAGATAAACCGGCGAATTATCTACTTGAAATGCTTGACTCAACTGAATTGCGACCTGGAGGAGGCTTTATTGGTAATTACGGCTTTGTTACACTTTCAGGGGGGAAGTTAGCCGCCGCTCACGTTATAGATGTTGATTTGCTTGATAGATCATTTAGAGCTACTATTGGCAAAGTACCTACCGTGCGCTTTCCTTATCCTCCAACTTACTCGTGGTTTGGTAACTTTGTCGCACACGATAGTTGGAGTTTACGTGATTCCAATCTTGCTCCCGATTTCCCACTGAACGCGAAGTATGGAGAATTGAACTACCTGCGAGAAGGTGGCAAATTTCCCAGTGACGGTCCTATGCAGGGTGTGATTGCTATTACGCCTGCACTCATTGAGCATGCTCTTGAAATCACTGGCCCTATTGCAGTCCCAGAGTATCACGAGACGGTGACTTCGCAGAACTTGATTAGTCGTATCCACTATTATCAATTAGGAGGTGGAGGGGTGGTTTCTGGCGAGGGTGACGGTTCTAGTCCTTCTCCTGATGGTCATTCGTCACTGCGAAAACATTTCACAGCGCTTTTGGCGCTGCATTTTATGACGCGTATCCGCCAACTTTCATCGTCCGCTCAGCCTAAGTTCTTAAAGCTATTGATCAGTGCGCTGCACTCAAAGGATTTTCAGGTGTATTTCAATTCGAACGCGGCGGAAAGCGTACTTCATTCCTTTCACCTTGACGCTGCTATACGGACACCTGCTAATGACGGCATCTTTGTCGTGGATGCGAACATAGCTGGAAATAAGGCGAATAATTCAATTATCAATACATTAGATGACCAGATAGATGTGGATAGTAAGGGATACGCTGTGCATCATACAACTATCAGTTATAGTTGGACCCTTCCAGGCCATGTGTACGCAAGTACTCTTAAAAATCACTATCGAAGTTTTGTTCATGTCTATGTACCTGCTGGTAGTACGTTGCAGACGCAGAATGGCTGGTCACCATACCCCGCTGGCTATGGTCTCGGTCAACAAGTTTGGGGTGGCTTTCTTGAGCTTGATCGTGGTCAAACCAAGACAATTGATCTGGTATGGACTGTTCCTTTTGCTGCTCAGCAGGATGAAAACGGCTGGCACTACCAGTATCTTGTTCAGCGACAGGCAGGATCGAGCTGGATGGTTTCCGCGCGGGTAACGTTGCCTTCGTGCGCAATGGGAACTACTCTATGGGGAGGATTGGTAGCACAAAGTAAGCGGACCGCGATGCTTAGTCAAATCCTTGATGAGGATAAGAATACTGGCGTGAACTATACATGTTGATGGGCTTGGTGCCTGTACGTATACTGGACTTGAGAGACTGATAAGGGAAAAAAGCATGATTGATACTCACCTGCATATTTTACCAGGCGTTGATGATGGACCAGACTCTCTCGAAGAAGCGCTCGCACTGGCCCGCGCGCTTGTACAAGAGGGTATTTCCTATGCCATTGCTACACCGCACTACAACGATGAGTTTCCGCAATATTCAGCAGCAGAGATTCAGGCGCGAGTACGCGATCTACAGCAGGAACTGGATGCGCTACATATTCCGTTGCGTCTCTTTGCGGGTCATGAGGCGCTTATCAAACCAGGTTTGGTTGAAGATATTCAGGCTGGCCGTCTCGCAACACTGAACGGTAGCCGCTATCTCCTCCTGGAACTGTGGAACAGTGCCTGGCTCCCAGATACTGACCGCGTAATTTTCGAACTGAGAGCCTTTGGCGTAGTGCCAGTGATAGCACATCCCGAGCGTTACCGTGTGTTCCAGAAGGATCCAGGACGACTTGCTGCATTGCTGCAACAGGGTGTACTGACCCAATTGACGGCAGGCAGTCTGCTTGGAATGCAGGGAAACACGGCACGCCGCACCGCCGAAACTCTGCTCAAGCGTGGGCTGATTCATTGCATTGCCTCCGACGCACATGGCCTTCACAAGCGTCCTCCAAGGGTTGCAGAGGGCATACAACATGTGAAGCGACTGCTTGGTCAAGATCAGGTGCGTGAAATGGCAGAGTTGTGGCCTGCAGCTATTGTTAACGACGAAGTGCGAGGTTTGCAAGCGACTGCGGGTAAGAAACTACCAGCCACCAATGCATGACTGCTGGAGCACGGGTAGACCTCAAGCTACATGCGCTAGTTGTATTGGTAGCCTGAATAACAATAGTTGAAAAGGAAGGTCTGAGATGAGAAGTGGTGTCTGGGATGATTGGGGTGAAGCGGTTTTAAAAGATAGAGTTTCTTTTTCTTTACCTTTTCCCGTAATCGCGCTATTGATAGCTCTGTTAACAGGATGTGTGCTTGCAGCATTTGGTACTTTTGCAATAGCAGTTGTTGTCGGTATAATGATCATGGCGGTCGTTATTATTCTGCGCCAGGACGAATTAGCGGTAACGCTTGTCATCGCCGTCCACGTGTATGTTGACTGGTACCTGGGGTTACATCTTTTTGGACCACTTATGGCCCTGATATTGTTGGTGATTTGCTTCTTAGGTCGATCTCCTCAGTTCCCGTGGGTAGAGCCTCCTGGAAAATGGCTCTGGGCCTTGTTTCTCGTACTTACTATTTATCCAGCAATCCGAGGAGGACTTCAACTCTATGACCTCGCCTCCTATTATCCCAGTGATGTTCTCGGAGCGTTGTTGATGTTCTGGTTGGGAATAGTTATCCCTAGGAACAATGCGAGTGTGCGGAAGTTTTTTATACTATTTGCTGGCTTCGGTACACTTTTAGCGATCCATACTATTATTCAAGCGACGACAGGAACGACATTGCTGGGAACCACACACTATGATTCACTTCTTTTACTGACATCAAATTTTCAACTGGATGGACTAGATGCTCATCGCGCCGGGTCATTCTTTATAGATCCTAATTGGAATGGCACCTTTTTCGCTATGATGTTCTTTCTTCCTTTGGGCCTCTTTATTGAAAGTTCTTCTCTTCTAGGAAAGGCAGTCTTCCTTGCAGAAATGGCCCTTATCTTACCCGCGCTGCTTTTCTCGTATAGTAATGGAGCGTGGATAGGCGTTATTTCGGGAGTCATTGTCTTCGTAGTATTTGTTGGACACGCTCGCCATCGGATTCTGCTTCTCTTATTTCTCCTCCTCACTATAGGAGGGATGCTGGCTGTGTTTCCAGCACAAATCGCTAATCAATTCTATCATGCATCACGACCTCTTGAGGTATCACTGCGGGTTGCTGTATGGCAGACTGCCATACGCGTGATGCTTGCTTATCCTCTCCTGGGAGTCGGCCTGGGCTATGAAAACTATCTCATTCGTTCTGACCCGTTTCGTGTACCCGCACAAATTGCTCCTCTCGCTCACCCGCACAATTCATATCTCGAATGGGGTGCTATGGCTGGCATACCTGTCCTCTGCATATTTCTTGCGTTGCTTATACTAGCTTTGTGGCTTGCGATACGCAACTGGACAATGAGCGATCAACGTATACGTCCTTTGCTTGGTGGAGGGATAGCTTCTATAATCACGTTGAGCATCAACAGTTGGAGTATCAATGGCTGGACGCTGCCGGCGTTGTCAATGGTTGGTTGGCTTATTTTAGGGGTTATTGCCTCTCCTTTACTCAGGAAAAGCCGAAATAATGAAAGTATGCAGGAGAAAAATAATCATCAAAGTAATCTGTAATATGCCTCCTTGCATCCTGCCTGGGCGAAGTATCCGACTGACTAAGCTTTGCTAGACACTCTAGTGGCGTTGTCAGTCGGAATACGAATACCGATAGCTTCGTTGGCAGGATGAGTAAGGAGTTCTCAGAGGAGTTTGTATGTCTATACAATATAGGAATGCAGAAGATAACATGCAATCTGGAGCGAGTGAGGATAGCTCCGATTTGTCTTTATATCCTGTCGATATGTCTTCATTCTTGACTTTGGAGAATAGCACACTTGATGCAACTGGGGTACCATATCAGGCATATCCGATAGCCTATAATCCAATTACGATTGTACAGTATGCCTTGGCTCATTGGAATCAGTATCTCGTGACAGGCAACGAATGGTATCGCAAGAAATTCCTGGTGAAGGCACGCTGGCTTGTTCAGCATGAGGTTCGCATTGATCAAGATGCGAGTGGCTGGCCTATTCAGATTCCTCACCCTGATTTCCACACCAAAGGTTCATGGTTATCCGCTTTGGCACAAGGGTGCGGCATCTCCGTACTTGTGCGAGCTTACAGGCTTACTTCAGAGAGCGTATTTCTTGATGCCGCACATCACGCTGTTCGCACCTTTGAGCGAGATATTCTTGATGGTGGTGTTTGCAGCCCTCTTAGTGAAGATGACGTCTTCTTTGAAGAGGTTGCCATTTACCCTGCTGCACACTCGCTCAGCGGTTGCATCTTTGCTCTTCTCGGGCTCTATGACTACATGGCGCTTACATATGATACCAACATCGAAAAACTTATTCAGCGTGCCCTTGCTACTCTATACGCTATGCTCGAAGAATTCGATGCTGGCTACTGGACCTATTCCGATTTGCTCCAGCGGCGCCTTGTGTCACCTTCGCACCTGGCTTTACAAATAGACCTTCTTGAAGCACTGACCTTGTATTTCCCTTGTGATGCCTGCTCAACCATCATTACACGCTGGAAGAAATATCAATGTCAACGTCGCTCTCGTCTTCGCTATTACATTACGAACCTGTATGTTTCTTATCGCCACGAACTATGGAGCAGGGTTCAGGCGGCGCTGTTCCCCAGCCCTCAAGTCAATGCTCATACACATGTCTGCGTTTGCATTCAGGACTTCCCGACCACAGGCGGGGTGTTGACTGTCTTACAAGGGCTTGCTGATGTCATGAAGGGCATATGGCAAGTTGAATATCTTACGCAGTATCTTGGTCCGAATGCAGACGAATATATCATTCATACGTTTGGTACCAGGAGAATGACTCCGTGGTATTTCCCTTTTGTCTGGCTCTACGTCTTGTCTGGTACGCGTAAATTGCTCTCGCTACTACGGCGTGGAGCTGGTTATTCCCTGATACTACCGCAAGATGGAGTCTTCTCAAGTGCGCTGGCTGGATTGGCCGGTAAACTCACAGGTGTGCGCGTGGTGTGTATCGACCACGGAAACCTCAGTTTTTTCACTCGTCGTAATAGCCGTGTCTATCGAACTGAACGAATTGCTATGTTGGCAACAAAATCGTGGCCCTGGATTATTCGCTTGTTAGCCAGGGGACTCCTGGCATTATATTGGCCTTCTCTCTCCCTGATGGCTCGTATTGCTGCTTGCTGTATTGATCATTACCTGATTCCTGGCGTTGCAGGAGACGGCGTAGATGAGGGTTGTAAGCTTATTGGAATACAGTCGGGTCGTGTTACACGCTATGGTAGTATGATCGATATTCATCGTCATGGAATCCCGGATGCCGCCTCAAAAACGACCACACGTAGCCAAAAAGGTATTTCTGATGATGCTATTGTGGTGGCTATTGTTTGCCGCCTTGCACCAGAAAAGGGCCTGGATATCGCTCTGGCGAGCTTGAGTCAGGCTCTTTCTACACTTTCTTCCGCGCAGCGTACCAGAGTACGCGTGGTTATAGCAGGTGACGGACCTTTACGCAGATACATAGAAGAGGAAATTTACCGGCTGGACCTGGGTCAGTATTGTTCGCTGTGGGGAGAACTCTCTGCTGATGAAGTCGTGACACTGCTCGGGATAAGTGACATCTTTCTGTATACCAGTACGAGAGGGGCATGTATGGCGATGGCTGTCTTAGAAGCGATGGCTTCTAGCTGCGCTGTCATTGCTTCGACAGAACCGCTATCAAATGCTGTGCTGCTTTCTGAAGGGCGAGGCATCGCTATTTCTACGGGAGACATTGAACAGACGAGCAAAGCATTGATACATCTTCTTAGTGATGTGGAACTGTGTCATCGAATGGGAAAATTGGCGAGGGAGTATGTTTCACTGCATCACAGCCCTGAAATATTCAGGCGTACCTTACTACGAGCGACCCGGTGGTCGAGCTTGGATATATTATTAGATGCTGCGAAAAATAGTGAAACTGTCAGGTAGGGGTGAAAGCTAGCTATGACATCATCAATAGATGAAGTGAAAGATCAACACTATGTCGGGAAGGGAAAAATAGAAGCGATTGTACACCCGACCCCATTCTTAGAGGAATCAAGGCACCACTTCGCTGCTGAACAGGGAGATGAAGACGCAGCATGGGTGGATGATTTCCCACCGCTCATGAGACCAATAGTCAACATTGACAAAATGCCCACAAGTGTCGGTCTCAAAGCTCTCTACGAACCACCACCGCCTACTCCTTACTTTGCTATGGATGGTACGGCTCTCAGTGAGCAGCCAACGTGGATTATTCCAGTGCTACCAGCCTCAAAGAAAGTGTCGAAGCCCATAGCGCGAGATGCAGAGGGAGAAGGCTATGCTTCAATTATGCTTAACCTTGTCAAAAGCTCTGGCATCTATGCATTAGCCTCGTTAGCTGCTCCTCTGATCTCGCTTGTACTCGCGCCGTTTTTGACACGCTATCTTTCGCATTCAGAGTACGGAGCACTTGTTATTCTTAATACCTTCATTGCCCTGATAGCTGGTGTGACACAGCTCGGCCTCGGTAGCGCCTTTTTTCGAGCCTACAGCTATGATTATGAATCGCAAAGTGATCGCAAAAATGTTCTTTCGACTACCATTATAGTACTCTTACTCATCTCAATACCCGTTACAATTGCAGGGATTCTAGGTGCACCCTGGTTAGCGACTCTCCTGTTGGGCAGCCCCTCTTTAAGTGATGCTGTGAAAGTTGCCGCTCTAGTCATCCTCGTGCAAAATCTCACCGTACCAGGATTTTCCTGGTTACGGGCTGAAAACCGCGCAGGATTATTTACGTTTCTGTCGATAGTCAATCTATGTGTCACTCTAGGGGCCAACATCGTCCTGGTGGGAGTTGTGCGGATTGGTATTGCTGGCTCACTTCTGGCAACAGGAAGTGGTTACGCGCTCATTGTGATCTGTACATTGCCTTTCATTTTGCTCTATGCTGGCTTTCACCTACGCTGGGACATGGCGCGAGGAATGCTAGCGTTTGGCCTGCCTCATATCATAAATCTCCTTTCGGGATGGTTGCTACAACTTTCAGACCGCTATCTGCTTGGACAATTGGGCTCGCTGTCTCAGGTGGCCAGCTATGCGGTAGCCTATAGTCTGGGTGGTGTGTTGTCTGCTTTTGTCATCACGCCATTCTCATTTGCCTGGTGGTCACTTATGTTTCCTATTGCTAAAAAGGACAACGCTAAACATATCTTCCGGTTGATATTCCGTTGGTTCAGCTTTGTATTGCTGTTTGCTACCTTTGGCCTTTCGCTCTTTGGCACTGTTGTCCTTCATTTACTCTTTCCACCAATATACTATTCAGCAACGCCAATTATACCGATTATCGCAGCGTCAATCATGTTCAATGGAATCTTTGTGGTTGTGGCAGTTGGAACTTCTTTGCGGCGAAAGACCTGGCTGGTGGCTATCTTTATAACGTTTTCAGCTCTTCTCAATGTTGGTCTCAACATTGTTCTAATTCCTCTTTACGGGACGATGGGTGCTGCTGTGGCAACGCTTATCGCCTATATAGCACTTGCCTTGATTACGTACATCGGAAATCAATGGATTTATCCCGTGCCATTTGAAATTGGTTTGTTCCTCGTTGCGCTGCTAGCAGGTGTCGCGTTGTATTTGGGGGGTGGGTTTCTAGCACAAACTCAGCAAATATACCTGGCCTGGGGTATCCGTGCTGGCAGCCTTATTCTCTATGGGGGCTGTCTCGTGTTGCTAGGTATGCTTCCTTCTCGAAGGAGCCTACAGGCGCCTGTTGTTGATAGTCAAAAAAGGTGTACCGATTATGAAAAAAGAGCTTCATAGCAGCCTTACCAGTCTTACGGCTGTGGAAGATAATGTCTCAGTAGCATCACCAATCAAGGTCTTCCTTTCATCTTGCCTGAGCGAAGCTAGAACATCGTTCGTTAGCAAGCTGGGTAAAGATTCTCGTTGTCGGTCGAGATACAGCGTATGTATGCATGTTTTAGGGGCATTCCATAGTGATGTTCGAGCAAAACGCGCGGCATCTGCCCTCCAAGAAGTGGGCTACGAGGTCTCCATTATAGATATTGCCAGCCAACACCCTCCTCAATACTCAGTATTCCGCTCTGCAACGAACTCCGTTCTACCTGACGGTCAGCAGAGCGGCAAGGAAGATAAGGAAGATAGTGACGGTATTTCTGTAGAACATATGCGCATGCCCAGTTCATTTACCGCTACTGCTACGCGCTTCAAACAAGGGGCAATGATCAGGGCCGCGTGGATGTTTATACGCAGTACGCTGCGTTTACTACAAACCAGAACGGATATCTATCATGCGCTTGACTTGTCAGCCCTACCTGCCTGTTACGTCGCGGCTAGATTACGTCGGAAACCACTCATCTTTGAGTCTTATGAGCTACCATTGCACACACTGCCTCTATCCGAAATAAGCAGGAGCCGACGATGGTTACAGGCATTGCTGGCACCTCTATTGAAGCACATGATACCCCGATGTGCTGGCGTTATCGCCGTCTCTCCTCTTATTGTGCAGCAGATGCGTAAATACTATCCGGGTTCTAATATTTGGCTGCTTCGCAATATTCCACCATATCAAGTTATCGCGAAGAATAATCTATTGCGACAACGGCTTGGCCTCGGTCTCCATGTACGGCTCGCGCTCTATCAGGGTGCATTGCAAACTGATCGTGGACTCGAAAGACTGATTTCTGCCGCAGCGTTTTTAGAACAAGATAGTGTAATCGTCTTGATGGGCAAAGGGCCCGACGAGACCGTGTCTCGGCTGGAAGCACTTATAGACAGGACAGGAGTTACTGATCGCGTAAAAATTCTTCCCGCTGTTCCCTATGAACAGCTCCTCGAATGGACAGCATCAGCAGATATCGGCTTACTCATCTATTCACCGGACTATTCACTGAATGTACAAATGTGCCTGCCAAACAAACTCTTTGAATTTCTCATGGCTGGTCTTCCTGTCCTCGCTTCACAACTAGATGCGGTCACAGAGGTAGTCAAGACTCACAATGTCGGGCAAATTGTACCTTCTCTTGCTCCCGAGGACATTGCTGCGGCTATCAATGCAATGGTAAGTGATCGTGATGCTTTATCTCAAATGCACTCAAATGCTTTGGACGCGGCTCAGCATGAGTTCTACTGGGAAAGGGAGCGTGAGCAACTTTTTCATATGTACGCTGATGTTCTGGCAAGATACAAGATGTAGACCTATGTTTTGAAGAAATAAGTCGTAGCACCACCTAAATTGTAAGGAATTGCAAGGAAATAGATATGCGTATTTTGTTTGTAACGCCCTATCCGCCTTCACGAGTTCGTGTACGCAGCTATGGGTTTTTAAAGCAGCTTCAGCGGAGTCATGAAGTTTCTGTTATGCTGCTGTGCAGGTCGGAGCGGGAACTGGCGGATGCAGAGAAATTGCGAAGCCAGGGATATGATGTAATGATGGTGCAGGAGTCGAAACTGCAGGCAATGCTGCGTAGTGGCCTGGCACTAGCAAGTTCGCGCTCTTTACATGTCGCATATGCCAAGTCTGCATGTTTCACACAATCGTTACACCATCTCTGTACACAAAGACATTTTGATGTTGTGCATGTAGAACATTTGCGTGGTATCGCCGCGATGGAACGTATAGCGCACAACTATCCTCTTGTCTGGGATGCCGTTGACTGTCTAAGCCTGCTCTATAAGCAAGCTATTGTCGCTGGGCCAAGTCTACCTATACGTGCTATGGCCTTGCTAGAACATAAACGTACACAGAGCTACGAAGCTAAGATGCTGAGCAAGCTACAACATGTCGTGGTCACATCGGAGCGTGACCGTCAAGCTATGATTGATCTACAGCGCCTACAGACTGGGGATGTGACTAGTGATGATACACAACTAGGTTCAGCTATTACTGTGCTACCAAATGGTGTTGATCTAGAGTATTTTTACCCGGTGCACCAAGAACGAAAACGCTTCAATCTGGTCTTTTCAGGAAAAATGAACTATCACCCGAATGTAGCAACGGTCCTACACCTGTATCAGCACATTATGCCGCTTATTTGGGAACGTAGGCCAGAAGCTACGCTCACTATCGTAGGTGCTGAACCTGTTGAAGAAATCCAGCGCTTGGCAGGCGATCCGCGCGTGGAGGTCACGGGTTATGTGGGTGATATGCGTCCCTACATAAGGCGAGCTGAGGTGATGCTATGCCCAATGATCTATAGTACTGGTATTCAGAATAAAGTGTTGGAAGCAATGGCATTGGGTACGCCTACCGTTGTGACGGCCCAGACTGCGGAAGCTTTAAGCACTTGCCCTGATCGTGACCTACTCCTCGCGGAAACTCCACCGCAATTTGCTGACGCGGCTCTCCACCTCCTGGAAAATGCAGCCCTGCGAGCCACATTGAGCCAGTATGGGCGTACGTATGTTGAGCAGCATCATAATTGGCAAGTGGCGACGGATAGATTAGTGAACATTTATCAGCAGGCAGTTGCCACTTGGCCGGAGTTCGGGGAGACTTGTAGAGCCGACTCATCGACTGCCTCAAAGTCTGATGCATATAAATTACCTAGAAATGCCAGATCATTGTTGTTCCAGTAGTCTCCTGGTATACGAGCACCGGATAGCTCCAAACTATTGAGGTCACTATTGTCGGCCACAAACACACCGTAGTGTTTCAGCGCGGTTAAGATCACCCGGTTCCGTGGCGAGAAAGAAGAGATATCAACGCTTGCCTTGAGACGCAGGCGAAGACCCATCAGCGGTAGATTGGTGCTGCTGTGTGTGGAAGCGAAATGACGAGCAGGCCAAAGGAAAGTGCTAAATGTATATCAACTGTTATCCTTGAGGGAAAGCAGATGAGCGAGGTAGTCTACTTACAAGCTCAAAATTGTAACTGGTTTGTGAGGAATGTAGTGAAAGAGCCCTCCGTCACTCTACGAATGTGAGTGACGGAGGGCTCTTTCATTACAAGGAGGAAATTTAATCAGCAAGCGCGTGTAATTAACAAGGTTAATCCATTAATTCAATAGAACGCTCATACACATTTCCCTTACACAGGAACCGCTATGGGAGCAACTAGTTTTTGCAAGACTTTATTTACAGCAGTTCCCCACGCATCCCAGTTCAAGCGTTCATCATATGCCTCTCTGCTCGATTTTACAAGCTCGGCATAACGCTGATCGTCCTGGTAAAGCTCGGCAACAAGCCGTGCATACTCGAAGCCTCTGGCACTGTATGGAAGCACATAGCCATTTTCTCCATCTCTCACTACAGACGCGACACCACCAGTATGTGCTGTGATGACAGGAAGTCCGAAAGCATTGGCTTCCTTGTAAACATTGGGGGCGCAATCGGCTCGTGTCGGCAAGAGGAGAAAGTCGGACACGGCGTAGAGCTGCTCTAGTTGCTGGCTTTGTCTTGCGTCGTTTTTATCCAGGAAAGGAATGACCGTCATCCTTTCATGGACGAACCCTTCGGGAGGAGTCGTTCCGCACATAATCAGTTCTGCTGTAATGCCCATCTCCTCCAATTTTACGAGAGTTTCAAACGCTATTGCCCCCCCTTTTCGTTCCCAGCCGATGCCCATAAACAGGAGACGACAGTAATCTGATTTCTTCTTCGCTAGAACTATCTCTTTAGTCGGGATATGATCCAGGTTGGCTCCAAAGTAAATGGAATGAACCTTCTCTTTCTCGATAGAATAGTCGTCAAGAGCAGATTGAGCTGCCCAATCTGAGGAAAAGAGAAGTGCCGCCGCGTTTTTGTACGCCATAGTCTCCACCAGGTTTGCTTCGCGTGCGGACCACTGTAAAAGATTGGAGTAGAGGGAGTAATAGTTTTGCTGTAAGGAAAAGGTCACATCCAGCGGTAACGCTATGGGAATATCAGTTTGCAGGAACGCGACTTCAGGTGTACCGTTGGGCGCAACAATCACATCAAAGTGTTGTCCGGCGATTCGTTGCGCGACGATTTTAGCATTTTTCTTCGCAACAAAGATGAGGCGATCATAAGCGACACTTTTCTTGAGCAGCCGTTTTGAAGTTTCAAGCAGAAGCCGCGCCACGTACCTTTTCTCAAAGGAGAGTACTGGTTCAAGATAGGTTACATCTCCACAGTGCTTTTCAAGAGCCTGGCTCATATAGTACAAGCTACCTGAATACGATTGTTTATTTTTCGGGTTTTCAGAAGCCAGGAACGCGATTTTGAGACGCTTCTTCTCGTTATTCACCATTGAACATCCCTCTACTTCGTCTGGAATAACTTCTCATGAAAGAAATGCACCACAGAGGGGTGTTGTTCTTTATCTTTACTTGTGCAGGTATTTTCATAATTAGCACCTTATTTCCACATAAGCATTCATCAGATAGAGTATTTATTAGTACCTTTATATAGTTTATTGGCATTCCCAAACTCCTGTTATCAATCTGCTTGCAGTATACCTGCTTTTCCCCTTTGTGTCGGTATGTCTCAAAATGTCGTCTTTCAGTGACATGTCCTTTTCCTTTCTGGTTCAACACTTGCTTGATGCTCTTTTCTTGCCTGAGCATAACTGGTTTCCTCTCATTGAGCGAGGAAAAGGGGGGGCCAACGGTGTCAAAGTGCGGGAGAGCCTGTCATCCTTACACTTATACCGACGCTCTTGAAAGAGACGATTCCTGTACAGGTCCTCCATCACTTGAGGCAGATTGTGCGAGCCGGTAGACCCACAGGAGCAGCTCATCTGGAGCAAGATGCGCCAG
>JAABUQ010005794.1_pt1 | contig 19318 bp, 23 predicted proteins | sample 5560001 | NCBI WGS metagenome assembly JAABUQ01 (sample SAMN10711888, study PRJNA513371) | rock metagenome | isolation source: Antarctica rocks | place: Antarctica: Victoria Land, Finger Mt nord | collected 2015-12-18
ATTTAAAAGTTTATAATATATTATTAATATAATAAGAAAAATAAAAAATAAGCTTTAAAGAATTATTATATAAATAAAGAATATTAAATATATTAATAATAAATTGTTTATATAACAAAAATGTTATAATTATAAAATATATATTATTAATATACTTTTAATAAAAAGTTTAAAGGAAATTTTTAAAAAAAGTTATTAATATTATAAATTTTGAAATATTGTTAAAAAATAAAAAATAAAAAATAAAAAATAAAAAATAAAAAATAAAAAATAAAAAATAAAAAATGAAAAATATATAATAAAAATAATATATATAATTATTGTTATTAAAAAGTTAATATAATTTAAAAAAATTAAAACTTTAATTAAAAAAATAAATGAATAAAAACTTTTGATTCCATTTTAATAATTTTATTTAATAAAGGAAATTTAAATATATAATTAATTAAAAAGAAGAAAAAATAAAGTTTATATATATTATAATTATTTTATATATAAAACGATTATAAATTGGAAATATATAATAAAAACTTATAGAAAATAATAGAAAAAAATATATATATAAAATATAAAAATATAATATTAAGAATTAATTCTTATATATATAATTATAAAGTATTTGTATAAATTAATACGAATATTTTTTAATATTTTGACTTTTTGGAATTTGTAACTTAATAATATAGTTTTAAATTATTATAATTATATTTATATTAAGCTTTGGGAATTAGTTTCCTTTAAAATTAATATAATTAGAAATATAATTAAAGTTTTATATTCAATTTTAATTATTTTAATTATATTAAATATATATTTATTATAAATAAATAAGTTATAAGCCTTAAAAGGATTTTTTAAAGCCAAACAAATTATTTTAAAAAGTTTTTCCAAATTAATAAAGCTATTATATATTATTATATATTATTATATAAAGGCTAAAGTCCTTTAAAAACAAACTATTTAAGTTATTTCCCGCCTTATAAAGGGGTTTTTTCAAGTTAATAAAGCTATTATGTATTATTATATAAGGGCTAAAATCCCTTAGAAACAAATTATTTAAGTTATTTCCTATTTTATAAAGGGTTTTTTTAAGTTAATAAGACTATTACGTATTATTATATAGGGGCTAAGGTCCCTTAGAAGCAAGCTGTTTAAGTTGTTTCCTACTTTATAACGAGGTTTTTTCAAATCAATAAAGCTATTGTATATTATTATATAAGAGCTAAAGTCCTTTAAAAGTAAACTGTTTATGCTATTTCCCGCCTTACATAAGGTTTTTTCAAGTTAAATAAATTATTTTTAAAGTTATAATTTTACTTTAAAAGGTTTTTTAAACTAAATAAATTATTATATATTATTATACAAAGGCTAAAGTCTTTTAAAAGTAAATTATTTAAGTTATTTTTTACTTTATAAAAAGTTTTTTTAAGCCAAATAAACTATTATATAAAGTTATAATATTTAAAAAATATATATTATAAAATATTTCGGGTATATTATTTTTATTCTCTAGGAATATAAAATTTAAAAAAGAAAATAATTATTAAAAAATAATTTATATATATATAATTATAAAATATTTATATAAATTAATACGAATATTTTTTAATATTTTAACTTTTTGGAATTTATAACTTAATAATATAGTTTTAAGTTATTATATATAAAATTTTCAAAAAACAATTTAATAATATTATAAATAAATTAAAATATGTATATATATTATATTAAATTATATAAAAAATTTAATATAAAAAATTAATATAAAAATTTGATATAAAAAATTGATATAAAAATTTATTAAATTAATAATAAAATAATATTTAATATTAATTTAAATTATTTATAAAATTTTTATAAATAAAAAATTATATTAATTACTTTTTTTATTTAAATAATCGAATAAATATTTAAAAACTTAAAAACTTAAAAAATTAAAAAATTAAAATATTGAATTATTAAAAGTAAAAAAGCTTTGACTTATTAAGTATTTAACAAATTATTTTTGAAATTACAATTATAATTCGTTGACTGCCGAAGTACATATACATCTATATAGAAAATTACAAAAAGGTTTTCCCCTTTCCGCTTCCAGCTGTCAAGCTGAGCAGGCGCCGCTCTAACCTGAGGGGGCCTGAGCAGGCCCTAAGCAGGGTTAAGCACCGACTAAATTGGCCTGAGCATCCCTGAGCGCAAATGCAAAGGCGTTGTAAGTAGGAGCCTGAAATGGTTGCTTTGTACCCGGCGATAACTGCTTACATTATTGGATTACAATTCAGTTAAGGTTAAAAAAAAAGTTGAATTAGGGTTAAAATCAATTAATATTAACTTCAATTAATTTTTACTTTGGTTGAACTTTTAATATATATTTTAAATATATATTTGATTTTTAAAAGAAATATTAATTTTTTAAACAAAAACGAAATATATATTGAATATATATTAAATTTTTAACCGAAATAAAATTTCGATTTTAATCGAAATTATATTAGAATTAATGTTCGACCTTAACTGAACTTTTTTCAACCCTTACCTAACTGCAAACCTTGACGTTATTTATAATAATATTCGTAAGCACTGTTGGCTGGCTCAGCCTCTATTGGGTGTTGAGAGATCCAGTCTCTCCAGTCCACTAACCTATCTAGGCCAAGCGCATCAGCTCGGAATGGTATGGGCAAAACAGCTCCATTGCGGCCCACCGCGAACCCATTATGGACCACTTCTATAGATAGCATATGTGTCCTCTCCTAAGCAACTAACATGTATAAAGCAGGCCTATAGTCCTAAATAGATGAGACAATTGAAACTCCAAAAGCCAACAGCCTCCTACTGCCTGGGCTCTTGGCGTCGTCCTGTACTGTACCAATGTTCGGAAATGCTTATGACGGGGGCCAAAGCTCCAAGATTCTGAAACGAGGCTCATTCAACGCCAGGCCTCAGTCGTTGGAATTGCTGATTAACGGTAGCCCCAGTGAGTGGTGGTAATGCACGACTACTGCGTTGTATATAGTATCCGTTAAGTGGTTTGTGTATTAACACTAGCCTACCTTTTGGTCAAGAGGTAACGCGGCGTGCTTTCCGTGCGTAATCTGCCCCATCCCTCGCAAGCTCGAGTGGTGGACACCCTAATGTAGCTACCATCCTATTGTCGTCCCTACTATTCTTCAACAATTGCTCCAGAATGCAGAATCACGTATACAAGAAGCTAGAGAAAGCGTCCTGACGTAAATAGTATATATTATATAGGTAATATGGTGATAACGCTATTAGGGTGGTAGCGACATTGGTGTGTCACCACTCGAGCTTGCGAGGGATAGGGCCACGATTACGCCCTGAGAGCCTGGCTGTTGGATCGTTATATCATCGCTCCTTCGGAGCTCGTTGGCTAAGCAGTAGCAAATTAGAAGTGCCTTGTCACCACAGAAATGAAATGTTTGTTTCTCATGCTAACTGATCCTATAAAGAGAGTGTGAATCGCCGAGTACGTACACCAACCTCTTCACAATATATTCGAGACACTCTTCTGAAAAACAATAGCTAGAATATCCCGATAGCTGACATGAAATTTACAGCTACCTCTTTGATCCTCCTCGCCTCGCTTCCCGCCGCACTCTGCCGCTGGGAATGCTACGTGAGCATCTTCCGATCTTTGTTTACTAATGCTAAATTCTTGCATGCTAACATCATCGCCCTACTAGAAATATGAATGGGGCTCTGCAATCTCCGCCAGCGGCGTCGACCCCGCTATTCCAGTCAATGTGGACGCTGTCCGAAAGTGTATCCAGACATACAATACCACGGGCACGACTGGCAAAAATTATCGGGATACCTGGGACGATATGGATTGTGACGGATTCTCCTTCTTCAAAGGGGGTTGGCAATGGGAAAGTCCATCAGATTGCTTCGACTCGACTGCTCCATTGTTCCTCGATCTCCTTACCAGGAGGGCTCCTTCGAACATGCAAGTCGATTCTTGTGCTGGTTCAAGCGCGCAGTGTTGGTTTGGAATGAACCCGAAAGGCAAATAGTTGAGGAGTAGGGAAAGGGTTCCTCGGTACTAATAGATATTGGAGGGGTGGAGAATGTACATCAAATGCTCCTTGTTTCGGTACCGTGGTCCTCTTCTCTCCGTCGTTAGAGAAATTACCGCCTGGAATGATAGATGTTGGCTATAGGAGATTTCAATTGCTCTATCTATCTAGGAATACAGGCTCATCTATATACACGGCTGGTCAATCTAGGCCATATAGATAATAAGGCATTTAGTGGAGCTGGTTTGCCCTGAGCATAGCCTTTGTTGTTCGGCATACAGCCTGGCTGACAGTGATCTAGGATTGCGATGCGCTAGACCTGATTTGGCTTAGTGCTGCTGGAGAGACTGCCCCAGCCATTCTCCAACAATAGATCATTGAAAACTCTACTGAATTTACAAGTGTTGGGCACAGCATCCTCCTAAATATAATTTGAAACTTGACGACACCATGATACGAAAAGGGCAGCTGAATGGACTGTTGATTCCCCTCTTCTGTACAAGAAACCTTTTCTTATGCCTTTTGCCTCTGGTTTCAAAGTTTCCTGTCGCCAAGTAAGTACCTAGCAGGGCTTGGCAGTTTCGTTGTTACCGTAACGTCACCGTTCGACTTTTTGTTACGTAACAAGCTCTCGTTCTAACTCAGAACGGTTTATAAATAAGTAACGTTATTAATTATTATCGTAATAAATTATTATAACGTATTATATATATCATTGTAAAAAACTTAAGTTTTTTTTAAGTTTTTTTTCAGTTTTTTTAAAAAATTTAAATTTTCAATTGTTTTTTTCAAAAATAAAATTTTCAACCTTTTCCTTTTTCGGAGTTTTATTTATTTATTAACGATTTTAATATTTTCTTTTTTTAACGTTTTCTTTATTTACTATCAAATTTAACATTTCTTTTTTTAAACGTTTTATTTATTTATTATTTTTTAAAATTTTAAAATTTTAAAATTATAAATATTTTATATAATAATAAATTTATATAAAATTTAAAATAAATAATAAAATTAATGTAATTTTTTAAATAAACAAATTTATAATAATTTATTTTTAATAATAATTTAATAATTTAATACTTTTTTAAAAAATAAAAATATTTTATATATAAAAAATTAATTAATTAAATTTTAAAAATCTGAATATAAATTTTATTCTGAATTAAATTTATAATTTCATAATTTATATCGGCGATAAATTCGCATCGACGATACGAATTGCGAAATACAGAAGTCAGGGGCATTTAGCAATAGGCCTGCTTAGCAGGTGCCTGATTAGCAGGTGCCTGATATCATCGTCGCGGACCAACCCAAGCACCGTAAATACTCGTTCTTTAGAGCCACCGCGTAGAGGCGCTGTATATAGGCTGGAGTACAGTGAGCACAGACACTCACTGCACCCCCGAGAGGTCGCCGTCGCTCCCTCCCAAGGGAGGAAGATGAGTATTCATGTAGTACCCTTTGCCAAAGGGGTAGGTGTCCATGATACCTCTCCACACTCTAATGAAATAAAAACTACTACAGGAGGCCCACAGCAATTTACGACCATGACAAGAGAACCGTGAGGCCTCTGAATCATTCGCACTCAGCCATGTCCAAGCCTCCAATTACCATCGCTGGCGCTGGAATCGCTGGCCTGACACTGGGAAGATGTCTGGCGTAAAAAGGCGTTCCTACCCTACTCTTAGAGAGAGTCTCCTCCTCGCTGCAGTACAATTATAGGATTACATTGCATTCATAGGCGTACAAGCCCCTGCTTCATATTCTGCAAATGGACGAGTCAACTTTTCGCGAGAAGCTCTTGATTGATCCACCTCAATCAACCGCGGTAGAAATTACTCCCAGGACTAATCGCTGCCACCGAGGAAGATTAGAAAAGTTACTACGAGAAGGCCAAGACGTAAGATGGGAGCATGATATCAAACCAATCGAAACGTCTCGCCAACCCCAGAACATCACCATACACTTCCAGAACGAAATGCCCATCGAAACCACAGTCCTCATCGGAGCGGACGGTGTGCACTCACAAATTCGTAAGACCCTGGCACCAAGAATCCAACTCAACATTCTACCATATGTTGTATTCCACGGAAAGCGTACCCTATCATTCGATCAATGCCAACAGATGATTGCACCTCAAATGCAGAAACAAGGCCATAGCATTATCGAGACTCATCACAAAGATGTAATGCTTCAGATTGCTGTCAACGGATACACTGCAGAATCAGTTGATATCGGCTATACCTACTCGCGTCCCGCACACCATAACCAAAGTGATCCACTGCATAGACCGTACCGTGCTGTAAGCGGAGCTACAGATATCCCAGAAGAATTCTCTATAGAGCTAGAAGGATTGAAGGGACGGGGTTTGGAAAAACCCTATGATGAGATATTCGATGCGTCCAAAGTCAAACAGGATAGGGTTCTACATTGGTTGATGCGAACTACTCTAGGCAGCCTAGAAGACACGCAAGAGCTTACAGGTCAAGGCATTCTGTTGATCGGTGATGCTGTACACGCGATGCCAATACTCGGTGGTGAAGGTGGTAACACTGCCATGAAGGACGGCGTCGATCTAGCAGAACATATCACTGCTAATGGGACGAATGGCATCAAGACCTTTTCCAGTACCAGATGTGCTGGGTGGGAAAAAGCAGTTGAGGAAAGCAAGCAGAGAATATCGGACATGCACTCTGCAAAGGCCTCAATGTGAGTTCCTGACGCCGCGTACTTGGTGAGCAAAGTCATGCTCACACGAAGAACAAAACTGGCCATAAGAGGTTGAGCTGAACGGTCGGGGAAAGGGGAAGCATCGCTTACGTTTTTATATTACCAAGTTATATTTCTACAGAGATCCGAGGATTTCAAACCTCTATGCACAAGGATGCATTTTCCTTCTGGGTCTACGCTCGTATTCAAAATTCGAAAGCCACGACATTAATAGTAGGGCATTTTTTCAAAGTCTAGGACTGTATCCCGTGGGGTCTCGCTGTAATACAGAAAGCTCCCAACTCCACGCCAAGATTTCGCCGGGGCTATTCCGCCCTTCAAATCTAGGTAGATACCTCGGAGCTTTTTAGTCTGGGTGTCTGCTCTGGGCAATTCCCAGCTTCTTAAGAAAATAGTGAAAAGTGCAACACTCTTGTGACCTGGCAGGAGCCATCACGGCAGTCTTTGACCTCAGCGGCGTACTAAGCTATCTACGAAATGACCGATGCAGTCAAGCCCCTCATTTTCCACAAGTATATCTAAGCTGATCGTTCTAGTCGCGCCTCAAATCAACAGTCTACGTATCCGGCCTCGAACCCGCGGTGGACGGGAAGATACTAGCAGACGCTTTCCTCCCGTTTGGCGAGATCGTGGACGTGACACTACCAAAATCCGATCTCCCCTCGAACAAAGACCCACACCGAGGATTTGGCTACGTGGAATTCGAGATTCCTGGAGATGCCAAAGAAGCGATAGACAACATGGATCAGAGCGAGCTGTTTGGCCGAGTCATCAAAGTCGCTCAGGCCAAGCCTCAAAAGGATAGCAGCGATGGGCTTGGGAGCAAGACGGCTGTCTGGGAGAAGGTATGCATGCTTCTCGGCATCGCGAAGGAGTGCATGTACTGATTTCGACACAGGAAGGATATCTAGCGAAGCATGCTGTAAGCGAGGAAGATAGGATAGCAACGGGGCAAGCAATACAGGAGCAAGATGAACCCGCCGAAGATCCCATGCAAGGGCTTGAAGGACTGGACGTCGCTGGACCGCGACCAGAATAGCAATGAAAAGTCTTGGCAAGCTTTGTGTCGTACAAGTTAGGCGCAATCGCCAAGTTGGATGCCAATAGACGTTCTTATTGACGGCCAAGAGTTTGGTTTCCGGTTCAGAGAGGCACTCCAATTGTATGTACAAATCTTGCTCTTCCCCAACGCCCTAATCAACGAGTGTGATCGTTCATTTCTATGATTGCCGGCATATAGTCCTCTTCTTCCGACCACTGCAGATCCGCCTCGACGACCGAGAAACCCACGGAGTGCCACCACCGAAGATGCAGGCCTCCCTACTTGAACTCCTTCGTTCGATTCGTCCTCGTCAGTCTGAGGGTTTTGTCGCTGACGAGCTTATGGCCCAAGCTGTAGACGGCAAAGCCAATGGCAACCCTAGGATAAAAATTCAGTGACCGCCATCACCTGGTAGTGGGTCCAGCAAAGTTCTGACATACCCCAAGACGACACCTAGATGGGAAACGTCAGCGGATTCGTCTTTAAGCAAATTACGGAAGCACCTGGTCTCACCCAATGGCATAAGCTCCGGAGGGATCTTCCTTAAGGAACGTAGACGTTGTGAAATTGTGTGTGCTATCAGACAGCTTGTCAGCTGCTGCAACCCTTGACCCTTCTAGTACCGAGAGCGCTTCAAGAGCTCTCCAGAGACGTGAAGACGACACATACCGCTATGCTCCTCTTTCTGCATAGAGTCAGTATATCGGCGAAATGGGGGGCGGAACGACTTACTGGCATTGGCCTGAACATTGGCCTTGTGGTCTGCATCCTCAGAATATGTGTTGGATACATAGCGTCACTGTCCTCGAAAGGCTGATGAAGCAGACTTTGTAGGCTGTAGGTATTGTTTCGAAGGAGCGAGTGAGTTGAAGAGTGATCGGGAAGGACAGCTGCACCCGCGAGGAGGACTAGCGCGTGCCAAGACCGTCTTGCTTGACGTCTTTCAATACTTTCGATCCATGTCACTCCTCTCCAACCACTATCTGTAGTAATCCTAAGGTAGCTTCTGTGACCTCCAATATTCAAACCGAAGTTTTTCAGAAGACACCTCTACAATGGCAGGCGACGATGACGATGAGCAGATGGTGACGAAGCCATTCAAATTCGTAACAGGTGAGTGGGTTCAAATCCAGAGAGCTTGTCTTGTCAATGTACTCACACATGTTACAGCTGGTATACCCTCTCCATCCTCCAGACCCTACCAGAAGCCCGGGCTTTCAGTGTCTCGAGCATAGACGAAGTGCTACAAGGCAATCCGCACAACAATACGGCAAAGGCTAACCATCTACATCCCACCCAGGCTTCGACGCCCGCTTCCCCAATCAAAATCAGTATGCTCGCACCTGACCATCTGCAGTGCCAATGTCCAAACTTACCCAATCGATAGGACCAAACACTGCTGGCAAAACTACGTCGACTACCACAAATGCATCATCGCCAAGGGCGAGGAATTCCCCCCGTGCCGCCAGGTCAGTCCCAAACCAACCAACAGACTTGCTTTTCCACTGACGTGGTGTCGTATAGTTCTTGCTTGCCTACCGATCCCTTTGCCCTAGCGCTTGGTGCGAGCGATGGGATGATCAGCGAGGTATGGCTTCTGTGCGGTCCCTCTTGCGAAGCTTTAGCTGTACTGACTGGTTGCTAGACAAGGGCAATTTCCCGGTCGATCTTGGGAATAGTTAGATGGGCAATAGTTTCTGACATTGGGGGGCTGGGGGGCTGGGGGGCTGGTGGGACAGTGAGATAGAGACGATCAACATCGTACAGCATACAGTCTAGACAATCACCACGCTTTGCCACCACATTTGATGCCAGAACCAAGCTTTTCCATTCTTGAATCTTCCTCCGGTTTTATACAAGGCACCACCCCGAATGCATGCCATGCAATACAATGCCTCACCCCATGCAACACAACTATCCTCTCATCTGCCACCCCTCCTTTTCCTTTCCCCCTTACCCCTGATGTCCCCATCTCAACTCACACTCCCTGCAGCCAACTCCAACAACTTCTTCTCCTCCTTCCTAACCCGATTAACCTCCCTCTGCTCCTCCCGATCCCTCATCGCAAACCTCCTCTCCTCTTCCAACAGCCTCATCTTCTCCCTCTCCTCCTCCGTCGCCTCAACCTGCCTCCCCTCCCCCAACACCATCAATCGTTCCAAAATCTCATTCTCATGCTTGTGCTTCATATCCACCATCTGCACCCTCCCCTCATCCCCCTCCATCTCATTTCCACTTGCCTGCGCCCCCTTACCCGCAGCCCCCGCCTCCGACAACGGCGCGAAATAGACGGATAGAGTAGCCGGGCCGTCTTGGTCCGTGTGCCGGGTGACGGTCATGGAGACGGCGGGGTTGTGGTATTTGAGGCCGGGGAGGTAGAGGCGCCATAGTTTGCGGGCGCCGAAGTGGCCGTCGTTGAGTTTGTAGGCGAAGGTTAGGTGAAGGCGTTTTATGGACGGGGAGAGGAGGGCGGCGCCAGGGCCGAGGCGGAGGTTGAGGAGCTGAAGGAAGAAGTGGGGGGTTAGTGGTTGGGGTGCTGCTTGATGGGTGGGGGTTTAAAGTGATGGGGTTTGAGCTGGGTTGGGGGGGGTGGTACTTTCTGTAGATGGGGAAGAAGTTAGTGGGCGATGATATTTGTGGTGTGGCGGAACGGGGAGGGGGACTGACAGCTTTCAACGTCTTTGTGCGTTTGGCCACGTTCATTTCTTTGCTTTGCGTTGCTTGCGCTTCATTGCCTGGGCAGGGAAAAAGCGGTCTCCTGTGGTAGACTTTGTTCGAGATAATTTTAATTACGGTAGTGGCATCTTAGCTGTATTTTTGAAATCTAAGAAATTATCATAGATCCCTCGAATGCGACTTCCCTGGGTGCCTGGGGAAAAGTTGCATTCTCAGGGATAGTGATCTGGAAACCTTGAAATATGTGCGAAAATGCTATATGCAAGTTTGGTATCATAACATCATCCAATCCATCAATCTGTCGTCAACCGTCCGATTCCCTTACGATCATCCCATCTTATTCTCCATCTGTATATAGAATTTTATTCACCAAGCTTTCTTCACTTCCATCTATGCCGTCACCCAGAACCTCACTGTCACTCTCCGGCCTCCAAATCCATTCTCTTCTTCTCTTTATTCGCCTCCCCCCTTTCCTTGAAGAATGCCCATCCTCTGCTTGAATGATCTCCCTCCTCTCTATATGTTGCTCTTCGCTCTCGATTCCTGTGTTTGTTTGGCCGTCTCTCTCCTCATCTGATGATGCATCAAAGACAGGCGTTGGCATTGTTTCTGCCAGCTTCTCTTGAAAAGCAACTTTCTTCACAGGGGGGAACATCCTTTTAGCTGTTCCTCGTGACGAGACCGCTGATAAGTGCCGTTTAGGTACTGGGCTGTTGCGGAGAATACTGTGCATACCTAGCGGTAGGCTGTAGGGCATATGATCTTGAGATCGAAAGGGAGAGGGGCGCCGTTGATTTGAGGTCGAGGGTGGTGTAAATGGTCTGCCGAGTGGAACATTGACTGGGAAGTGGACATCGCCGTGCGGGTTTATGGCTGACGTGGGAGTAGGAGGCGGCGCCTCAGATGTGCTTTCATTTGCCTGGGTGTTGCGGGTGGTTGAGGAGTCGATCGTCATGACGAGTGGCGGCTTGCCATTTCCTCCTCCTAGTGCTGATGATGGTGGGAGGGAGCTTGTTTGGAGGGACAGTTTTGGTCGTTTCGGGGTCGGTGGTCTCGTCGACGGCATTACAGAAAGCATTGCGCCGGCGACCTTTTTTCGAAGCTCGGCCGTCTGCGGGGACTCTTCTCGCTGGGTCCGTCGGGCAGGGGGAAAGGCGTCGTCCTCGACACGATATGAAGGATGAGGGTATTGCATGGGCAAAAGGAGCATGTTGACTCCTGCTGATCACAAGATGGATGTGGGAGAATGAAAACAAGGCTCACGGTCTGCTGGAGGCTTTCCGCTGGTGAGAAAAGTGAGGAAGCAGTGTCCAAAGCTAGTTAGGCTGTATGATGGCGGGTAAGATGCGGATATTGAGCGAAGAGCAGATGCCTGCAGAGTTAAAAGACGCATTCTTTCAGGCAAAGGGAAAGGCAAATGGCAAAGACTTATGGGTAATGCATATTTGTGTTAGAGCAATGTGGATGACGGACATACCGCGGTGGAGAAATAGACGCCATGTTAGAGAGATCTGTGAAAGGCGATTCAACGGTTCAAATGCAAATGATGGAACTGCCGAACTGATGGTGTGATTCAGCAAGCGTCGATCCATGAGGAGGTGGCTCTGAGATGGAGAGCCCGCTAACTAAAAATAGCATCTACCTGCCACATAGTAATAGTTCTCGATGTTCTCGGCTTCTCGTCACTATAAGGCAATTACATCTCTTTTTCCTCCGAGTCTAAGTAAGGATACGTCCAAGTAAGTATGCGTCCAAATAAGTATACCTAGAGCAAAAATAGGAGTTCCTTACTAGATGGCACCGCGAGTGCGGAGGATGCATTGTTGGGACACCGAGACCGAGACACAAATAGCGTCGTTGCCCTCGGGCATTGGTACTTGAGGGTGTGTGTTTTGAGATGACCTCCGATATCCAGGTGGCGCTATGTGAACCATAGTCAGTCAGACCCCAGCGTCTTGTCCCTCTGGACTATAGATGGTTACGCTCCCTTTGTGAGATGTTAATTGTGCTGATGAGGTCCGTGGATTGGTATCTGTTGTGGGACATGCCCCATCCGATCATGAATCTCAGACTTCCCTCCCAATAGTATCTTCCCTATAGTGAAATCAGTGTATGCACTTAGATTCACAGAATTCCATTCCTTTCTTTATCTCTTCGTTGTGAAGTGCTGCAGCACGTTTGTTACCATTCATTCTGAGAGGGTTTGATGGCTCCATACCGGTATCCACCTTCTATGATTTTGAATGCTGAGGTCGCGATCACCTCCTCCCATTTATCTCCATAATTCTTGGCAGATAATCAGTGTTCAAAGCTGGCCAGCGGACGTGTCGATTCTACGAGACCTACTGATGACCTGCCAGAGAGCGCCCGTGTTGGCGAGCCTCCCTCTTATGATTCTGTTATCAACATGCTAGACTCATCGCACGACAACGACCAAGCTGCATCACATCCATTGGAGAGAGCAACCCTCCTGGACCCCTTCCCACCGCTCACACAAACCAAACGCCTAAAGTTTTCAATTCTTCTCAAACAATGGGGCCGCATTGGCCCTGGGACTCGAAGCGGAAGGAATGAAGGCCGTCATCCGTGGTCTGACCGTGATAAGTGAAGGGAATCACCGAGTGACCAGCCTACTGAATTTCACCAAGACATATGCAACTACTTTGTTCATCCTCATTTACCGTAAAGTTTGGTGTATTGCTTCCCGATCCTTGCCCAGCCATACAGGGAGTCGTAACACGTTCTCGGTGTTCCAAAGGCCGGATTCAGAGGAATGCTCTGGGCTTGCATGGCCTCCTTTTGGCCCTGGGTTCTAGCAGCCACATTCGCTCGTCAGGTAGTCTCGTTTCCAGGATTACGAGAGGGAAGAACAGCTTATATGGAAAGATGTCGTAAGCTTTCTAGTCCTCACGGCAATTTATTTAGAGCCGAGAATATCCAAATCACTTAGATTCTGATAAAGATATCATCGTCATTGTCTGCCACATCTCTAATTGGATATTACGATTTTCCAAACGGGTATACAGGGGGGACAGATCGAGTCCAAGGAGGTGGACGGCTGAATCAAAACGCGTCAATGAGCTGGTTTAAATCGATGGAAAAGGATGTTTCTTAGTAGACTACATTGGTGAGGTTCTTTGCTGCATGCCTACATACTTAGGTTACCTTTACAGCGAGTGAACGTTTCAAACCCACACTGGTGCTAAGGTGGCGCTGGGTCACATAGATACCACTAGAGATTACCAAAATTCTGAACAGACCCTTTCGAAACGCATCCTCTGATAATCTCAGTTAGACTCTCCATATTATTCTCCCTTTGCTATCTCTGCTCTATCTGTTTTTGATCGACAGCTGAAAGGCGAGCCGGTCCAACGATGATTCTGGCACTTCTACTATGCAATCTACCACGCCCCCGAAAAGGAATGACCGGAGGATAATTATCCACTTTGTAAGCAACCACCCAAGATCATCAAACGTCACCTCAGAGATCTTACGGTGAATAGGACTACGACTGCTTCTACGCTGCTGTATTCGAGCGGGAAGATCCCACATTAAAATCTCTTCCCCTGGCCGTCCAGCAGAAGCAAATCATAGTGACATGCAACTATGAAGCCCGCAGACGAGGACTTTGCAAATTACAGCTTGTTCGAGAGGCACGGAAGAAGTGCCCAGATGTTGTACGTATCTTGTTAGAGCCTTCCTTGGTCAGGAAAATCATCTGGCCTCGAGATAGATTGAGCCATTCTCTGCGTTTCCTTATCGCTATATTGAGCTAGCAATTCTGATGCCCAAATATTCATAAGATCATTGTACTGGGAGAAGATCTGACAAGATTTCGTAATGCGTCGAAAGACAACTACAATTTCTTGAGAAGCTACACTTGGAGCAATAAAGTCGAGCGGCTTGGGTTTGACGAGGTAATTCTCTTCCCTACCAGGCCACTGGCATCAGGATCACGGCTTAACCAGGGCAGGTTTTCATGGATGTGACTGACTTGGTCGACTACAACGTTGAGCTCCTCAATCATAATGATATGACCACTTCCTTTTTTCATCTCGATAGGAACGATCCCACCAATGGTTTCTCCTATGATGCTTCCAGCATTTCTGGCCATATTTTCCCATCCACAGAAATAGACACCGACGCTCTTCGATCGCATATGTCTGTCAAGACAAAGGCTCAAGATTATGAAGATCTTGCGATTCGTCTCCATCTTGGCTCACACCTTGCCCAACATCTCAGACATCAGCTGGAGGAGCAGAAAGGTTACACCTCCACTGTGGGCATCAGCACCAACAAGCTTGTTGCAAAACTCGTCGGCAACGTCAATAAGCCCAAAGGCCAAACTACGCTGATCCCGCCCTACAACTCCACCCCTGAAGGCTTTAGTAATGTCACTTGCTTCATCGATGATCACGACATTGGCAAAGTCCCCGGGATCGGATTTAAGATTGCTCAGAAGATCCGGAATCATGTCTTAGGCCGACCTGCAGCCTTTGAGTCGGGCCTGGTCTATGGTGGGACGAAAGAAAAGGTCAAGGTCAAAGACGTACGGAGGCTGGATGGGATGGGACCGGAATTACTGGAACGTATTCTCAACGGGCCAGGCGTTCCGAAGGATCTGGCGGAGAAGGTATGGGGCTTGATAAACGGAGTCGATGATACCGAAGTAGCCAAAGCAAAGGAAGTCCCTAATCAGATCAGCATCGTAAGCCCTCGTACAACCCCTCAGCAGCACTCATTGACCTCAAGTATAGGAGGATAGCTATATCAGACTCAACGAGCTGCAACAAGTGAGGAGTGAATTGAAAATGCTTGCATGCAGTCTCATCAAGAGAATGCGCCTGGATCTTACTTCCACAACAAAAGACGACGATATCGTGATAGACGCCGAAACTGAAGGCGATGATATTACAACCACAAGTGACTTCAGCCGTCGACGCTGGGTAGCCCACTCTCGTACCCTGCGTCTCTCGACCCGCCCTCGGCCTCCCCTGAACCTCGACGGCACCCGCTCCCGAACGTTCACTCGCATATCAAAATCAGGTCCAATGCCTTCCTTCATCTTCAACCTTACCATTGACGTAGAGAGCCTGGCAGGAAAGCTACTGGAGGAGACACTAATACCCTTGTTCCACAAGTTGCACCCTGAGAAAGCAGGCTGGGATCTCAGCCTTGTCAACATCTGCGCTACTAACATGGCTTTGACAGCTAGTGACGGGAAGAACGGGACTGGGAGGGACATTGGCAGGATGTTCCGGAGACAGGAAGATGTTCTTAGGGATTGGAAGGTCCAGGATATAGACATGGCACCTTCCCAAAGCGACCGCCAAATTGGGAAACCTACCATCGCAAATGTTCCCAAAGACACTATATTGCATGTCTGCGCTGACGGACCCAATCAACGAGACAAAGCCGAAGAAATACTCCCAGTTGTTGCCTTCCCTGATTCGGATTTCGGATGTGAAGACCTGCGTGCCTTTACCAAGGAAAGCAACAATGAGGACGACGCATGGGACATCGGTGACGGGTACGCAGACTCGGGGAACGTGTGCAAAGTATGCGGAGCAATCATGCCATCTTTCGCGATGATCGCTCATGAGCGCTTTCACTCCTTGCCAGATTGACCGAACACCTGAAGATTTGCTAAAGTCATAATAGCACTTAGGCTCAACCTACCACAATAGACGAGAATCTCTGGCGGGCTGCGATATGCTGTGGAGTAAATGTTGCCATGGAGAGGCTTGCAGGATCGAGCGGGAGGTTGTAGATATATCCTAGAAAATGAAAGACACTCAATCCGCAACATCGACTTGAAAATGCAGTCCAAGTCCATGGAATATGGGTATTGATATCAATTTCTGACATATTGTTGCTTAAAATTCATCTAGAATAAAAGTGTGAGAGAAAGAATGTTTGAAGCGGCAGACAAGGAAATTTTGTCGCGCTTCTCAACCGCGATTTCTCTCCCAGTCCACGACCTTTTTCCCTCCCCAAAGAGATTGCGCCACCACCGGAGTCACAGAATTTCAAGTAGCGAGCCAGTATTCGCCGTATACGTCCAAGCCTGTCTGATGCTCCGCCCCCGCATGAGCGCTCATCATGGTCACCATCAGCGAGGTGAAGGGCAACTCGCGCGACAATCGCACCGCAGCACACACTCACATTAAAGGCCTGGGGCTCAAAAGCGATGGATACGCGGAGACAACAGGCGCTGGATTTGTTGGGCAGGTCGCTGCGAGAGAAGTAAGTCAGAGCTTGGCAAAAGTAGCCTGCTTCAAAAAGCATGGAAGCTAATGCGGACTTGGTGAAAAAGGCATGCGGTGTGGTGGTAGACTTGATCAAATCAAAGAAGATGTCCGGGCGTGCTGTTCTACTAGCCGGTGGGCCTGGAACTGGAAAGACAGCTTTGGCGTTGGCGGTGTCACAAGAGCTGGGAACAAAAGTACCGTTCTGTCCGATTGTCGGGAGCGAGGTCTATTCTACAGAAGTCAAGAAGACGGAGGCACTGATGGAGAACTTTCGGAGAGCTATTGGTGCGTGGGAAGAACTCCGTCCAAACTGCAAGACTGACGATGGCTATAGGACTACGAGTGCGAGAAACCAAAGAGGTCTATGAGGGAGAGATTACAGAACTCACGCCCGAAGAAGCTGAAAACCCGCTCGGGGGATATGGCAAGACAATAAGCCATCTACTGATTGGGCTCAAATCTTACAAAGGCACGAAGCGACTACGATTAGATCCTTCCATCTACGAAGCTATCCAAAAGGAAAGGGTGACTGTGGGGGATGTCATCTACATCGAATCGAATACTGGAGCGTGCAAAAGAGTCGGCAGGTCAGATGCATATGCTACTGAATTTGATCTAGAGGCCGAAGAATACGTGCCCATACCGAAAGGAGAGGTGCACAAAAAGAAAGAGATTGTCCAAGACGTCACATTACACGATCTAGACATCGCCAATGCGCGACCGCAGGGAGGCCAAGATATCATGAGCATGATGGGCCAACTCATGAAACCCAAGAAGACAGAAATTACAGACAAACTCCGAGAAGAAATCAATAAGGTAGTCAGCCGCTACATTGACCAAGGGGTCGCCGAACTGGTCCCTGGCGTCCTCTTCATCGACGAGGTATACCCCCTCCCCCTCCACCCCCCCCACGCCAAACTGACCCCACTCCCAGGTCCACATGCTCGACATCGAATGCTTCACCTACCTCAACCGCGCCCTCGAATCCTCCATCTCCCCCATCGTCATCCTCGCCTCCAACCGGGGCAAATGCACCATCCGCGGCACCGAAGACATCATCGCCGCGCACGGCATCCCCCCCGACCTCCTCGCCCGCATTCTCATCATCCCCACGCACACCTACACCCCAGACGAAGTCAAAACCATCGTGCGCTTACGGGGCAAGACGGAAGGTCTGACCATCACGGAGGCAGCCCTCGAGAAGATCTCGGGCCACGGCGTTAAGGTTAGTTTGAGGTACGCGCTGCAGTTGCTGACGCCGGCGAATATACTGGCCCGAGTGAATGGGAAGCAGGAGATTGATGTGGATGAGGTTGCTGAGTGTGAGAGTTTGTTTATTGATGCGAGGAGGAGCGCGCGGATTGTCGAGGGGGAGGGGAATTTTATTTCGTGAGAGAAACCGGAGAAGGATTACGGCTGGGTTTGTATGATTATTGGAAAGCTGGCTGGGGGCGAGGAGATTGAATCGCGCCGTGCTCAATCAATCGGCAAGCTTGATCCGGCGGGCTTGTCTCGTACTTGACCCATGCCGCGCTTTCTTCAGACTCGCGATCTCGTGGATTATCTCGATGAGCATGAGGTAAGTTGCGCGGTCCACCGGTCCTATCATCCCCACTACTACTTATTTACAAGACAAGAGATCCAATAGCCCTAAGCCACACGCATCGCACCACCACCGTACCTACTCTCCTCCCCCCTTTTCCTCTCCATTCATACACAAACCTCCCCACGGGATCATCTCTGGAACTAACCCTTCCCCCTTCGCCCATCCTGCAGACCACACCCTCCACACACTTATCTCCCCCGCTTCCACTTCCACTTCACTCCTCACCAAGAAGCATAACCCCCCTCGCAACAGCCTACCCCCACGCCAAACACCCCAATCCATTGCCCGTCGCTCTATCCTCCTTACCCAAGCTCGAAAACTTTGCATGCAAAGAAACCAGAGGCAGCAGCGCGGTTATCAGAAGTATCAACCCCCCTTCTCACGCAACAACAGTACTCTTGCATTCTCCCCTGTGAAGCAACGGCAGAAGTTGGGGCGGTTTCCGGTATACATCGTACGCACAGGCAGCCATCCGCGGTCGCAGATCTTGCTCGTTTGCACAAACGGAGGTCCTTAGGGTCGGTCCATTCGTTAACTCACATCCTACCTCCGACGGATGGATGTGGACGTCAGCGCTCATTCTCTATTACCCAGGAAGAGAAGAACTACACACTCGCTCATCCCCATTCCCGCGTCTTCTCTGCGCCCAGTGGACACAGCAGCATCAAGCCACCCAAACCACTCTAAGCCTCGCCGTGTCAGAGGCCGAATTCGAGATCCCTCCGCTTCCGATTTCCATCCGTTTCCCCTTCCCCGTGCGTGCGGCCCGTAAAGATGGAGACCACTCTCTGGGTCGTGCGTAGTAGAGAACGCGAAGCCAGCCCCCTGGCGGTGGGGAATGGTGTTGCGACGGTATGTATGCTGGTATGTTGAGAGGATTGGGGGGGGTGTTGCTGAGTATGGGTTTGGAATTCTAGGCGGAATTTGCTTGATGAAGTAGATATGATGGGATGGGGCTGCGGTCATAGAGTCGGGGGTGGAC
>JAABUQ010005797.1_pt1 | contig 19308 bp, 26 predicted proteins | sample 5560001 | NCBI WGS metagenome assembly JAABUQ01 (sample SAMN10711888, study PRJNA513371) | rock metagenome | isolation source: Antarctica rocks | place: Antarctica: Victoria Land, Finger Mt nord | collected 2015-12-18
GGACCTACCCAGCCGGCGGGCGGACTCCACTCGGGCAGATCGGGTGACCGCGCCTGGGCAGCTTTCGCGACCGTCAGCGGGCAGGTCCCTGGCCGCCTACGGGCAGAATCTCACGTCCGCCGACACCGAAGAAGTCGTGGCGTTTCTTGCTGACTATGAACAGTGTCGGGCAACGCCGTTCAGCAGGTCACAACAGGCGGCTGCGGTAGCCGCGGCTACCTGGGTGCTGGCGTACAACGCCCGCTGCAATGTCAGCGCCGAGAGCCTGGGGTACCCGTCTGGTGAAGGGTCAGCTGTGCGGATGCTGTCGCGATTCGGAAGCACGTACCTCGGTCAGCGATGGTGAGCGTCGCGATTCGATGCCAACACCCGTCCGGTGGTCAAGCCCGATCGCATCGTCGTCCTATCGGATTCCTGCTTTCTGTTCCACCAACCGCCAAGATACTCGCACGCGCAACGGGCCGAACACCAGCAGCGCCGTCCCAACCCTCACAGCTTAGACCGGTTTCTAAGTTATGAGGAATGCACGGATGGCGGTATGCTGCGGCGAGCGTGGGCGCGGGCGATCAGAGCGGGGCGGGTGAACACGGGACGCTGACCACACGGTGGCCGATCTTGACCACCTGTTCGGAAGCGGCCGCCTGGCTGCGCATTCAGGCCGATCTCGGGCTCGCGCCGCGGACGCTGGAAGCGTACGCCCGCTGTCTGGCCGATTATCTTGCTATCTGTCAACGAGAGAGTATTGAGCCACTCACGGCGGGGCGTGCCGAGATCGCTCGTTACGTGCGTGCCCTGGCCCACCGCCCCAGTCGGCGTGGGCCGAACGTTGTGGTGCTGGATTCGGGGGCCGGGCTGGCGAATGCCACGCTGCAGCAACGGCTGGTGGCCGTGCGCCTGTTCTACGACCACCTGATCGAGGAGGGTTACCGCGAGATCAACCCAGTCGGCCGTGGGCGGTACACACCGGGCCGGGGCTTCGCTGGCCAGCGGGAGCGCGGGCTGGTGCCCCGCTTTACCAAGCTGCCGTGGATCCCCAGCGATGAGCAATGGCGGCAAATCCTGGACGCGGCCAAGGTAGAGCCGGTGCGCAATCGGCTGATGCTGGCACTGGCCTACGATGCCGGCCTGCGCCGCGGGGAGCTCTGCAGCCTGCGCAGCGACGACGTTGATCCGGCGCACCGCAGCATCCGGGTGCGGGCGGAGACGACCAAGAATCGGCTGGGCCGCGTGGTGCCGTACTCGGCCGCCACCGGCATCCTCCTGCAGGCCTACCTGCGCGAGCGGCGCGGGCTGAGCATGGCGCGGGGGTTGCTATTCTTATCGCTCTCGGACCGCAACCGTGCTGCCCCGATCACGCTGTGGACGTGGTCCAAGGTCGTGCGCGGCATCGCTCAACGCGCCGGCGTGCCTGGCTTCAGCACTCATACGTTGCGGCACTTGTGTCTGACGGACCTGGCGCGCGCGGGCTGGGAGCTGCACGCTATCGCCACCTTCGCTGGCCACCGCAACCCGGCCACTACGCTCCAGTACATTCACCTCTCGGGGCGAGATCTCGCCGCGAAGTTCGCCGGCGGGATGGCTCAGATCCATGCGTGGCGCGTGGCCCAGCTCGGCGAGATCTTAGGTGATCCCCCATGACCTCCACTGCCTCGGTCGCCAGCACACCGCACGGCACCGCCTCTGCCCGCGAGCTGGTCTGCGCCGCAACCGTGCGACGCGAGCTCGGACGCGTGCGCGCCTATCTCCATGCTGTCGGCTATGCGCGTGAAGGGACGGGCTCGCTCGGCTTGTACACAGCGCTCACCTACTTGTTCTCGCTGGTCGGCGTGCCTCGCCTGGAGGCACTGACGGTCGCAGTGCTGGAGCGGGTGCATCGGGAAGCGCCCCCGCGCAGCTCGCGCCGCCGCGCCACTTTTCGGCTGGCCCGCGTGCTGCACGGGATGGGCCTGCTGCCTGGCGCGATCCCGCACCGCTCCTACCCACACGATGCGGCCCACGGCGTCGATCCCGCGTGGGCCGCTTGGTGCGAACGCTGGCACGCTACGTCGACGCTCGCCCCGCGTACCCGGCGCAGCATTTACTACGGCCTGCTCAAGGCCGGCCGCTGGCTGGCCGAGACCCACCCCGCCGTCCGCTCCCCGGACGCCTGGACCCGCGATGTGGCAGTGGCCTACGTCGCAGCAGTGAACGGCTTGAGCATTGGAGACCTCAGCTCACCGAGCAAGCTCCACCTGCGGCCACGCGGGACGCCCATCTCCGCCAACTACAAGGTTCGGCTGCTGGGAGCCGTGCGCGCCTTTCTCCGTGATGCTCAAGAGTGGGGCTGGTGCCGACGGCGGCTCGACCCGATCCGCGTCTTCGCCATCCCGCGGGCAGTCAAGGCCCAGATCGGCCCGCAGCCGCGCGTCATCGCCGACGACCTCTGGGCCAAGCTCCTGTGGGCCGGGCTCCATCTGGATGTGAGTGACCTCCCTTCCACCGGCTGGTACCCCCTACCGCTGATCCGCGCGCTGGTCGTGACCTGGCTGTTCGCTGGGCTCCGCAGTGACGAACTCATGCGGCTGCGCGTCGGCTGCATCCGCTGGCAGCTCAACGGTGGACCCGGCGCCGCGATCGCCCACGTCCCCGGCGACGACGCCACCTGCTTGCTGGACGTCCCGACGCACAAGACGGGTGCCAGCTATACCAAGCCGGTGGACCCACTGGTCGGCGAGGCGATTGCCGCCTGGCAAGCAGAGCGGCCCTGGCAGCCAGCCCTCGTCGACGCGAAGACCGCCGAGTGCGTCGCCCGTCTCTTTTGCTTTCGCGGCCGCCCGGTCCCAGCGCGGTACCTGAACACGACGCTCATTCCCGCGCTGTGCACAGAGGCCGGGGTGCCGCGCCAGGACGCCCGCGGACGTATCACTAGCCATCGGGCGCGCACCACCATTGCGACCCAGCTGTACAACGCCAAGGAGCCGATGACGCTCTTCGAGCTGCAGGCCTGGCTCGGCCATCGCTCACCGCTCTCCACCCAATATTACGTCAAGATCCTGCCGACCACGCTGGCCAGGGCCTACGCCGATGCCGGCTACTTCGCCCGCAACGTCCGCACGATCGAGGTGCTGGTCGACCGCCAGACGGTCCAGAGCGGCGCTGCCGCCACGGGGGCACCGTGGCAGTACTTCGACCTCGGCCATGGCTACTGCACCTACAGCTTCTTCGAGCAATGCCCACACCGCATGGCCTGCGCCCGCTGCGATTTCTACCTCCCGAAAGGCTCCACGCAAGCCCAGCTCCTGGAAGCACAAGACAACCTCCAACGGATGCTGGCCCAGATCCCGCTCACCGACGATGAGCGCGCCGCCGTCGAGGACGGCGCTGCAGCAGTCGACCATTTGCTGGAGCGGCTTGCCGATGTGCCTACCCCGTCTGGGCCGACACCACGCGAGCTCACCGCCGCGCCAAGCTTCATTCCGCTAGACGAGCTCGAACAGAGGGCTTGACTTTCCATTCCACATAATTCCGTTCCGTTGCTCGTTGCTACTCAACACCGAGTCTCCTCCAGAGGACTGAAATGAGTGTGGTTCAGCTAGGCGCCATTCTGCTTCTCATAATTCTTCGGTTACGTGAGAACCGGGCACCTCCTCAGCGTCAACCGCTCGCCCTGTAGTTAGGGGACACCAGCGGCGGCAGGTCTGCTAGCGAGCTCAGCCCGAATTGACGCAGGAACGCCGCGGTGGTCATCAACGGCACCGGCCCACCGCGCACGCCGAAGCGCCGCTCTTCGGCCACCAGGCCTCTGGCCAGCAGTGACTCGATCACGCCGCCACTCTCGACGCCCCGGAGCCGCTCGATGTCCGCGCGCGTCACAGGCTGCTCGTAGGCGACGATAGCGAGGACCTGGTGGGCAGCGGAGGACAGCGGCTCTGGCGGGGCCACAGCCAGAGCGCGCTCGATCAACGCGGCGCAGTCACCGGCCGAGGCGAGCTCCAGGGTGTCGGCATGCTCGACCAGCGCCAGGCCGAGCGCAGGCAGCGCGGTCCGCACGAACGCGCATGCCCGCGCGAGCCGGCCCATGCCGATGTGGAGCTGGTGCGTGATCTCGCCGCGTTGCAGCGCCCTGCCGGCCACGAACAACAACGCCACCAGCTGGCGGGCGTCATGGGTGACACGATCGTCCCACGGCTCGTCGCTCGTTCGTGCGGGGCGGGATGGTGGTGCCGGTAGGTGCGGGCTGGTCGGCACCAGCGGCGGCAGCGGTGGCTTGCGCACCGGGCGCGGATGCCAGCTCGGCACACACGCCGTGGTGAGCTCCTCGAGGTACTGGCGTCCCACCCCCCGCAGGGACGACTCAGCCGCCTCAGCGAGGTCCAGGGCGACGACGACAGGCGGCGCCACGCGCGAGTGTGGCGGAAAGGGCCAGGGCTCCTGCACGGTGCGCAGCACGACCGCACCCTCAGGGTCAGGAGCGAGCTCATACCGGTCGATCAACTCGGCGAGCCCGAGCTCGCTGACGTAGCCGTCAACGACCGATCCCTGTACTGCTTCGGCGTTGGGCCACTCCCAGTCGAGCACGCGGGCGGCCGAGACCCCGGTTAGAACAACACGCGGATCAGCGGCAAGTGCGGCGGCGGTGTCGGCACCCCGCGTCGGCTCGAACCGCCTGACGCTCGCCCGTGCCCCCAGTCGGTTCACCAGCTCGAGCAGCCCGTGTTGCCGCAGCCGTTGCAGAGCCCGCGACCTGTCCGGTGCCGTCAGGTTACCGGCGCCGTGCTCCAGCAGTGCGGGCTCACCCGACGCCAGCGTGAGGACTGCCCAGGCCCCCGCTGACGACAGCGGTGCCCCGGTCGGTGCCTGCTGCGCGCCGCGCCATGCGACGCTGGCAGCCGTGATGCGAAGCGTTCCTCCAGCCCCCACGCCCACAAGAGCACCGTCGTTGGCGAGGGCGTAGATGCGCGCCCGGCTCACACCCAGCCGGCGTGCCGCCTCGACAACTGAGATCAGCGCATCGCCGTCACCATCGCCTTCCGCGACTGCAGACCCATCCGGACCAGACGACGGCTCGATTGCCATTGCGATAAGTATGACAGGATTGCAGAAGGGTGACACCCCACACCGGCCCATTCCTGGCCAATGAAAAGGCTAATTCTCGCCGGCTAGACGGGTTCGGGTTACTACCTATAATGGGGGTTATCGACAGATATGGCCGCGTCTCGCTGGTGTCGCCGGTGTGTTCCCGTCATGGCCCTCGGCCTGGCGGTCCTGGGCGGCGCGTGTGGTGCCGGCCGCCACGACCTCGAGGTAGTCAACGCCTGGGACCGCGGCATCACCCTGTCGCTGGTGACCGAGCACGCTGGCCTCCCCGACCAGGCCGCGCCGCTGGGGTCTGTTCGTCAGCGCGCGGTCGCCCGGTTCCCCGCCGTGCTGGCGACGGGCGACGATCGCTTCCGCTTCTGCTATGGCTACCAGGTGCACATGGTCGCTGAGGACGTCGATCTCTGTGTGACGCGCCAGGCGCTGCAGCAGGCGGGCTGGCGGCTGACCATCCCTACCACGCCGTACTCCTGCCGATGACACCCCAGGCCCTTGTTCGCCCGCGCCTGCGCTCCGAGGCGCAGCAGCACCACGTCCTGGATCTGGTGCTGGACCGGTTGTCCAGCCAGAACAGCAAGGTTGCCTACGCCCGGGCCTTGATCGACTTCCTGGACTGGTATGACGCCGGGCAACGGCCGCCGCTGAGCAAGGCCGTGGTCCAGCGCTACCGCGCCACGCTGCTCGCTGCCGACCTGGCCCCTTCGAGCATCAACCAGAAGCTGTCGGCTATCCGCGCCCTCGCCACCGAAGCCGCCGACAACGGCTTGCTGGAGCGCGACGTCGCCGCTGGTATTAAAGAAGTGAAGGGCGTCAAGACAGCTGGGACACGCACCGGCAACTGGCTCACGCAGGACCAGGCCCAGCGGCTACTGGATGCTCCCGATCTGCGGACGGTCAAGGGCGTGCGCGACCGGGCCATCCTGGCCGTGCTCCTCGGCTGCGGGTTACGGCGCGCCGAGCTGGCCGCGCTCACCTTCGACCATGTCCAGTAGCGGGACGGACGCTGGGCGGTAGTGGATCTAGTCGGCAAAGGGCGCCGCATCCGGACCGTGGCCATGCCGGCGTGGGCGAAGACCGCGATCGACGCCTGGACCGGTATCCACGGGCTCGCCGACGGCCAGGTCTTTCGGTCTCTGTGGAAGAACGGGGCATTGCGCCGGGCGAGTCTGACGGAGCAGGCGGTGCTCGATGTTGTCCAGTCCCACGCCAGGCCACTCGGCCTTACCATCGCCCCCCACGACTGCCGGCGCACGTTCGCCAAGCTCGCCTTACGCGGGGGGGCACGGCTGGAGCAGATCCAGCTGAGTCTTGGGCATGCCTCCATCCAGACCACCGAGCGCTACCTCGGCGTCGAGTTGGATCTCCAGGACGCTCCCTGCGACCACCTCGGTCTGCGGCTTGGGCGTGGATAGCCACAGCTGCCGTGTCGGAGGGCGGGGCTGGCGTTGGCGGTCAGCAGTCGGCTCTGGCTGGCCGGGCAGATCAGCGTCACCCGCGATCAGGCGCTGACCGACCGCCTGGTGCGGCAGGGGCGCAGTCTAGTCCACGGGCACGTGCTGGTGTGCGTGGACGGGCTGGCCAGCTGCGTGGGTGCCTTCCAGCACCTTGTCGCGGAACGCGCCCAGCACCGGGGGCGGGCATCTGGCGGGCACGCCTGCCGCGCGGCTTGCTGCTGGGGCAGGTCATCACGGAACGGCGCGGACGGCGGCTGGTGAGTGTCACGCGACGCGCGGTGGTCGGCACGCTGGCGCAGATCGCGGCACGCCTGGCGGAGACGGGCACCGGGACGCAGATTCACACCGCCTACATCGAGCGGCCCAACTCGACGTTTCGCTGCTCCTGGGCGCACCTGACGCGCCGCTCGCGGAGCTTGGCCGACCAAGAGGCCACGCTGGTGGCGGGCATGTACCTGGTGGGCACGGTCTACAACCTCTGTCGGGTGCAGGCCAACCTGCGGATCGAACAACGGCAGGGACGCCAGCGCTGGCAGGAGCGGACGCCGGCGATGGCCGCCGGACTGACCGACCACCCCTGGACTCTCCGCGATCTGCTCTGGTACCGCGTGCCGCCACTCGCCTGGGTCGCCCCGAAGCACCGCGGGCGTCCTCCCAAGCAGCTGCCGGCCCTCCCAAGGAGGGTGGCAGCCTGATCACGGTTCAGTGCGGAGCTACCCGATAGTGATCGGCCCGTGGAAATCTTTTCTCTTGAATCGAGACGATGCATTCGACATCCAGACAGGCAACACGAGCTCATCACCCGGCGTCCTGAAGGATCTCGGCACGCTCGTGCTCAATAATTGGGCAGTCTTTCAATGGTTGTTGACGCTCGGCGAGATCGCCGTTGGTCTGGGGTTATTGCTCGGACTGCTGAGCCGGCTCACGGCGATCGCTGGTTTCCTGCTGGCGTTCTCCACTTTCATGTTCACGTTCGGCGCGGAGACGTGGACATTTGACTACCTGTTCGAGCCGGCGATCTTCGTGGCGCTGTTGCTAGCGCCTGCTCTCCCCGGCCTGGACTCGCGCCTGGCGTGGGGAAGGCGGCGACGCGTGCTTTGAGCGCCGCGCCCATTCGGCCTGACCGCCGAGCTGGTCGTCCCGGTACTCGGCCTCGGCGAGGCCCGGACGTTTAGAACGGATGTTCGTCTATACTGGTCTCCATCGCGCGAAGGAGTCCCCAGCGGATGAATGAAGCCGACGTGTACGTCCTGGCTGACCGCGCCTTGGGCGCCGCGGTCACGCACACCTCCGAAGATCTGCCTGCGCGTGAGTCGATGCTTCCGCGGCAGCTGGCCCCAGGTGACCTCGAGCAGCACCGCCGGGCCCTGACCGCCTATTGCTACCGCATGCTGGGCTCGCCCTTCGAGGCCGAGGACGCTGTGCAAGAGGCCCTCGTCCGTGCCTGGCGCCACCGTGACCGCGTCGAAGGGCGGGCTGCTATCCGGTCATGGCTGTTCCGCATTGCGACGAACGTGTGCCTGGACATGCTGAAGAGCACGCAACGGCGCGCCCGGCCGATGGACCTGGGCCCTGCCCGCGAGCCGATCGAGGCGAACCTGAACGTCCCTGTTGAGGTGCGCTGGATCGAGCCGATCCCGGATAGCATGGTCGAAGACGATCCGGCAGACATCGCGATCGGGCGGGAGTCGGTCCGGCTGGCTCTGGTCGCGGCCTTGCAGCGCCTGCCCGCCCGTCAGCGGGCTGCGCTGATCCTGCACGACGTGCTCCGCTGGGAGGCGAGCGAGGTCGCCGAGCTCCTCGAAACCTCGGTGCCCGCGGTCAACAGCGGCCTCCAGCGCGCCCGCGCCACGCTCGGCAAGCATAACCTCACCTCGGCCGACCCCTCGCCGCCCCTCAGCCCGGCGGACCGGGCGTTGCTCGAACGCTATGTCGCCGCCTTCGAGCGCTATGACCTCGAGGCCCTCACGGCGCTCATCCGCGAGGACGCCAGCCAATCGATGCCGCCCTACGACCTGTGGCTCCGCAGGCGCGACGACATCTTTGCCTGGTGGTTCGGACCGGGCATCGGGTGCCGCGGCTCGCGTCTGCTCCCGACCGTCACCACCAACGGCTGTCCGGCCTTCGGGCAGTACAAGCCGAGCCCGGACGGCGGCTACGCACCGTGGGCGCTCCAGGTCCTCGAGGTCTCAGCCGGGCTGATTGTGGAGCTCACGTTCTTCCTGGACACCCGGCGCCTGTTCCCACTCGTCGGTCTGCCAGCGCGGCTCGACACGTAGCACGTCGGCCAGGCCGGCGAAGGCGATCAGGTCCAGCAGCGCGTCACTCGCATTCGACAGGCGGAGATCGTACTTGTGCCGGCGCGCCAGGAGCAGGAGGCGCGCCAGCACATGGATCTGACGGGCGTCAGGGGCAGGCAGGCATGTGCAGTCCAGGATGATGGTGGACCTGCCCATCAGACCTGAGACGACGCTGCCTGTCCGAACTCATCGCTGGCAACCGGACCCTGGCGACCGATGAGTCTGGTGACCGTCAATCGTCTAACGAGCATGAAGCACACACGCTGGCTCTCGCTGCTGGTGCTCTGCACCGGGTCACCGTCAGCGGGAACGACACCGCGATCATCAACGTCGATCTGCCTGGCCTCGCCTAGGACCTGGGCCCGTAGCGCCAGGAGGCCGGAATGAGGAAGATCGTCGCCGGGCTGTTCGTGTCGCTGGACGGTGTCGCCGAGGCGCCGAACCGGTGGGTGTTCCCGTACATGACCGACGTGGTGGGGCAGGTGGTCGGGGCCAGCATGGAGACCTCCGACGCGATGCTCCTCGGTCGGCGGACCTACGAGGAGTGGGCCGGCTACTGGCCCGACAAGACGGCGGAGGACGACCCCTACGCCGACTACATCAACAGCGTGCCCAAGCACGTGGTCTCGACGACGCTGAAAACGCCGCTCGCATGGCGCAACGCGACCCTTGTCACGGGCGATCCCCGGACGGAGATTGCCACGCTGAAGCAGCAACCGGGCAAGGACATAGCGGTCAGCGGAAGCATCTCACTGGTCGGGTGGCTCCTGCGGGAGGGGCTCCTGGACGAGCTCTCGCTGCTCGTCTTCCCCGTCGTCGTGGGCTCTGGGAAACGCCTGTTCGACGGGCCCAACCAGGTGCCGCTGACGCTCGTACAGTCCCGCGCGTTCGACAACGGCGTGCTCTCGCTCAGGTACGAGCGCGCAGCCAGGTGAGGAGAACAGCCGTGCCGAAGATCACCCCATGCTGTGGTTCGACGACCAGGCCGAGCAGGCCGCCGACCACTACGTCTCCGTGTTCTCGCAGCGGCCCGGCTCGGACCGCGGTGAGTCCAAGATTCTAGACCTCTCCCACTACGGAGAGACCGGGCCGGGTCCAGCAGGCAGCGTCATGGTCGTGCGCTTTCAGCTGGAAGGGCAAGAGTTCACGGCGCTGAACGGCGGGCCGCAGCACGCTGGGTTCTCGGAGGCCATCTCGTTCGTCGTGAGCTGCGAGACGCAGCAGGAAGTGGACGACTTCTGGAGCGCGCTCTCGGAGGGCGGCGAGGAGGGGCCGTGCGGGTGGCTGAAGGACCGCTACGGCCTGTCGTGGCAGATCACGCCCACGGGGATGGAGACTATGCTGAACGACCCCGACCAGGAGAAGGCGCAGCGTGCCATGAAGGCAATGCTCGGGATGAAGAAGATCGACATGGCGATGCTGCACCGGGCGTTCGCGGGCGAGTGAGCCGGCGATGACCGAGGGATGTTGTACGTGACGGCTTTCGCAATCCGGGGAGTCTGATGATTGATCTTGAACCTGCTACCACTGTGCTCACCGCTCTGGTCGACGGTGTGCGGGAGGAGTTGTCAACTTGAGCAGTCAGCTGCGATAAGGAGGGCTGCATGTCCGTCCCCGCCCTCGCTCCTGCTGCAAACCGGTCGCCGTTCCGCGGCTACCGCTTCCCGCCCGAGGTGATTGCCCACGCCGTCTGGCTGTACTTCCGTTTCCACCTCAGCTTCCGCGACGTTCAGGATCTGCTGGCTGAGCGCGGCCTGGTCGTCAGCCACGAGACCATTCGGCAGTGGTGCGACACATTCGGCCCGACCTTCGCGGCCGGACTGCGCAAGCGACGGGCGCGGCCAGGCGACAAGTGGCACTGCGACGAGATGCTGCTGAAGATCAAGGGGAAGCGCTACTGGTTGTGGCGGGCGGTCGATCAGGACGGGGTGGTGCTGGACATCCTGGTCCAGGAGCGGTGCGACCAGACCGCGGCCGAGGCGTTCTTGCGCCGCGTGCTGGCCAGCTGCGAGGGTGTGGCGCCCCGTGTCGTCGTCACCGATAAGCTGGCCAGCTACGTGCCGGCCATCAAGCGGGTGCTGCCCAACGCCGAGCACCGACGCCACAAAGGCTTGAACAACCGCGCGGAGAACTCCCACCTACCGGTACGCAAACGGGAGCGGACCTTGCAGCGCTTCAAGTCAAAGGAGCCCGCGCAACGCTTCCTCGGGTCGTTCAGCGCCGTGGGGAACTGTTTTCGTCCGCGACGGCATCGGCTCTCGGCCAGCCACTATCGCCAGGTCCGCCAGGAACGCTCCCTCCTCTGGCGGGAGGTGACCCTGGGCGACGTGCGCCCGTGACACGGGGCTGACCAAGGCGATCGCTGTGGAGGCGCCTGTCCAGAATGTCACGGACGGACCTTAAGTTGACAACTCCCGACGGCGTCCTCCGGATGGTTTATCCTGCCATCCCGCCGGACTGACGCCACAGTGTCAACACCGGTGAGGCAACGGCCCCTGGTCAATGGCCGGCGTCGGCGGCGATCTCGACGGCCTTGATGCTGCGTGGATCCTGACTGCTGATCGTGATGGTCATCGGTGCGACCTCCCTGCTCAACCTTCCTCCACTATAAGGCCTAGGTAACACTTAGTAAAGGCGCAACCACGACCAAAGTCATGTTTGTGACACAGCTACGCCTCATCTAAGCCGCGAGCTCGTGCTACGATGTGTGCCAGGAGGGACACAGCTTGGCCCGACTTGAACTCATCCGCCGCCAAAAGCTCTTGAGCCAGGCCGCGCTGGCGGCACGCTCCGGTGTTTCCGAGAGCACGATCTACGCGATCGAGGGCGGTCGGTCAAAGAGCCCGCGGCTCCAAATCATGCGCAAGCTCTGCGACGCTCTCGGCGTGGAGCCTGCCGACATCGATGAGTTCCGCGCGCCGATCGGCTTGTCAGAGCCGGAACGAGCTAAGGCGGCCGCGGCGTGAGCCTGGACAGCAGCACCGCGACCGCCTGGACGCCAGCGCCGCTAGAGGACGCCGACGACGCACTAGAGTACCGGAGAGCCTGCCCATGACTGTCAAAGATGATCTCCACCAGTTGGTGGACGCGCTCGATGAGGGCGCGGCCGACGAGTTGCTGGAGTACGCCCGCTGGCTGGCCGCGGAGGAAGACGAACCGCTGAGCGAGGACGAGCTCGCCCGCGTGCACGAAGGCGAAGCGGAGATCGCCCGCGGCGAGTACGTGACACTCCCGGACCTGCGCCACCGCCTCGGGCTGTGAGGTTTGCTGTTCGCCTCAGTCGCTCAGCCGAGCGGTACCTGGAGCGGTTGCCACGCGACACCCAGCGGCGCATCGTGGCGCGCCTGGACCAAGTTGGCGACGACCCGTTCGGGCCGCACACGAAACCTCTTGGCGGACCGGGCGCACGCCGCGCTGCCCGCGTCGGCGGCCTGCGGATCGTCTTCACGGTCGACCACGAGCAGCGCCAGGTGGACGTCAGCGAGATTGGACCGCGGGGCGAGATCTACCGCCGGCTCTAGGACGCTGGGCGGGCAGTAGTGCCGGGCAGCCACCCAGAGGCCGGCAGCACCAGGCCCCGCGCCACGCCGGCGTCATCGTCAAGCCCAAGACGCTGAGCAGCATCCTCGACCAGGCCGGCCTCACCGCGGACGACCTGCACGCTGTCCATGCCCCTTCACCCGCCCGCCATGCGCTGCTTGGCGATGTCGGTGAGCCGGTCCCAGGCCGGCGACGGCGCGCCGACCGACTTCGCGACCAGTTGGGCGATGGTCGGGTCCTGGACCGGCCACTCTCCACCCTCCAGCCTGCCGTCCCGGTTGGCGAGCCACCGCTGGGTGCGGTCAACCAGCGGATAGAGGCGCGGGTCGTCCGGGGACCAGTCGAACGCCGCGTCGTACTCGCGGTAGATGGCACCGAACTCCGGATCGCCGATCGCGTCGAGTTTGTCGGCGATCCAGATGGCGGCCTCCTTCGGCGAGACCGACTGCAGGAGGATCCAGATGTCGCGCTCCATCTGCACTGAGCGCTGGCTCACGCCGAGTTCGTGCAGCTGGTCGAGGTAGTCGGCAACCTCCGCGGAGACGAACAGCCGGTCGCCGGCGCTGAGCTGGGCGAGCCGCTCGCGGGTGCGGAGGAGTTCCTCGGCCCGTTCCTGCAGGTTGCGGTCGATCTCGGCGATCGCCGCGGCGAACCGGCCGGGGTCGGCGGCGAGCAGCTCCTTGATACGGGCGAGCGGCACGCCGGCCTCGGCGAGCGTCTTGATCTTGACCAAGGCGAGGGCATGCTCGGCGCTGTAGCGTCGGTAGCCCGACGAGTCGCGCTGCGGCTCCTCGAGCAGGCCGCGCTGGTGGTAATGGCGGACGGCCTTGATCGTCACGCCCGCGTAGTCGGCGAGCTGACCGATGGTGATCATGCGCTTCAGTCTCCCTTCGACCAGCTCGCCGCCCAAGGCGTTCATCATGCCACCGGGTATCACGGCGGAACGCGACCCGGGCCCACGGGTAGCCGGCGTGCGCGCCGTCGAAGGCGGGTTCATCGCCGCCGGTGGACCGATCGCCACGGTGATCCCCGCGGATAGGGGACCGCGGGGTTTGGGGGGCCAATTGACTGGATAGCCGTCTCGTTCGTGGGGCTGGACACAAATGCTTGAGGTTCCGACCCGCGCGAGACCGGATACCGGGCCTACTCCGAGACCGTCGGAACCCGGGTGAACAACCGGCCAGCGAGGTCGACGCCCACGACAGCGCCGCTCACGTCTCGGGTGAAGAAGCCGCGCTGGCCCTTCATACCGCCTTCGGTGAGGATGTACTCGTCCCCGTCGCCGGGCAGCAGGCCGATGGCGGCCGGCGCGTAGTCCGGAGGCATTTCGCTGTCCGACGCCGCGCGGATCTCCGGTTTGATCCCGACCTCGAGCGTCAGCCCCGCTTCATCGGCGGCGATGATGACTGTCATGGCGTCGATGTCGTACCTCCCGACGATCTCCGGGGCCCGCGCCCGGTCATACGGCAAGGGCTCCGGGTCGCGGTCGACCACGCCGAGGTAGGTCTCGAGCGCCCAACGGACGACGGCCTGGTTGAAGGGGATGCCGTCCGGGCCGGCGTTGGACAGCGCGACGACGGCGAAGCTCCGTTCGGGTACGGTGAGCAGCTCAGCGAACTGGCCGTTCGCCGACCCGCCGTGCCCGACGGTGCGAACGCCGTCCACGTCGCGCAGGAACCAGCAGATGCCGAGGGCGTCGCCGAGCGTGCTGCCCCGCAACGCGACCGTCGGCTCCTGCATCCGATGCAGCACCTCGGTGGACAGGACGCTGGCGCCGCTTTCCGCGCGGCCGTCACCCAGCTGGAACCGGGCCCACCGCACCTGGTCGGCCACCGAGGACGCCAGGCCCCCGCCGGGGTTGTCGCCGCGCGAGCGCTTCCACAGCCGCGCGACGCACATGGTCCCGTCCTCGCCCGGGTTGTGGCCCACGGCGAACCGCCGGGTCATGACATCACCGGGGAAGTAGAAGCTATGTGACATTCCCAGCGGCTCGAACAGGAGCGAGGCGACGGCCCGCTCGTAGGTCAGACCGGTGACCTTCTCCACGATCCGCCCGGCCAGGTTGTACCCCGCCTGGCTGTAGGAGGCCCGGGCACCGGGTGGCGAGATCTGCTCCAACTCGCCGAGCTTCGCCACATAGCTGGCCAGGGCGTCGTCCCCCTCACCGGTGTCGACGATGATCCCCCAGCCCAGCCCCGAGGTGTGGTTGAGCAGCTTCAACACGGTGACCTCCGCTGCGGCCCGCTCGTCCGCGAGCCTGAGCTCGGGAACATACCGACGCACCGGCGCGTCCAGTTCGACCTGGCCGCCGGCGACCAGGCGCATCAGCGCGGTCGCCGTATAGATCTTCGTGACCGAGCCCAGCACGAACAGCGTGTCCCGGTCGACGGGCAGCGGGTTATCGACGCTCGTCACGCCGTGGCACGCGTAAACCTCCTGTCCGTTCGCCCACACCCCGACGGCAACGCCAGGAATGCCGAACTTTGTGGCCGTCGCCTCGACGAACTCGGACAGCATGTCATGTGACATTCCATTCCCCTTTCCGCTTTTCTTCGCGCACGACGCCGAGGTGGTTGCGGCTGCCTCCGCAGCTACTTGCACCATGGTCGAAAGCGTTCATGCCACACATGCTCGAACCCTGACCCAGGGTCAAGGTCAAGCCCTTGTCGCGACTGTTCCTCGCGCGAGTTGCATCCGGTACCCAGGTACAGGCTTGCCGTCGAGGCAACACCGCTCCGGCCTGAGACCGCGCAGGGCTGGTCCCAGGCGTGGTCGCGGCGACGGCGGAGCCAGTCCTGGGACCTCCGCCCACCGGCGGACCGTCATCTCCAGCCACCCCACCCCTGGTGACACCTTCCTTATCGGCACCCCAACACGCTGCTCGGCGCCGCCCAGGTCCAGGCGATGCTCTCGGAGACCGCCGCCGTCACGGATGAGCAGCGCAGCACTGCGTACCGGGACTCGCGGACGGTGGCCGGCGCCGAGGACGATCCCGTCAAGCTGATGGCTTGGCTGCGGTGGCAGGCGCTCCGTGTGGGGACGCCGCTGCGGGAGATCGCCCAGAACGAGGAGGCCGGTCCGGTCCCGCTGGCCGCCGCCTGGGCGGTCAATCGTTCGCGGTCAACGGCTGGCTCGCATCCCCATGCCCGCTCGGCCAGGCGCTGGGCCACGCGAGCCAGCTCCCGGTGTCGCGCACAGTCGCGGATCCGCGCGGCCGCCGCGATCGCGCCCTGGCTCGGCAACGACCAGTCGGCCTGCCACAGGGCCAGGGACGCGGGCCCGTAGTGCAGCGCTGCCCCGAGCTCGTCGAGGTCGGCCCCAACCTCCAGGATCGCCGCCCAGGCCTGCCGGTGCGCCAGGTGGTAGAAGTCGCGCGGCGCGAGCCGGCACAGGGCGACCAAGTCGGGCCACTTCAGGCAGCTGGCCAGCACGTACTCCTCGGCGAAGGTGTCGTGGGGGAGCTCAGGGACGCTCATCACGTTCGCCGTGGCTAGTCGCCGAAGACGCGGCAGCCCCGCTGCCCCCGCCCATGCCGCAGGAAGTAGCGGGTGCCGTCCTCCCCCACGGTGCTCCGCAGGGGTATCCCGCCACACCCACACACCGGCCCAGGTACGCCATCGGGCAGGGCGTCCCGCTGTCACACAGGCCGCCACAGCCACACCGTATGTCGCCCACCAGGGCCGCCACTGTCTCTACCCGTGCCATCGTCCGTCCCTCCGTCTCTCTGGAATGGACCATTTTCCTTCTAGAAAATGGACACCTCCCGTAGGAGAGCGGGGTGACGCCGAGGGGCAAAGGGCCCCTGGTCTCCGGAGCGCAGCGACCCTCCGCAGCAGTCGTAGCGTCCCGGACCGCGAACGGCGGCACTTCGGAACCGCCTGCGAGCGGGGAGGGCGCCGGCTGCGGAGGCGTCAGTGGCGATAGGCCCGCGTGATGCCGTCAGCCAAGGTCCAGGCCGCCACGTCGACGAGATCGTCGAGCCACTCGAGCGCGGTTTCAGGCGAGGCCATGCGCCTCGGGGCCTGAGCGGATGTGGCCCTCAGTCGGGCTTTACCCAGACAGACACGTGCGAGCGGCTCTCCGCGGTGAATGCTGCCCGCGTCCAATCCGCCCACCGTTCGAGCAGACGCAGGCCCGCGAGTTCGCCCATGAGGTCCAGTTCGGACGGCCACACGAACCGGTGCGATGAGTGAAAGACGCTGGCCTTGCCGTCCTCGATCCCGTAGTGGTGCGAGACGAGTTGCTGGCGGACCAGGTCGAAGGTGTCGAAACCGACCCGGTTGTCCTCGACGCGGAAGGCTTGTGCGATCGCTCCGACCGGCAGTCGCTGCAGGTCCGGCACGAACACCTCGACCACGAACCGCCCGCCGGGACGGAGGTGCTGGGCGGCATTGCGGAAGCACGCGACCTGCTCACCCTGGGTCAGCAGGCACGTGATGGCGTTGTAGACAACGTAGACCAGGTCGAACGTCCCGGGAACGGAGTCGTGAGCCATGTCCCCGATGATGACCGCGATCCGGTCGCCGCCCAGTTTCCCGCGGAGCACCGCGGCCATCGGCTCTGACCTCTCGAGGCCATACACCGCCAACCCACGGGCGCTGAGGGGTAGCGCGACACGTCCAGTGCCGATGGCAAACTCCAAGGCTTGCCCGCCGGGAGCAAGAGCAGCCAGGAAGTCCACCGCCGGTTGCAACACCTCCGGCGCGTACATGTCGGCTGACGCCTCGTCGTAGCCAGCCGCGACGCGTTGATCCCACACCTCAAAAGTCACCAGCGGATCTTGCCACGCGCGGGAGGCGCACCGTCTCCACGCCTCCCCGTGGGGGTGGCGCTGACCCTGTGCTCCGGAGCAGCCTGCGTGGTGTTCAGGTTCTGTTAGTTGTCGACGAGGATGCCGCGCGAGCCGTCCTCGAGTAGGCGCAGGGATGAACGGCGAGCGTCAATCTGGACCGCGACGTGCCACGGTACGGTGTCCCCTCCCAGTCCACCCGCCGCAGCGGCCCTGTCCACGCCCAAGCCAGCCCATGCTCCTGTGCATGAGAACGGCGACGCCCTGACGGTAGGGGGCGGGTGGCGGGACAATCGCGTGCGGAGCCGGCTCGGGCTGCGGCTCTTGGTAACCGCAGCCCCGGAGCGGGCGGAGCACGCGGCGGCGGTCGCCGCGGTGCGGAGCGAGCCGGCCTGTGCCTCGGGCACTTCAGAACTACGAGTGCCAGGCGGGCGTCCGCGGTGACCGCCGCACGGCGGGCCCCAGTTGAGAATGGCCAGTGCTGCCGACTGGTAACCCGGACGAACTGGCTGTGCGCCAGTGCCTGACGCGCGCACCGCTGAGGACGCTGGTACGCGCTACCGCGCGAGGATGACTGGCTCACTCGGTCAACTCGTCGAGCGTCTTCTCGAAACTCGGCGCGAAGTGCTCCAGAAAGTAGTCGACCTCCGGCATGCCCAGTTCCCGCAGGGTGTCCTCAAGCTGGCGTTTGGCGATGACGAACTCCCGGTTGCCGACGGCGACTTCCGTCGCGCACTTGAGGTACGCATCCAGCTTGTCGGCCGCCTTGACCCAGCGCAGCAGCTCGGGATCCCGGTCAGGGCCATGCAGCAACGGGCGGTAGGTCGCTGCCAGGACCTCGGGCACCATCCCCAGCAAGCGTTCGCTGGCCAGCGCCTCGATCTGGCGAGGCTGCGCAGGATGTCCGCATTGTGGTGCTTGACCGGCGTGGGGATGTCGCCGGTGATGACATCCTCGGCATCGTGAAACAGGGCGAGCGTGACGACACGCTCAGCCGGCACGTCGTGGCCGAAGACCGCGTGGCCGATGGCGCACAGGGCGTGGGCTAGCAGCGCCACCTGGAAGGAGTGCTCGGCCACACTCTCCGGGACGGCGTTGCGCATCAGGCTCCAGCGTTGGATGAAGCGCAGCCGGTACAGGTACGCAAAGAAGGCGTTCATTGACGATGTCGGCCTCTCGGGCTCGATCAGTTCAGTTGCGCCGCTGCCAGGCCTGCTCGAGCTCGCCGAGTGTGTCGACCAGGACCTGGCGCAAGCTCTCCAGAGCGGGCCGCTGGAGCGGTCCCGGCTCGGACACAGCAGGCCGCGGCTCGGCCGGCAATGCCCGCGCCTGATCCCAGGCAGCCAGTGCGCGGTCCACGCGCCGCAGGCGGGCGCGTGTCAGGGCGCGCTTGTGAACGAACCGCTGAAGCTCCGCGTGGCACCGGTGCACGACGGCAGGATAGCGGCGCGCCACATGCCGCAACACCAGCGGTGCAGCCGCTCAACCCGCAAGCGCCTGGTGTGAGAAGCGGCCCTTCACGCCCGCGACTTTGGCGCGGCCTTGCCGACATAGACAGACCGGTGCCGCCCACCCTCACGGTAGCGGAAGTACAGGTAGGGGCCATGGCCCCGAATCAGCTTGGCTTCCAGCGACCCCGCGCCCAAGCGGCGTCGGCTGTCGCGCGCGGTCCGCATGCCCTCGGGCTGCTCCCGTTCCCTTTCCTGGTCGATCAGCTCCTGGTCAAGCTCATCGAGGACCGCGCGGATGCCCGCCAGGTCCGCGCGGTCCCAGGGCGTCGACCGCAGGAGCTGCACAATCTGGTGACTCGCGGCCTGGGTCTGCTGGTAGCGAGCGAGCGCCGCGCGATCGCGCTCCTCCTGCTCGGCGCGCGCGGTGGCCACCAGGGCCTCGGAGACCATAGGCTCCAGGTCATGGCCCGGCACCTCACCACGGGCGACGCCAGCCAGCAGGTCCAGCGCGGCTTGGCGGTCGCCGTGCGCGATCGCCTGGCGGGCCGCCAAGAGGGCTGCTCCTCGCCAGTTAGGGTGCGGCGGGGGCGCCTTCGACAGGGCTTTTCGATTCTCGAGTCGGGCACAATTCGCAGTAGGATGAGGATGTCAGGACTACGTCGTCGAACATCGCCATGACGGGTCGGCTCATCAAGTTT
>JAABUQ010005798.1_pt1 | contig 19307 bp, 12 predicted proteins | sample 5560001 | NCBI WGS metagenome assembly JAABUQ01 (sample SAMN10711888, study PRJNA513371) | rock metagenome | isolation source: Antarctica rocks | place: Antarctica: Victoria Land, Finger Mt nord | collected 2015-12-18
GCCGAGTTCGCGGCCACCTGCCCGAGGTATAGGCCTATCGAAGAGACACCGCCCGATCCATCCAATGAACAACCGCACCCCTGATTCCCATTATGCCTGGACCAAGAAATGGGGAGCAGGCCACTGGAAATCTTCACCGGAGTCGTTTTTCGATGCTTTGCCGCTCATTAGGCCAACCTCCGAACGACGCAGGAGAACAAAGTAGCCGAGCAGGAGCCGTCCGACGGATCAATCTCCACACAAATCCGCCTGTCAAGACCCAAGTGTTCCCCCTTGTTTCCAAGCGATTATCTCGCGAATCGACAAATTCAAGACTGCCAATGTTCGGTTTTCTCTAGAAACTATGGGGTTTTCAACCGGACAGTACTGGTCCGTTTCAGGAAAATCTATAAGGTCCGAGGGTAATAGGATTCGTCAAGACAAAGAAATCCTGGGTTACGCGGAGCCAGTTAACCCTATTAGTGAATTCTAAAACGGAGCGCTTTGGTCGCCCGGCCCACGCTTTGCGCGGATCACGGCCGAGAAACGGCCCCCTACCCTCCTGGGAGGACCTTCGGGATAATCGACGGGACGGGACGCCACGGGGTCAAGGGGGAGACATCGCCGATGGACGCCAGCTCGACCAACCGCCGCCAGTTCTTCCGGGGGTCGGGCATGACGCTCGGGACCCTCGCCGGGCTCGGGCTCGACCTCAAGCCGGCTCGGGCCGCCGCCGAGGTGATGAAGACCAAGCTCCACGGGGCCAAGGAGTTCGCCAGCGTTTGCCCGTACTGCGCGGTCGGGTGCGGGCAGATCGTCAGCGTCCGCGACGGGGCGATCGTCAACATCGAAGGGAACCCGGACAGCCCGATCAGCCGGGGGACGCTCTGCCCCAAGGGGTCGGCCACCTACCAGCTCGCCGTCAACCCGAACCGGCTCACCAAGGTCAAGTACCGGGCCCCGGGGGCGACCGAGTGGGTCGAGAAGCCCCTCGAATGGGCGATGGACCGGGTCGCCCGGTTGATGAAGCAGACCCGCGACGCCACGTTCCGGGAGCGCTGGCAAGGCGTGGACATGCAAGGCAAGCCGGTCGACAAGCGGGTCGACCATTGCTCGACGATCGCCTCGCTGGGCGGGGCGACGATGGACAATGAATGGAACTACGTCCATCTCAAGCTCTGGCGGGCGTTGGGGTTGATCTGGCTCGAAAACCAGGCGCGGATCTGACACAGCTCGACCGTGCCCGGTCTGGGCACTTCGCTCGGTCGCGGCGGGGCCTCGACGAACCAGATGGACATGCGTTTCGCCGACGCGGTGCTCATCATGGGTTCGAACATGGCCGAATGCCACCCGGTCAGCTTCCGCTTCATCATGCAGGCCAAGGAGAACGGGGCCAAGATCATCCACGCCGACCCCCGGTTCACCCGGACCTCGGCCATGGCCAACATCCACGCCCCGCTCCGCGCCGGGACCGACATCGTGTTCCTCGGCGGCCTGATCCGCTACATCCTCGAAGAAGAGAAGTACTTCCAGGATTACGTGGTCGCCTATACCAACGCCGCGACCTTGATCAACGAGAAGTACCGCGACACCGAGGACCTCGACGGCCTGTTCTCCGGGTTCGATCCCCAGAAGCGGGCCTACGACGCCTCGACGTGGAGCTACGACGAGCCGAAGAAGGCCGAGCCGTCGAACCAGCCCAAGCCGGTCCAGGACGATTCCCAGTCGTTCAGCGGCCGGTCGGGCCAGATGGGCGGGCCGGCGCTGACCGACCCGACGCTCCAGCACCCCCGGTGCGTCTTCCAGATCCTCCGCCGTCATTACGCCCGGTATACGCCCGAATTCGTCGAGGAAGTCTGTGGGACCAGCCGCCAGACGTTCCTGGACGTCGCCAAGACGCTCGCCGATGCCTCGGGGCCGGACCGGACCTCGCTGATCTGCTACGCCGTCGGCTGGACCCAGCACACGACGGGCGTGCAGATGATTCGCGCGTCCACGATCGTCCAACTCCTGCTGGGCAACATCGGCCGGCCGGGAGGGGGGATCATGGCCTTGCGGGGCCATGCGTCGATCCAGGGGTCGACCGACATCCCGACGCTCTACAACCTCCTGCCCGGCTACCTCAACATCCCCAGCGCCCTGAAGCCGCACGAGACCTTGGCCGACTACATCCGGACCGAGATCTCGCCGACGAGCTACTGGGTCAACTTCCCGGCGTTCCTGGTCAGCCTGCTCAAGGCCTGGTACGGCGAGGCGGCGACCAAGGAGAACGACTGGTGCTACGACTGGCTCCCCAAGATCATCGGCGATCATTCGCACATGCCGATGTTCGTGGACATGGAGGAGGGCAAGATCAAGGGGTTCTTCGCGATGGGCCAGAACCCGGCCGTCGGCGGCCAGAACTCCGGATACCAGCGGAAGGCCTTGGCCAAGCTCGACTGGATGGTCGTCAAGGACCTGTACGAGACCGAGACCGCGACCTTCTGGAAGGACAGCCCCGAGGTCCGTTCCGGCGAACTCAAGCCCGAAGCGATCCCGACCGAGGTGTTCCTCTTCCCCGCCGCCGCCACCGCCGAGATGGACGGGACCTACACCAACACCCAGCGCCTCCTCCAGTGGCACGACCGAGCGGTCGACCCGCCGGGCGACGCCCGGTCCGACCTCTGGTTCACCGTCCAGCTCGGGCTCCGGCTCAAGGCGCTCCACGCTGACAGCCCGCTCGACCGTGACCGGCCGATCCGGGCCGTGACCTGGGACTACATCGAGCCCGCCGAGAACGCCGACTCCCGGATCAAGGACGAGCCCTCGGCCACCCGGGTCCTCAAGGAGATGAACGGGACTTTCGTCGCCGACGGCCGGCCGGTCAAAGGCTTCGGCGACCTCAAGGCCGACGGCTCGACCGCCTGCGGCGCCTGGATCTACAGCGGGGTCTACGCCCCCACGCCCCAACGGCCGATGGGCCACAACTTCGCGGCCAACCGCCAGGGGGATGACTGGGTGGCCCTGGGCTGGGGGTTCGCCTGGCCGGCCAACCGGCGGATCATGTACAACCGGGCCTCGGCCGACCCGGCGGGCAACCCCTGGCCCAAGGAGGCCCGGCTGGCCAAGGCCCACGGCAAGGGGGCCAAAGGCTACGTCTACTGGGACAAGGACTGGGAAGGCCCCGACCCCAACCGAGCCGGGCAGACCAGGAAAGGTCGGTGGGATGGGCTCGACATCCCCGACTTTCCGGTCAACAAGCCGCCTGACGCCCCGGCCCGGCCCGACGGCAAGGGGCTCGACTTCCACGACGGCGCCTCGCCGTTCATCATGAAGGCCGACGGCAAGGGGTGGCTGTTCGCCCCCTCGGGGGCGGTCGACGGCCCCTTGCCCACGCACTACGAGCCCTACGAGTCGCCGGTCCTCAACCCGTTGCACCCGAAGCAGCAGAGCAACCCGGCGGCCAAGGTGTTCCACGTCCCGGGCAACCCCTACGCCCCGCCGGGTTCGGGGGAATACCCGGCCGTCCTGTCGACCTATCGCCTGACCGAGCACCACCTGAGCGGGTCGATGAGCCGGTGGCTCCCGTGGCTCGCCGCGCTCCAGCCCGAGTTGTTCGTCGAGCTGAGCCCCGAGCATGCCGCCGAGATCGGGGTCGGCAACGTCGAGGTGGTCCGGGTCATCACCCCCCGGGCCACGATCCGGGCCAAGGCCCTGGTCACCCGACGGATTCGCCCGTTCGTGATCGCCGGCAAGCCGGTCCACCACGTCGGGATGCCCTGGCACTGGGGCTACAAGGGGGTGGTCACCGGCGACGTCGTCAACGACCTGGCGGCGCTGGTCGGCGACCCCAACGTCACCATCCACGAGGCCAAGGTCTTCGTCTGCCGGGTGGAGAAGGCCTGAGACCGGGACGAGACGGGGCGACCGATCGTGGTCGCCCTCCTCGATCCGATCAGGACTGGGCGGGCCGCGACCGGCGAGCCTGGTCGGCCTGGAGGGCCGCGAGGAATTCCAGGGTCGGCGGGAGGTAGGAAGACAGCGACGGCTGGCCGGCGACCCACGCCACGGCGTGCTCGCGGGCCTCGAAGACGACGCGCCCTTGGCGGGCGGTCCGGGCCACCAAGCCGCGGTCGACCAGGAACAGGAGCAGCGCGACCCTCCGGGCCAGCGGCGCCTTGGACCAGTAGGGAGAGTGGTCGAGGTCGTTCTCCAGGTGGAATCCGGAGAAGCGGAGGGCCTCGGAGATCAGGGCTTCGAGATGTTCGTCGTTGCGATGGCGGCGATAATGGGCGAGCTGGCCGGTCCATTGACGGGACAGTTCGCGGACGTTCGGGGATAAGGCGGACACGGGTGAGGGTGGCCCTTCCGGGGAAGATGGTGGTCCCAACGTGCACGATTCGGGGACTTTGTTCCCCCATCATACGGCGGCCGGCAAGCGAAGGCCCGGCAATTCCGGGCGGATTCCGGCCGGTGATTCGCTTTGACAGCGATCGGGCGTTCCATTAATGTGCGATGATACCGCCCCGCAGCCCCGGGCCGGCCCACTCGACTTTCCTCCAGGACCGTGTAACCGCCGACGCCGGCCGCCATCGACCGCCTTTCTGCGTAACGGATGCAATTTCCCTCATGTTCCAATCGCTCGCCAGGCTCGTCAATCAACGGGGTTGGGTCGTCATCGCGGGCTGGGCGGTCGTCGCGGTTGCCCTGTCCCTGGTCGCCCCGAAGTGGGAGTCGGTCACCAAGGACGACGACGTCGGCTTCTTCCCGGCCGGCTATCCCAGCGTCATCGGCCAGTCGCTCCTGACCCGCGGGTTCCCCAAGGACGTCGCCAGTTCGCAGGCCGTGATCATCGCCGAGCGGGCCGGCGGCAAGCTGACGGGGGCCGATTTCGACTACATCGTCGACCTTTCGACCCGGGTGAGCCGGCTCAAGGCCGAGGAGCCGCACCTGGGGATCAAGCAGGTGGTCGACTACCGGGTGCCGGTCCTCGGCCCCCGCCTGCTCGGCGACGCGCACCAGGGGCCCGGGCGGGCGGCCCTGATCCTGGTGTCGCTCAACGGGACCTACATCGCCAAGCAGACGCGGGTGGCGATGGACCGGCTCATCGAGGTCGTGGCCGGCTTCGCCAAGGCGCCCGACGGCCTGCTCGTCCGGATGACCGGCTCGGCGGCCGTCGGCCACGACATGAACGACGCGGCCAACGCCAGCCTCGCCAAGACGACCTGGGCGACGATCGGCCTGGTCCTGGTGATCCTGGTGATCGTCTATCGGTCGCCGCTGCTGGCCCTCCTGCCGCTGGCGACGATCGGGCTGTCGGTCAAGGTGTCGCTCCTGGCGATCGCCACGCTGACGCTGGTCCCGGGGCTCCGGTTCCAGGTCATCAACATCACCAACATCTTCGTGATCGTGGTCCTGTTCGGCGCGGGGACCGACTATTGCCTGTTCCTGATCGCCCGATACCGGGAGGAGCTGGCCCGGGGGCGGACCGGCCCCGACGCGCTCCGCGAGGCGATCGAGCAGGTGGGCGGGGCCCTGGTCGCCAGCGCGGGGACGGTGATCGTCGGGCTGGGGATGCTCTGGTTCTCCAGCTTCGCCAAGATCCAGTACACCGGGCCGGCCATCGCCTTGAGCCTGGCGATTGGCCTGCTGGCGGCCTTGACGCTGGCCCCCGTGCTCCTGCACTGGCTCCGGGGGGCGGTCTTCTTCCCGTTCCGGCCGCCGCACCACGAGAAGGGGGCCGACCGCGACCAGGAAGGGCTGGCCCAGGTCCCCCTGGCGGCCTTCTGGGGCCGGATCGCCAACGTCGTCATCGGGCGGCCCGGCCTGATCCTGGCCGTCAGCCTGGCGGCGCTCGCCCCGTTCGCGGTCATCGGCGCCCGGACCACGGCCAACTACAGCCAGTTGACCGACCTCAACCCCGACCAGCCCAGCATCCTTGGCGCCAAGACGGTCCGCGACTACTTCGCGGCCGGCGAGCTGGGCCCGACGACCTTGCTGATCGAGCATCGGGGGGTCGACTTCCGCTCCGAGAAGGGCCGGGCCCTCATCGAGGGGCTGAGCAAGACCTTGGCGGCCCTGAACAACGTCGCGGAGGTCCGGTCGATCTCGCGACCGCTCGGCCAGCCGCCCGGGAGCCTCCGCCAGCGGTTCGCCGACCAGATCCAGCGGCCGTTCGTCGACCCCCGCTACGTGTCCACGGCGCCGGCGGACCCGGCGGATCTGAACCACATCGCCCGGATCGACTTGATCTTCCAGTCCGACCCGTTCTCCGACAGGAGCTTGCGGTCGCTCAAGGAGATCCGCAAGACGGTCCGCGACGCCGGGGGGCCCGGCAGGCCGCTGGAAGGGCTGGCCGCCACCGGCCTGGCCGGCTCGACGGCCATGGTCGCCGACCTCCGCGAGGTGACGACCCTGGACGAGCACCGGATGTACTGGATGGTGACGCTCGGCGTCTACGTCATCCTGGTGGTCCTGCTCCGCCGGCCGTGGATCTGCCTGTACCTGATCGCCACGGTGGTCCTGGGCTACCTCGCCTCGCTCGGGATCACCGAGCTGGTCTTCCGGTCGCTCCACGCCGGGCCCGACCCGTGGGTGGGGCTGGACTGGAAGGTCAGCTTCTTCCTGTTCGTGATCCTGGTGGCCGTGGGCGAGGATTACAACATCTTCCTCATGGCCCGGGTCCTCGAAGAGGAGAAGAAGCATGGGCCGATCGAGGGGACCCGCCAGGCGGTCATGCACACGGGGGGGATCATCAGCTCGTGCGGCCTGATCATGGCCGGGACGTTCGGCTCGATGATCACCGGCAACCTCACCGCCCTCCGCGAGCTGGGCTTCGCCCTGGGGCTCGGCGTGGTCCTCGACACCTTCATCGTCCGGCCGATCCTGGTCCCGGCCTTCGTGATCCTGATCCACCGATTCCGGGGCGAGGTCCAGGCCCCCGGCCTCCCGACCGTCCTCGACCCGGCCGAGGTGACCTCGTCGCCGACGACCTGACCCGGCCGCGATCCGGGAGGTTTCCCCCGGAACGGCGATGGCTCATGGGTAATGGTTGATGGGCGACGATGGTTCGTGGTGCCGGCCCGTTTCTACCCGACCGTTTCCCTGGCCCTTCCCCGTCACCCATGACCCATCACCCATTCTCCATTTTGGGTCGGGTCCTGGCCTGGGCCCAAAGTTGGGAGCACGCGACCATGACGCGCCTCGTCTTGCTGATCGCCCTGGCAGCGCCGGGCCAGGAGCCGCCGGCGGTAGATCGGGGTCGGGTCGAGTCCGAGGCGGCGGGGCAGGCGGCCGAGGCCGACCGGCTGTTCAAGCTCCGCGAGTTCGAGGCGGCGTTGCCGCTCTACGAGGCCGAGCGGGCCTCGCGGGCCGCCCTCGGCGACGTCCGGTACGAGGCCTACGCCCTCCGGGCCATCGGGATCTGCCGGGCCGAACTGGGCGACGACGAGGCGGGCATCGAGTCGTGGAACGCCGCCCGGGCCCTCGACCTCAAGCGGGACGACAAGGGGTATGCCGGCTACGACGACTTCCTGATCGCCCAGGCCGAGCTGCGGCTCGACCGGCCGCTCCGGGCCGTGGCGACCCTGGAGCGGGCCCTCCCCCTGCTCTCCCAGGCCGTCGACCGCGACCACGAGGCCGACGCCCGCCTGGTCCTGGCCCGGACCCTGGTCACCCTCGGTCGCGCCGAGGGGGCCCGGCCCCACGCCGCCCGGGCCATCGCCCTGGCCGGCGACCTGGCCGACGCCTGGCGGCTGGCCGACGCCTGGGCCTCGTCGGGCCAGGTCGAAGGGGCGCTGGGGCGGTACTCGCTCGCCCTGGAACGGTTCTCGGACGCCCAGGAGGCGTTCGAGGAGCAAGGCCGGGCCGCCGAGTCGGCCTGGATGCTCACCACGTCGGCCTCGACGCTGCTCTTGCTCGGCCGGCCCGACCTGGCCCTGGCCCGGTTCGAGGACGCGGCCGAGGCCCACCAGCACCTCGAAGACGGCGGGTCGCTCGCCGAAGACCTCGCCGCCATCGCCGGCCTGCACCTCGAAGCCGGCCGGCTCGACGCCGCCCTCGACGCCGCCCGCAAGGCCGTCGACCACGCCCGCGACGCCGACGACCGGCCCCGCGAGGTCGAGGCCCGCGTCCGCCTCGCCCAGGCGCAAGGGGCCCGCGGCGACTGGCCCGGGGCGGCCGAAACCCTCGACGAGGCCGTCGCCCTGATCCGCCAGGTCGCCCGCGACGACCCGGCCGAACAGGTCCGCCTAATCCTCACCGCCGCCGACGCCGACCGCCGCGCCAGCCATGCCCGACGGGCCGCCGACCGCCTCGACGCCGCCGCCCGCCTCGCCGACGAGTCGGGCCTGATGCCCCTCAAGGAAGCCGTGGCCGAGGCCAGACGCCGGGCGGAAAAAGGGAAATGACTTAACCGCCAAGACGCCAAGAGCACCAAGGCAGGAGAGAGAGGATTAAGAAGAGAAGAAAGGGAAAGGAAAAGAATAAGAGTTCAGGTATTCTCATCTTTTATTCCTTCGATTCTTATCTTCTTCCTCTCTTTCCGACCTCCGCGATCTTGGCGTCTTGGCGGCTCAACCTCTCCACTTCGATCAGGACTTGGGCTTGCCCCCGGCCTCTTCGCCGACGCCGGCGAGGACGGGTTCGGCCTTCTTCTGCGGCTCGAAGATCAGGCGACCGTCCTTGCCCTCGCCTTCGGCGGTGACGGAGACGACGTCGAAACCCTTGTACTTGCCGCTGAGGATGTCCTCGGAGAGCGGGTCCTCGATCATGTTCTCGATCGAGCGGCGGAGCGGCCGGGCCCCGTATTCGGGGTTGAAGCCCTTGTCGATCAGGACGGCCTCGGCCTCGGGCGTCAGGATCAGGTCCAGGCCCCGGTCGCGGAGCCGCTTGCGGACCTTGGCCAGCTCGATGTCGATGATCTCCTTGAGATTGTCGCGGTTCAGGCTGTGGAACACGATGACGTCGTCGAGCCGGTTGAGGAACTCGGGCCGGAAGTACTTCTGGATCGATCCGAGGAAGTCTTCCTTGAGCTTCTCGTAGGACTTGGCGTCGTCGCGGCTGCCGGGGAAGCCGAACTGGTTGGTGGCCGTGGTGTCGGCACCGGCGTTGGTGGTCATGATGATGATGGTGTTCTTGAAGTCGACGTTGCGGCCGAAGCTGTCGGTCAGCCGGCCTTCCTCCATGATCTGGAGGAGCATGTTGTACACGTCGGGGTGGGCCTTCTCGATCTCGTCGAGGAGGACGACGGCGTAGGGGCGGCGGCGGATCTTCTCCGTGAGCTGGCCGCCTTCCTCGTAGCCGACGTAGCCCGGCGGGGCGCCGATGAGCCGGGAAACGTTGTGCTTCTCCATGTACTCGGACATGTCGATCTGGATCAGAGCCTCGGCGTTGCCGAACATGAATTCGGCGAGGCTCTTGGCCAGGAGCGTCTTGCCGACGCCGGTGGGCCCGGCGAAGATGAACGACCCGATCGGCCGCTTGGGGTCCTTGAGCCCGGCGCGGCTCCGGCGGACGGCGTGGCTGATCCGCTTGATCGCCTCGGACTGCGAGATGACCCGCTTCTGGATCTCGCCTTCCATGTTGATGAGGCGGGCGGTCTCCTCGGCTTCGAGCCGGGTGAGCGGCACGCCGGTCATCTTGGAGACGACCTCGGCGACGACCTCCTCGTCGACGGTCCCGTCGACTTCCTTGGAGCGCTCGCGCCACTCGCGGTTGATCGTCTCCTTCTTCTTCTTGAGCTTGTCGGCCTGGTCGCGGAGGGCGGCGGCGCGCTCGAAGTCCTGGTTGGCGACGGCCTCTTCCTTGTCCTGGTTGAGGCGTTCGATCTGCTCGTCGAGGTCCTTGAGGTCGGGCGGCCGGGTCATGGCCTTGAGCCGGACGCGGGCGCCGGCCTCGTCGATGACGTCGATGGCCTTGTCGGGCAGGCATCGGCCGGTGATGTACCGGTCGGACAGCTCGATGGCGGCCTCGAGGGCCTCGTCGGTGATCTGGACGCGGTGGTGGGTCTCGTAGCGGTCGCGGAGGCCCCGGAGGATTTCCAGGGCCTCGGCCTTGTTGGGCGGCTCGACGACGATCGTCTGGAACCGCCGTTCCAGGGCCCCGTCCTTCTCGATGTACTTCCGGTACTCGTCGAGGGTGGTGGCGCCGATGCACTGGACCTCGCCGCGGGCCAGGGCGGGCTTGAGGACGTTGGAGGCGTCGATGGCCCCTTCGGCCCCGCCGGCGCCGACCAGGGTGTGCAGCTCGTCGATGAAGAGGATCGTGTTCTTGGCACGACGGACCTCGTTCATGACGGCCTTGATCCGCTCCTCGAACTGGCCGCGGTACTTCGTGCCGGCGACCATCATGGCCAGGTCGAGCACGACGATCCGGCGGTCGCGGAGCAGCTCGGGCACGTTGCCGTCGATGATCATCTGGGCCAGGCCCTCGACGATCGCGGTCTTGCCGACGCCGGCCTCGCCGAGCAACACCGGGTTGTTCTTCTGGCGGCGGGAGAGGATCTGGACGACCCGCTCGATTTCATTTTGGCGGCCGATGACCGGGTCCAGCTTGGATTGCCGGGCCAGGTCGGTCAGGTCGCGGCCGAACGAGTCCAAGGCGGGGGTCTTGGACTTTCCACCCTTGGCGGCGGCGCGCTCTCCCCCTTCGCCGCCGCCACCCGCGTCCATCCCGTGACCGAGCAAGTTGAGCACCTCCTCGCGCACTTCTTCCAGCTTCAAATTGAGGTTCATCAACACCTGGGCGGCCACGCCCTCCTGCTCCCGGAGTAATCCGAGCAGGAGATGTTCGGTGCCCACGTAATTGTGATTGAGGTTGCGAGCTTCCTCGATGGCGTACTCGATCACCTTCTTGGCCCGGGGGGTCTGGGGCAGCTTCCCCATCGTGACCATGTCGGGGCCCGATTGGACGATCTTCTCGACCTCGACCCGGATCTTCCGCAAGTCGACGTCGAGATTTTTGAGCACGTTCGCGGCGACGCCGCTGCCTTCCTTGACCAGGCCAAGCAAGACGTGTTCCGTGCCGACGTACTCGTGGTTGAAGCGCTGGGCCTCCTGGTTGGCCAGCTGCATCACCTTGCGAGCACGGTCGGTGAAGCGCTCATACATGCGGTCGACTCCGACAGGGCGACCGGGGCGATTCCCGGTCTAGGACTTCTCTGCTCTGGACGTCTCGCTCTGAAGGAACCGTACGCCGCGCGGAACTCGACGGAACGCGCCCCTCCAAGAGCCGGGCCCCGCCGCCTCGGGCGGGGAGGACTTCGGGGCGGGCGGGTCGCGGGGAATCCTCGCCGAAGTTTCTCCAACTTCCATTGTAGGGCCGGGATCGTCGCCGCCAAGGGGCCGCCGTCCCGCGATGCCCCGGGGGCGGGCGTCCGGGCCAGATTGGCGGGACTCGAAGATCGCGGTCGGCCCGCCCCGGTGATCCGGGCGGGCCCCGCCGGGCGTGTGATTTCGGTCGGGAACGGGCTCCATCCTCGGGGCTGGCTCGCGATTCCTTCGCCCGATCCGGGGCAGTCTAATCCGTGAAGCTCGTCGAAATCAAGTCGCCGGGCCGACGCCCCGGCGAAGAATGCTCTCCGGGGAGGACGAGCCCACCGCCCGGCCCCGGAAAAGGGCGAAAGTTCCCGGTCCCGCGCAACCCGCCGTTTCCCGTCGAGCGGGCGGATTCGGGGGCCGGTCTCCCCCATCGGGCCCCGGTGGCGCTTTTCCTGGGGATCGCCAGTTGGTAGTCTTTGTCGGAACTTCCTGGGCGGGACAGGCGCGAGCGACGGGCGATCATCCAATGAGCATCCGGGACGTCACGGTCGACCACGAGGCTTACCTCGGGCGGAAATACCTCCCGGAGCTGGACGGGCTCCGGGCGGTGTCGATCCTGCTCGTCATCAGCGTCCACATGAAGGATCAGGCCTGGACGTGGGCGGCGGGGCATCTCGGGGTCACGGTGTTCTTCGTCCTGAGCGGCTACCTCATCACGAAGCTGGCCTTGCGGGAGGAGCAGGCGCGGGGCCAGCTTTGCCTGTCGGCGTTCTTCACGAGGCGGTTCTTCCGGCTGTTCCCGCTCTATTATTTCGTCCTGGGCGTTTACTGCCTCCTGATCTTCGGCCTGAACTGGTCCCCCGAGAAGCGCGGGCCGATGGCGCGGGCCCTTCCTTATTATCTGGCCTATTTCCAGGAATGGCCGGCGTTCCACGGGATCAACGGCCAGTTCACGAACATCCCGTTCTACCAGTCGTGGTCGCTGGGGATCGAGGAGAAGTTTTACCTGGTCTGGCCGTTCCTCGGCTTCGTCGCCTGGCGGCTGGGTGGGGCGGGGCGACGGTGGGGGACGGCGATCCTGGCCGTCTTGTTCGCCGCGTCCCCGATGGCGCCGGGGGGACAGATCGGGCGATTCCTCACCCCGTATGCCCACATCCTCGTCGGCTGCCTCGTCGCGCTTTTGCTCGACGACCGGGCCTGGTTCGGCCGGCTCGCCCCGCTCGGCGGGTCGACCGCGCAATGGGTCGTGCTGGCCGGGTTCCTGGCCTTCCACTTCGCCATCCCTCATTTCCCCCCGGGCTTTCCCGCGCCGCTCCATGAAATTTACACCGTGGCGACGGGCTTCCTCCTGGTGTCGCTCGTCGCCGGGGACGGCCCGATCCGGCGGGCGCTGGGCGTGCCGCCGCTGGTCCTCCTCGGCAAATTGTCGTATGGGATGTATCTGGTGCACCTGCTGGCCCTGAACATCGCCGAGAGGGTGGTACGACCGGGCTCGGGGAACTTCGCCGTCTCGATGGCGGCGCTGGTGTTGGCCTGCGCGGTGTCGGCGGTGGTGGCCTACGCCCTGTCGATGGCGATCGAGCGGCCCGGGATCGCGGCGGGCCGGCGGCTGTCCGAGATCCTCCTCCGGCGATCCGTGGTCGCCAGGCCCGTCGAGACGTCGGCCTGAGGGGCAGGGCTACCGCACTATGAACTACTGACGACGCCGCCGGGATTTGTGGCGATGCGGAGGGGAGCCAGAAGGTCGAGCCTACCGCCCTTGCCCCGATGACCGTCCTCGATGACCTGCCAGTCCGTGGGCACGAAGGGCTTGCCATACGGCCTGGGACGAGAGCCATCGGCGACAAAACTCGCACGGTTTCCGTGCACCTATAGTGCGGTAACCCTAGCCTGAGGGGCGGCCGGGCCTTTGTCCCCGAAAAACCACCGAGCCGGCGGTTTTCGGGACGCGGTGACGTCTCGCGATGTCGGGCCATTGAGGTCGACCGGGCGAGCAAGTAACATGAGAGACCGCGCCTGGAGATGATTCGACGATCAAGAGATGACCGGCCTTGAGGGCGCGACCATGCCGAAGAAGGCGGACCCGATCCCGGGACATTTCCTCCAGCTCGATGGGCTCCGGGCCTTCGCGGCGATCTCCGTCATCGTCCAGCATTTCACGGACCTGGAAAGCTTCACCCGCGTCCCGGTGGGCCTGGCCGGGGTCTGGCTGTTCTTCGTCCTGAGCGGTTTCCTGATCACCGGCATCTTATTGAAGGCGAAGTCGACTTCGGGGGGTGATCGCGGGGCCCTCGGGTTCGCCTGGCGGTCGTTCTATCTCCGCCGGATCGTCCGAATCTTCCCCCTGTATTACGGGACGTTGTTCCTGGGCGCGGCGCTGGCCTTGCCGGGCATCCGGGAAAGTTTCGCCTGGTATTGCCTGAACCTGGCCAACTTCCTGGCGGCGTTCCCCGGCAAGGCCGCGCCTCCTTTGTTCCACTTCTGGTCGCTCTCGGTCGAGGAGCAGTTCTACGTCGTCTGGCCGACGGTGGTGCTGCTCGCCCCCCGTCGGGCGATCGCCGCGGCGTCGATCGGGATGATCGCGGTCGCCCCGGTCTCGCGGTTCCTCATGTTGCGGGCGACGGGGGATTGGAATCTCGCCCAGTCGATCCCCCCGTCGTGCCTCGACGGCCTGGGGGCGGGGGCGCTCCTGGCCCTGCTCTGCGAAGCCCGCTGGCGCCCCGAGGCGACCAAGGCCCGATGGTGCCGTCTCGCCCTGGCGGCGGGCGTCGCCTTGTTCCTCGCCGACCTCGCCTCCAAGGTCTTCAACCGTGGGTACAGCCTCCCGTTCGCGTTCCGCTATACCTCGTTCTCGCTGATCTCCCTCTGGTTGGTCAACGCCGCGCGGGATGGCTTCCGGGGTGTCGTGGGGAGGGTCCTCGAATTCGGGCCCCTGACGTACCTGGGCAAGATCAGCTACGGGATCTATGTCTTCCACTTCTTCATCCCCTCGCTCGTCGAGTGGTTCCGCGCCAAGACGGGCATCTCGCTCGGCTATCCGCCGGAGCCGGGCCTCGCCCAGTTCGCCTTCATCACGGTCGCGTCGATCGCGATGGCATCGCTCTCGTGGTACCTGATGGAACGGCCGATCAACGACCTGAAGCGGTTCTTCCCGTATGCGCGACGCCGGCCCGAGCCCGAGCCGGCCCCGCCCGGCGACGCCGTCCCGGTCGGAGGGCCGGGCGCCGCGGTCAACGCCGGGACTCCGTGAACCCGGCGTCGCAAAGGGCCTGGCGGTAGTCTTCGGGCGTGTTGAGGTTGCGGAGGGTGGCCAGGTCCGGGTCGACGTCGGCCAGCGTGGCGGCGTCGAGGACCCGGGCCCGGAGGGACTCCAGGAGGAAGACGGGGCGGAGGCGGTCCTCGGCCAACAGGGCCGCGATGGCGGGCAGGACGGTCGCCCGTCGATAGAGCGCGGCGAGCGGGTGGAGGTAGCCCCCGACGTCGGCGATGGCCAGGTCGTGGTCGCCGATCCGGGTCGCGAGGTGGGCGATCCAGGCCGGTTCGAGGAACGGGACGTCGGTGGCCGAGGCATAAGCGAGTTCGACCCGGTCGGGCAAGGCGGCCAGGCCGGCGGCGAGCCCCTGGAGCGGGCCCCGGTCGGCCACCGGGTCGCGGACGATCGCGACCGATCCGGGAAGCTCGGGGAGATCCTGTCCGGGCGCCGCCACCACGACGATCGGCCCGGCGACCGCTCGCCCCACCAGCCGGACCGAGCGCTGCAACAGGACCTCGGGACCGAACGGGAGCCACGCCTTGGGCCGCCCCATCCGCCGGCTCTGGCCGCCGCACAGGATCACCGCGCCGAGATCGGTCGTCATGGGCCGGGCTCCGGGTCGGGCAAGAACCCCAGCGCGGCCAGGGCCCGCCGGGTTTCGGGGGCGTCGAGGGTCGCCCGGAAGCTAGCGACGGCCGGGCGGTCCCAGCGACCTTCGGGGATCGCGAAGTCGTACCGCTCCGCCAGGACGGGCAAAAACCCCAGGCCATACGCGGCGGCGACCGGGGCGATCGCCAGGCCCCAGTCGGCCCGGCCCTGCGCGACCGCCGCGGCCACGGCGTTGTGCGACCTCGGCTCGACCGCGTGGCCGGGCGGGCGACGCCCCGCGAGCAACCCGTCGATCACCACCCGCGTCCCGCTCCCCCGGTTCCGGTTGACCATCAGGCAAGTGGGATCGGCCAGCGCCGCTTCGATCGCCCGGGCCGCCCCCAACCCCGCGAACCGGCGGTCGTCCGGGCGATGCACCACCCCTTGCATCCGGCCGTAGCCCGGCAAGAGCCGGACCCCCTCGGGCAAGAACGGCGCATTATAAGTCCGCGTGGCCGGGTCGAGGAGGTGGATGCCCGCCAGGTCGCACTCCCCGCGACCCGCCGCGAGCAGGCCCCCCCGCGAGCCGACGGCGAGCGACTTGACGACGAACCCGAGGTCGTGGACCCGGCCGAGCAGCCAGTCCAGCCCCACGCAATGCGACCCGATGGCGACGAGGTCGGCCGCTACCGCTCCCCCCCGGCCGAGCGGGATGACCCGGACCGCCTCGCCGGCTTCGAGATATTCGCGGTGGCGGGGGATGACGAGGAACCCGTCGGCCTTGGCGAACGTCGACACCGACCCCGAGCCCTTGCCCAAGGGGTAAGCGGTCGGGCCGTCGGGGCCGTCGACGAGGTTGACGAGGAGGTATTCGGTCCGGCCGACCTCGCTGTTGAACCGCGAGGGGACGCGGGCCGGGGTCGCCTCGACGGCCTCGGCCCGGAGCCCGGCCATCCGGCGGATCACCGGGGCGACGAACTCGTGGAACGTGAAGATCGCCGAGGTCGGGAATCCCGGGAGGACGACGACCGGCGTGGTCCCCACCGCCCCCAGGCAGACCGGCTTGCCCGGCTTCAGGGCCACGCCGTGGACCACGACCCCGGGGGCCCGCCGGGCCAGGACCCGGAACGACAGGTCGCCCGCCCCCTTGCTCGTCCCGCCGGAGAGCAAGACCAGGTCGTGGGCCAGCCCGAGGTCGAGCGCCGCGTCGAGCTTGGCCTCATCGTCGCCGACGATCCCCAGCGCGACCGGCTCGCCGCCCAGCTCGCGGACGGCCCCGGCCAGGATGGCGGCGTTGGAGTCGTAGACGGTGCCCGGGCGCGGGGTCGCGCCAGGCTCGATGATCTCGTCGCCCGTCGACAGGATCGCGACCCGGGGCCGCCGGACCGCCAGGGCCGACCCTCGGCCGATCGCGGCGAGGACGCCCAGCTCGCGCGAGGTGATCCGGACCCCTCGGCGGACGACCAGCTCTCCCCGGGCCATGTCGGTCCCGGCGAAGCTCACGCCCGCGCCCGGGGCGACCGGCCGGGACACCAGGAGCCGGTCCCCCTCGCGGTCGACCCGGGCATGCTCGACCATGACCACCGCGTCGGCCCCGCGCGGGAGCATCGCGCCGGTGGCGATCGGGGTTGCCGTGCCCGCCTCGACCGTTTCGCGCGGCTCGACACCGGTCGAAACTTCCTCCGGGTTGAATCGCAACGACCGGGGCGACTCCTCGGCCGATCCATAGGTGTCCCCCGCCCGGACCGCGTACCCATCCACGTTCGACCGATCGAACGCCGGGACGTCGACCCCGGCCGCCACGTCCTCGGCCAGGACCCGGCCCAGCAACTCCGCCAGCGTGACCGCCTCCGCCCCCAGGATCGCCGGCGCGATCGCCGCCCACCAGCGCCGCTCGGCGGTGTCGCGGTCGACCACGTCCAGGAATTGCTCTTGTTCGCGCGGCATTCGTCTTGAACTCGTGGAGCGTGGAGCATTCGGCAAGAGATTGTCTGATAAAGAGAACCCCAGCCCCGGATTCCACAGTAATTCCGCTGACCGCTGACCGCTGACCGCTGACCGCTGACCGCTGACCGCTGACCGCTGACCGCTGACCGCTGACCGCTGACTGTTCAATCATAGAGCCAGACGGTCACGACGGCGCTGGCGGGATACCCTTCGGAGTCGGCGGGGATGACGACGAAGCCGTCGGCGCGGGTGGTGCTGGTGAGGATCGAGGCTCCGCCGATGGCCAGGGGCTCGACCCGGCCGGCGGCGACGGCGACCCGCGCGTAATCGACCCGGCCCACGACCGACGCGAGCTTGGCGGCGAGGGGCGATGGGGCCGGTCGGTAGGGCCAGGCGGCGGGGCGGCCCCCCAGCTTGCGGACGATCGGGCCGGCGAAGAAGTCGTAGGCGCATAGGGAACTGACCGGGTTGCCGGGCAAGAGGACCACCGGCACGCCGTTGACGAAGCCGAGGCCGGTCGGGCTGGCGGGCCGGATCGCGACCCCGTGAATCGCCAGCTCGCCCAGCTCGGCGACCAGGCCGGGGGCGTGATCCTCCGGGCCGGTGGAGCTGCCGCCGGAGACGAGGACGGCGTCGGATTCCGAGGCGGCGGCCCGGAGCGCGGCCCGGATCGTCGCCCGATCGTCGGCGAGCGGCCCCGCGACCCGGCACCGGCCGCCGTCCCGGGCCACCAGGGCGGCGAGCATCGGCGAGTTCGCGTCGGCGATCTGGTCGCCTCGCGGCGTCGACCCGGCCGGGGCCAGCTCGTCGCCGGTGACGAGGAGGGTGATCCGGGGCCGACGGACGACGGTCGGTCGCCCGCAGCCGATCGCGCTCAGGGCCCCGAGGTCCTGGGGCCGGAGGACCCGGCCGGCGGCGAGGACGACCGCGCCGGCGGCGATATCCTCCCCCGCGCGGCCGACGTGCCGGCCGGGCGGGGTCGGCTCGACGACGCGGACGATCGAGCCGGCCCCTTCGGTGCCCTCGAACCGGACCACGGCGTCGGCCCCCGCCGGCAAGGCGGCCCCCGTGGCGATCTCGGCGGCCTGGCCGGCCTCGACGACCAGGCCGCTCGCCCGCCCGGGACGGACCCGGCCGATCACCGCGAAGGCGATCGGGTTGTAAGCCTCGGCGCCGAAGGTTTCCTCGCCCCGGACCGCGTAGCCGTCCATCGCCGCCCGGTCGAACGGCGGGACCGGACCCTCGGCGACGGCGTCGACGGCCAGGACCCGGCCCGAGGCCTCCGCCAGGGAAATTTCCTCGGTGCCGACCCGGCCGACCCGCCGCTCGATCAGGGCGAGGACGTCCTCGACCGTCGCCCGCGACCGGAACCCGCGCCCCCGGGGGTCGTGGAAGGCCGCGCCGCTCGCCATCGTCAGGCCCCGGAGAAGCGCCGGGTCAAGTCCTGGAACGCCTCGACCCGCTCGGTCGGCACGTCCGGGAAGTTTTCCCAGAGGAACGCCTTGAACGCCGCGTCGCCGGCCCGGTCGAAGAACTGGAACGAGTGGGTGACGAACGACGAGTCGTGCCCGACCTTGCGGACCGAGTAGATCGGCCCGAGTTCGCCGTGGAGGATGTGCATGTCGAGCGAGTCGGTCTGGACGTTGAAGAACGGCCCGGCCTCGCTGAACCCGCCGAACACCCCGACCGACTCGATCACCGCCGCCCGGCTCCGGACGAAGACCCGCATCGTCCCCAACCCCGGCAGGGCGTCCATCAAGTCGCGGAACACCCCGTCGCGCAGCCGGGTGATCGGCCACGAACCGACCAGGGCGTCGACCACCGCCTGCTCGGGGACGGCGAACTTCCGCGCGGCCATCATGGTCATCCGCGACGGATCGACCTGGAAATAATCCCGGATCGAGTCGGCGACGTCCGGCGTCGGCCTGAAAAGGGTTTCCGCGTCCATGAATGATAATCCCCCGAGCCCGCCGGTTGTTCTCCCATCGAGTCCAGCTTAACCGAACTTCGGCCCGCCGGGATAGTCCGCGGCCCGCCGGAGTGTTCGACGCCACCAAAGCGGCGCCTGGAAATAGCGGTCAAATCCGATAAACGGATCAAAGCATTACCGCTCATTGCAAGTTTTCCCGCGCCCCCTGTTCGACATTTTTGACCTCGATCCCTCTTCGTGCATTACATGTCTTATGTAATCCTTCAGCCGATTTCAGCGTTTTTCGCCGGCAGAGGTGGTAACTGATCGGTTCGCAGGTAGATCCGAACGGCATCCAGGACTGCGGAGACCGGATTGTGGCCGCGTTGCTTCA
>JAABUQ010005799.1_pt1 | contig 19306 bp, 28 predicted proteins | sample 5560001 | NCBI WGS metagenome assembly JAABUQ01 (sample SAMN10711888, study PRJNA513371) | rock metagenome | isolation source: Antarctica rocks | place: Antarctica: Victoria Land, Finger Mt nord | collected 2015-12-18
AGGGAGTTTTGGTTGGAGTGGATGGGGCTGTGAGGAACGTGTAGAGGTGGAGAGGTGCTTGGAGGTGGGTGATACTGCTGCGTTCCCTCATGTTTTGGGTGGGAGTGTTATTTCGGGGGGGGGGAGGGTCCTTCTGGGTTGTTCGTGGCTGGTTGGATGAAAGGGTGTGTTGCGAGAGAGGAGGTGGAAGTATTGGAAGTGTGCTGAGGGGGATACTTGAGCTTGCTTGGGGTTTGATGTGGGAGTGTGGATGAGGGTGGGGGGGACTCGATCAGGGTAGGGAGACGGGATGCGTGAGTGTGCTGGAGGAAAGGGGGATGAACGTGTTGACGTGGGATGGACGCGGCCAGCTTGTCTGTCCCAGGGATGGCTGCATCGTGATGAGTCGCGTCAGCTTTTGAAGTCGAGATCGTCGTATATTGAATCCGGCATATTGGTAAGGACTGAGGTGGGGCGGGAATTGATAAAGGAAGTAGTACCTGAACGATACATACAGGGTTTCAAATGGGAGTGCTTATATTAGCAGATCCTTGGGATTCTGGCTGGTGGTTGCGGCGGAAAGTTGGGGGTATGAGAGATGAGTTTTCGAATTTGAAAGCGCTAGAGCTATGCTTGCAACAGGAAGTAAAGACGATTGAATTCGCAACATTCTTGTGTTAGGGAAATGGATAGGGAAGCACTGAATACTTCCAGCGAGAGTAGGCTAGCTTTCAAGGGCATATTTGGAAGACGGCTTGGACCTAAGATTTGTGAATGCCTAAGATGAACTCATTCCAGGAACAAAGGCGACATCCATCAAATTGGCGAGAGGGTTCGCTTCGTGAGACAGGCGGCTAGGGAGGATGACGATGCTAGCTTGAGAAAGCTCCGTTGGCATGGCGAGACCCACCAGGATCTTCAAGAAAAAGACCATGACGGCCCACAAACTTAGGAAGCCCATTGGAAGAGCGGTGCAAGGCCGAAGGCAGGCATTGCCAAAACCCAGAGTAGGAGCATTGGCTGGAGATGGTTTCGCAAGGATTCTCGATCCTAAAGCCGAGGAGGGGGTCGCTAAAGCATTACCAAGTCAAGAAGGAACTCCAATATGACGATCAGAGTGCTAGCATATCCATGCCGCCCTTAAAGGGGTCGACGTGTCAAATATAGTGGCTTAAGCAGGGCGCCGTTGAACATGGTAAGAGAATGGGTTGGCTGTAGATCCTCGGTCGACATCACTTGAGGGGCACTGGACTGGCACTTGACTGGCACTTGGCTGGTTCATGCTAGACCAGCCATACTTAGCCTGCGCCTCGGATGCAGCTAGGTGGTTCCCCGGGCACCATCTTTTCGACATGGAGCCCGCAACAGTGGTACGATACGGCGCAGCCCGCTTCCCGTGTAGGTTACAATGTGTCGGGTCGCTGATGCTTGGTGCTGTTCGATGGTTTTCTCGGCTGACAGATTTGCTTTCCACAGAGGTTTCCTTTGTGGACTTTTGCGCTTAAATTTGAAATGTCTTCTCGGGAAGCCAAGAGAAGCAAGATGAATTGTGGTCTGCTTAAGGACCCTTGTACATATGATGGGTCCCACTGGCAACACAGATGGCTAGCATGTGCCCGTGGAAAAAGGGCCCAAAGAAGTCTTTCATGCACGGCCGGTTGTGTGCAGATCGTTTGGCCAAGAGGTGCATGAGAACAAAGTGCCATGCATGCTAAATTTCGGGTCTGACAGTGCGGCATTGTCCACATGGGTTGGATTGTGTCGCGCGGATTTTGTTTGATTTGCGGATTTCCGGACTGTTCCATGAGACATTCTCACGCCCTGACCCGTTACTTGCATAACTTGCTTTGGAAGATTTTTGTAGCGACTAAATCACTCATAAAAGCTTACAACCCTTCTCCTTGATATTCATCAAGACAGAGTTCACCTGACAATCTGGACCTGAATCATCTTCGCCGGTAATAGCTTCACCATACTCGATAGATCTGTGGCCTGAACACTTCCGTGAGTTGTTCAAAGAGTGTCAGATCCATAGCCCTGACAGTCAGAAGATTGCATCACACTATCTTTGAAAGTCATCCCCATTGAGTCACGAACACTACTCATATTCTTACCTAGAATAACAATATCCAAATCCCTCCGGTATGCCACCCCGCACCTATCTCCAGTGTTTTCAAGGCTGAATGTCTCTACAGACCACTGCAGTAAACATGGCCAACGAGAACAAGAATAATTTGCCGGACGACATTGACCCTGTATCGGGTTTCAGCAAAGGGTTCACGGCAGCCATGAAAATCGTTGACAACTGTACAACACCTGACGAATTGAGGCAATTCATCAAACCTTTCGTCGCCAACGGAGATATTTCTGCAGATGCACTGGTGGAGGAGTTCACCAAAGTGAAGGGACAAGTCCATGTGGAGACAATTCAAAAGAGCAAACAGCCTGAGCGCGACGATGGAGCAGGGACGAGGAGGAGACCCACAGATGCATGGAAGAGGCTGAGCAGCATCCTTACAGGGAATAGAAGAGGTTGAGACCTGTAACGACCCCGGCATAACGATATGGAGTCTGGCTTGCTGCAAGCTAGAACGGCTTCTTCAGTGGTAACGAGGTCTTTCAGCGGGCAAATACAAATTGCATTAAAGCAGCAAGGGGCTTAGAGTCCGCGGCAATTTTGTAGCTCATTGCAGGTATGAAGCATAAATCTTATCGAAGCTGTCACTTTTGCCTTTAGGAAATTTGAAACCCTGCTTGCAATATGTCCTTAAGAGACAGCCTATCAGAGAAACTGTAGGATGTTCACCTCAGAGTCACGCAATGCTTACCCATACTATCCAGACCACGGCCAAGAACTCCCCGCAGCCCATAGCTTGTCCGGCAACGGACCGTGATAGATTGAAATGTTGGCAAGCATACAACATCGACCATCAATCTTTTGATATTGTGGGACGAACACCAATTGACAGATCGCCTTTGCCCTGCGTAAATTTCCATTATCTTGACATCTTTCTAAAATTCCACAATACCGAATTATGTGCGGAAAGACGGAGGAAGATGGATCGAAAGTGCATGGTATTTGAATGGAATCATGTTGGATATCGCGTTATGATTGGTGGTTGATTCACCGCTAGGGCTGACTGCGGCGAGGTCTTGCTGTGCAGCAAATTGCTGACACCCTCCTCAAACAACCGCTGGGCGACCAACATCCTTCTTGATGATTTCCTTTCATCTTGTATCATCTTATACGAGTCTCGAATGCACATACTTCGCTTGTAATTGATATCTTTTTGGTGTCAAGTCTCAGTCATATGCGACGCTAAGCGTCCCCCCTTCCTTCCCCCACGGAAATCTCTAGTACCGAGGAGACTGTAGCATCTACCATGCTATACTCGTGGATATCTTGTTTCTGGGTCGCTCAACAGGCGTTGTTGGCCCAGAGCTGGGAGCAACCCGTTGTAAAGCGAGGGTCGACTCCACCGAACCCAATCTCTGTGTCTGCTTCTCAAAATTGGTAGGTTCCGAATCGCGCCGAAACCAAGTTCTTAAACTGACTTGTTGCTAGGGATGGCGACGATGGTCCATGGTCTTCCTTCACAATACAAGTCGGTACTCCAGTACAGGATGTTCGCGTGTTCGTTTCGGCTTCGAGCCCAGATACTTGGGTCGTTCGAACGGATGGCTGTTTGGCCAGCGATAGCGGCTGCGTAGATGCTCGAGGCCGGACATTCAATCCCAATTCCTCTACGACATGGACACAAGATGGGTACTATCAACTGGGCGTGGATCAAAATCTAGGTTTGTCTATACAAGGAGTCTTCGGCAATGACACAGTTGGCCTGGGCCTACAAGGAAGTGGAGGACCGGTCTTGCAGAAACAAATAGTAGCTGCCTACAGGAGTCAAGACTTATACCTGGGCATGTTCGGGCTGAATCCGGCGCCTACGAATTTCTCTGCAACAGACCAAGGTCGGCCAAGCTATATGGCCTCATTGAAAGAGCAAAATCTAATACCCAGTCTCAGTTTTGGCTACACAGCTGGGAATCAGTACAGCTTGAAACAGGTGTACGGAAGCCTGACTCTCGGAGGATATGACTCGTCTCTCTTCACCTCAAACCCACTCTCGATTCCGTTCGCGGCAGATCCAGCGAGAAACCTCATGGTAGCCATACAATCAATAGTATCGGAGGACCAGAATGGGACGTCAGACGCACTACTATCTAGTCCGATCATGGCAAATGTCGACTCGACAGTATCGGTGATATATCTGCCGTTGCACGCCTGTCAAGCCTTTGAGAAGGCGTTTGGATTGGTTTGGGACCAGAAGACGCAGCTTTATCTCGTTGATGATAACCTACACAGCGCTTTGCAGACACAGAACGCTACTGTAACCTTCACGCTGGGGGAGACGACGAGTGGCGGGAACACGACCAAGATCACATTGCCGTACAACAGCTTCGACCTGACTGTAAAGCCTCCCGCTTTTGGCGTTTCAAGTAGCCAAAAGTATTTTCCATTGCGTCGAGCTGCCAACGACACGCAGTATACTCTGGGGAGGACCTTCCTACAAGAAGCGTAAGTAAAACCTCTTGGAGGAGAGGGTAGTGCATAGTACTTACTTTCTACCCAGGTATCTCACCGTAGATTGGGAGCGCCGAAACTTTTCACTTGTTCAATGTGAATTTGTGGAGAATGCACAACAGGCCTTAGTTCCTATCAGCCCACTAAACACATCAGCCGGTGATGTCTCCATTGGTGAGAAAGTAGGAATTGCTGTGGGTGTCGTTGTGGCCGTTGCCACCGTCATCGGCGTAGTTACTTTCTTCCTGCTGAGACGTCGTAAGAATCGCCGACAGGGAGCAGAAAAGACCAGAATCCGAGACGATCCTTCTGAGTTGATCCGTCAAGGCTTTGCAAAGGGCGAACTTGGTACTGGTTTCGACAATGAAAGATATGAAATGATGGGAGACCACGAATACCCCAACAAACCTGAATACCGCTTCCCTGAGTGGGTCGACGAAAAGGCGAGATATCCGGGCGATCGGTCAGGAATGGCGGAGGCAGACGGTGCGACTGTCGCAGAACTCGCATCACGAGGAGGGTATGTTAGACCACTACACGAGATGTATGATCCTTCAACACACCCCGTTCAGGCACCAGTAGAACTCGACGCACTCGACGCCCCTCGAGAACTGCCAGCAGTCAGAACCGCTCGAAATTCAGCCGTACGCTCCACTCGACACTCGAAAGCCCAGACCCCACTCAGTCACCCAACCTCACCAATCAGTGAGGAATCTCCACATCCTTCCCCCATCAACCGTCAATCAAATCACTCGGCCCCATCACGGTCATCTATCTTTGGCTCCCTAAATCGCTCATCAGCACCATCACCAGCACAGTCAACCTCAAGCCAAAGGCACTTCTCAAGGGGCCAGGGGCCATCACCATCACCATCACGGCCACCAGACCGAATGAGGAGAGTATCGCCACCGGATCGCTCGCCCCCGGAAAACTTCGTTAGCCCAGTCTCACGTCAGGGGCATTTTTCGCCGCCCTCGAGCAACCGCTCTGGGTCCAACCCAGTCTTCTCACCGATCTCGCCAGTGGTGCAAAGCCCCGAGGCGCCTCAGGGATTGTGGGAACGACTGAGAGGGAGGTGACGAATGCCCCTTTTCTCACCAGGGGGCCAGCTTACACAGCCTCCCTTCACGGAACCTGCAGGCTAACCTGTTATACTCCAAACACACCTGATACGAGGTCTCCGAAGCTTTCAAACGATGGTGGAGCCTCTGCTACTGCCACTGCCTTTAACGCATTCGATACAGCTTCCTCAGAGCTTCCAAACAATTCCAAAAGCCCCCTGGCGCGCTTCAGATGCATCTCGGAAGCCGCTACACCTGCCTCAGAGCTTCCAAACATTCACACAAAGCCTCCTGGCACGCTTCTGTCGCGCCCGAGCAGGTTGCAAACAAGTCTAGCGCCACGTAGTGCGCTCCAAGAGCTTCCATCATCCTTCCAAACCCTTCTGAAACCTCATTCAGGGGCTCCCAAACCCATCGCAAGAACCCTCAGAAATCCTTTGCACATCTGAAACACGTTGGAAACTGCAGAGTTCTCTACGAAGCTTCCAAACGCTTCCGAAACGCATGTGGAGCTGGTGGAGGTCTGATCAGCTTGCATGCGGCTCTCTCGTATCTCTCACAATATTGAAACCGAAACTCTAGCCGCTATCTAATTCGTTCTCTGACTCTTTACGGATTTTGCCGTTGAAGGAATGGCAGCGGACCTAGGGGTCGTGGAATGTTTGAGGATGGGGCCGGGCGCTTATATCGACATGGGTTGGGCCTTCTCTCGCTTTCCAGGCCAGCGCGCGAGCAATTCGCCTGCGGTTGGCTGGCTTGGGTATCGATCGTTGTCTCTGAGGATGTGGATGTGTGTTGTACGCTTGAGATGAATGGGTCGTTGGGGTATTGATGGGTATGGCGTTTGGGCATTTTAAGGGGGGTGGGTTGGGAGGATTTGGAGGTGTGGGAAGTGGAAATGGGGTTGCCTGGGAGGTGTTGTGCTTGGAATAGGAATGGGTTGCATAATATGTGGCATTTGTGGAGGTGGGATGTTTGTGGGTGATGCTTATTGGATTTTTATTGTCTTGTCTCGGAGAATTGGAGACATACGGGTAGCGGCAAGACAATCTTATAGACAGGGAACGATATCTTCCTCGATCAGGAAGCTATTGTCTGAGCTTCTCGTAACGATGACAGCAATATGTGTAGATGACAATATTACACTCACCATCATCACCGTCATCGACTCTGCAAAAGAATCCATCCCCATCGCAGTCAGTCCCCATGACTTATCCCACAAACCTATCAACACCACCCGTGCTTACACCCCCTCAGGCCGTCTCCGCAACATCAACCAGACAGCAAGCACCGCATAATCCACACCGCCCAGCCCCATAATCAGGTCTCAAATCCTTTTGCACCTCGAGCGGTAAGTACACATGGTCAGAAGACCACAAAAACCCCCCGCCCGAGTCCCACGTCGGATACTTCTCTGATTCGCGCTCTTAGCAGCTGGCACCGGCCGAGCCGTGCACGGCCGTTTGGAGGAATGTGCCCGTGGTGATCTTGGCGTTTGCCGAGGCTTCTTTGTTTGCCAGTGTGGAGGGGGGATGTGATGGTGATGAGGGTTTGGGTCTGTGGGTTTGGAATGTAGGTAGGGTTCTGGGACGGGAGGGGTGAGTGGGAGGGGGAGGGAGGGGGGCTAAGTGGGATTAGGGTTTTGGGAGGTTTGGCTACGGGTCCTGTGGAGGGGTTGTGGCTTGTGAGTTTTGTTGCTCTTGTTGTGGTAGATGGATTGGAGTTGATGAGATTGGGTCTTTTGGGATACTGTACGCATAGGGAGATATGAAATCGCGGAGTTAGAAGTAACGTTTGTGTAGGGTTAAGCGTTGTGGGTTGGATTGCGTGGTTTTCCATGTCCAACATCTGAGCCGTTGGTACGTTGGTACTTTGATACCTTTGATACCTGCCTTCTTTGAGCATGTGCACATGCATCCCGTTTACAGCTCTGGGTTGGATTTGCGGCACGGGTGATGGATTGTCGTGGTCGGTTTGTGAGTTGCTTGTGGGATAGGTAGTCAGCCTCGCGCTGAAACTACCGCTTGGACGGTGGATTCTTGAGTAATACGCATGTGATCTGTTGATTGCCAACCTTTCCCATGAACGAGTGGTGGCCGGAAATACTGTGCCAGTAAGTGGTAAATACGAAGTGAAACTTTACGCGTGGGACGCTTTAATATTGGATGGAGTGGAAGAGGGTGTGCATGTATGTAGGATGATGTAGTGGACGCTATGCCAAGCAGACACAATTAGCCTTCAACGCAGGAATCAATAGGCTTGCATAGCCAAATGCAGTGATTCTTGTATATTTTGCCACATCCAGGAAATCGATTGTGTTCGCGAGGAGTAGGAGTCTTTGCAGCATGCCTGCCCCACATTGGTGCAGGTACGTACTCGAATTTGGTAGGTTGCATCTTCAGGTACTTTTGATCCTTGCCATTGATCCTATGGAGGCCAGGTTGAAAGATGGGTCATACCCTAATCCGGATCAACGATACCTCTTTTCCATTGTTTAATATTTCGAGATACATTATGAAGCACAGCGTAACCGTGGTCGGACACAGAGACGCCTCTGAAACAAGTCCGCGTCCAGTCAGCGCTCAGCGGACATCGTTTTTGGAAGGAATGCGACGATTGCTTCAAATAGATAGATGAATCGTTTCATCGTAAGGAGGCAATTGTCTTTGAAGTCATCTTTGCAAGGCACATCAGATAGGCATTGCGGATTGCTGTTGATCTCGTGATACCTCGACTAAACATGTTGAAGTGCGGCACAAAGGGTAGTTAGCAGTCCCTTTTCAGTCACAAAGGCATTGACTGCACACGGCAAAACCTTGATCTCGATCCAATGTAGAGCGAGTCGGCATGAGTGGAATGCATGGCGTAGGTGGCTAGGATGAAAGGCACTGTTTTCACAGGTCCGAGGACAGGCGTCGCGCACGAAAGTTTCGTCGCTGGTGTGGTACCAGACACCAACAACAGCCCCTTGTCCGAGTGGGCCAAGTCTCGCGAGATCGTCAGGTACGAGAAAATAAACCCTGTCTCAAGAATGCGGAGGAGCGGCGCAGGGGCAAGGTGCAGGGAGTATGCCAACGTGGCTCGACCTGGATGTTTTGCACCTTCACCCGCAGAAAGGCACACGAGGCGACGGATACCGTGCGAGCTCATGCGGATAGCGATTACTGAGACCAAAGGATTCCTCAGGGATCCCGCAAGCAAGCTATCTATCGACCCTTCCCAGATGCCTCCACCCGTATCCCGTTCGCCCTGATGAGTCTATGAATAGTATACACCGCCACGCACACGGGAAATGAAGAGTTGTCTGTAGTCAACGTCAACCTCCAAGCAATGGCCAGCTCAGGCACGATGATGGTGAGGGTAAGCACGACGTGGTAACATTTTATCAGTTGTGTTGGGTAACGACTATTATAATGATCAATGGAGTTTGATGGATTATGTATGCGAATGACTCACTCCCCAACGACGGGCGCCTCATGAGACCTTTGTTAGTATCAAGCAGCCTCGTACTCAGTTCTCCTGTTCCTTTGCCTGTTGCATCCTTGAATCCTTCAGCTGCCAAGGCCCACGCCTTACTCGTTGGATGGTTAGTTAGTCAGAGGGATTAGCTTGTTGGACACTTTAGTTGAGTGTGCGACTCCTCCTGGATAGGCGATGTTTCATGTCAACCTTCTACCATAGCACCATCCTCCCTTCCCTCTCCCACCCATCACTACCCCAAAAGGCAAAAGCCAAAAGTAGCGGAATGCCCCGAGAAGCCCCCGAAAGAGGGATGGAAGCTTGGCCAACGGACAAGACGCTATCCACGATAAGCGAGGCTGATGCCCAAAATAGCGTGGATGGCCAGCTAATGCAGTGATGCACACCATTTGCAGCTTGACCTCAAACCCCTGAAAAAGACCACGAGTGAGCCTCACGCCATCAAATGTGCCACCAAAAAGTTGCATGCTTGACCCTGCCCACCACACGGACCATGTCACTACACTCTACAGAGTATTTAGATACCATACTTACACTACTCCGTCTGTTATTGCCGATCGCCAGACTCAGGTCAATTTCATGCCCATCAGCCGCTTACTTTACGGCCCATTCAGTGGCATTGATTGTCGTCTACACCTTCCCTTGACACTCGCTTTGGCGCCTTGTGGTCATCATTTCTATAGGACACTCCCTAGGGGTTTCACTTGTCATGCGGCCTCCTTCCTGACTTTCCTGTACCTGCGTCTCGCTCGTCGATCACCGACTCACGACTCGCAAATATTCCCGCGCCATGTCACCGCGCTACCATCAGACTATCAATCACTATGTGTTTCGAAATTAAGGAGCACGAGCCGTATGACATACTACTCGTCCGCCGCCCACCTTCCACCTACCATGCTGGATAAACTGCTCTGAGCTTATGCTCTGAGGTGGTAACGCCCACCCTGGTTCTTGCCTATGACTTGCACTGCCGCGATAAAAATAATACTTACATACCCTTGTTTACAAAATCGAGGATATCGTAATCTTTAACGAAATTACATGTCCTCAAAGCGGCATAGACCTCAATGCTGGATGCCACGCTCAACGCCCGACTAGGTAACGTCTTCCTCGGCATCATCCTTCCCTCCCCACCCTGCGCTTTCGAGTACAAGGCGTCGCAGATCCCTCTGGGCTCTGATGACATTCTTCAGTACGGCTTCCCCTTCTTCGATTCATTGGCGTCTCAACTCCTGCCTCCTGCAACGCACCAGATTTGTTTACTCTCCTAACTCCTAATATAGAGCCTAATACTGTTTCGATAATCGGCGCATACTCAAATACCTTTGACGTCTCCTGAGCCTTTTCGTCTTCCTTCCAAACATCCTCCTCCCTCGAGAGCCCTCCCTGGCCCCACCTCCAAACCAGCCCCAAGAAACAGTCGGATGGGACAAATATAATACCTCCCAAGTCACAACCAGAATGACGGATGAAACTCGAACGGCCTCACCACTCCGAGGTTCCGAATCGAGAGTTACAAGAACTCATACTTCGCCCTCAACGACAACAAAAACTTCAGACGACAAACCCTCCTCCACAAGAACTTCAAGCAGACGCAAAGCCCCCACAATGTCCCCACCAGATATGGCCCCAGGGGCCCCAAAACAGCAGGAAAGGCAGAGGAAGCAGAAGGCCATGCCATACAGAGCTCAGAGTGCACCGTCCAGGGGTACTGTTATGACAATGCCAAATGTGTTGGGTGCCGCTGGAGAGATCACATACACTCCCACTACACATCGGATTAGCAAGGCAAAGAAGGGAAAGAAGGTACACGCCTGTGAATATCCGGGATGCCCAAAGGTATGTTTATACGGATGTAAGTTATCTGAAGATACGCTTACAGAGACTAGATATTTACACGGGCAGAGCATCGAAAGTACGACTGCTGTGGCCCACTCCTGGCCGTCCTCATTGCTGACTACTTTCCCTACAGACGCCACGAAGCCAACCACAACACCTCGCCGGCCTTTCAATGCCAGATAGAAGGATGCAAGAAACCGTTCCAGCGCGCCGACCTATTGACACGGCATATGGAAAGGCAGTAAGTGGGAAAGAAGAAAGTCGTTTGGCGCCGCTGCTGATGGAGATAGACACAACATGCCAGGCGATATGTCCACAATCCGCAGCCAGCACAACTCGAGAGGGTCGATGAGTGAATCAGCAGCCAGCCCCTCAAGAAGCTCCATCAGCGTATCCCAACTGCAGCCATCGTCGGCATCAGGATTACCACAACCCTCAGGAGCGATGTCGATCGGCTCAATAATCGAGCACGACATCCACGGCGAATACAAATCCCACTCGGTACCCAACCTACTTGATATCTCTCAACAACCAATAGGTACGGCTCCTCGTAGCCTGCGCCCAGAACTACTCTACGGGGTCTCACCGTCGGGCGACTCCCCTCTATACTCGTCCTCTGATTCTTGCTATTCTCCCATCTCAGATTACCTACAACCGCCCTCTCAAACAGTACACCCCGGTTTCTACTCCCCCGACCTGATCCAGCGCCCACATTCAGCCACCGCGATCGAGTGCTATCAGCCCATGCTGAACTCCCCGCTTTCAGTGGGCCCTCCTACACCAGCATGGAGCACCTACGACCCCTCAGCGCTGGGTTATGCGCCCGAGGCGCCTTGTGTCCCTTCAGTAAGTAGCGACCCGTCCTTCCAATCACGGAAAAAAAGAAATAGGATCCCGAAGCTAAGCCTCAATGACAGCATCGGCAATACCAGTACGCCTCTCCCGCGTGGAGTTCGAGCGCAAATAGCGTCCCGACCTACGAAATGACCATGCCTCCCCAGCAATGGCCCTGGACCAAAGTGAACTTCTAATCGTAACCAAGTGCGCGGGCCGTCGAGGCAAAAATAAGCCCCGAGATTTCCATGACGAGTCTGAACGAATCCAATTATCCGAATGTCTTACAATAATGCGTTTGTTTCGCCGGAACAATTAGAATCACCTCCCCTAATCGGCTGCTCTTAATCTTCCTAATACCATTACCCGCCCCCATCACCAAGCACGCTTGAGCGAGATGTTATACCCCAACAATAGACGATCCGAGCACCACGACCTCACGGCCAGCCAGCACACCAAGACCACGCACAAAGCCGCGACGCATTTATTCTGGGGTGGAGCTACGGTGCTATAATTTACGCTTGCTTTTTTTCAGCTCAACCTTTTCTTTTAGCGAGATCCTCACGGTAGGTGGTGACGGTGTTTCGGGCTTTACTATCATCATTATCATGTACGAGTATGAGAACGAGAGAAAGTCGGAAAGCGGGTTAAGGTAAAGGCATTACGAATCGTCCTTTTACGTCTTGAGAAGAACGACTCGGCGGCGAAGCAGCGCTGATGACGCTTTATTGTACAACATACCTGATGTTGCTATTTCGATGGCATGGCATTACCATGTCACCTGAGAGCTGAGCGCGCTATTCGCGTGGATGTTCCTCCGAGGGGGAGAGGGAGATAATCTTAATCGTAATGATGGACAATGTTTGAGTGTGGTGGTAATGCAATCAATGCAATAATGCAATAATGTTACTTCGCCCTCGCTGTGATTCCTGCTTTGGATCCCTCGGATCACGGGATTGAGGTGTTGTTTTAGACGGTGCTCTATCAGCGAGAAGGTCTGGCTGGTTATATGGTGAGGGTTGTTATGCAGGTGCTTATAGATATAGTGGTTGCTAGGTTAGGTAGGGTAGTCGATCATGGGGTTTAGTGCGGAGAGGCGTGAGGAGGAGGTGGTGGTGTTTGAGGTGGGTATGTCTAACCAGGCCGACGAATCACTAGGGGAGCTAGTGTTGGTTTCGTGGTTCGTAGTTTGCTGTGCCTTTTCTCTTTTTTCTCTGTCGACTTTTTTCTACGTGATTTTTTTGCTTCGCGGGCCTTTTTTAGATTGGAGATCGTCGTGCGGCTGCGTGCTGGGGGGGGCTAGAATTATGGTGCGGTTTGGTGGAGGGTTTGTGTTGAGAGGCAGCAGGGATTGAGGTCGGGAGATATGATTGTGCTGTCGATGGCGAGACTGCGCTCCTGGTGCCAGGTGGGAATGGGGGTTCTGTATTGCTGTTTTTTCCTTGATGGGAGTGGGTTTAAGAAACGGGGGGATGGGTTGTTCGTTTACTTGGATCTTGCAGGGAAACCGTGGGGATGGATGGCTGAACTGGACGGCAAGGGATGGATGATATATTGAAACCTTATAGAACGCCGGCACTGGCGAAGACATCCCCCCCAGACCCAGTCAGAGAAAACTTGTCCCGTTTCAGTACTGTGACGAGCCTGAATAGCCTCACTTCATCCCTCGCTCTCGTGTCTCGAATACTAGTTGCTCCCCACAACATCAACACAAAATCTTCGAGATCACTTACTGTGGCAGACAGGATCATTAACACGTCTCCCTCCTCATTTCGATGCAGTTACCACGTTCCCTCCTCATTCCAGATCTCCCACTTTTTCTAGCAACATGCTCATCGTACTCCGTCTCATCGCCCTCTTCCCATCCTCAATTTACGCAATTCATCTCCTTCTTCATGCGGGTAATACCTTTCGCATGCCGATTCTCCCGTTCCGCCTGCCGGATTCCCTCGCGCAATGCTTTGCGGTGGGAGGATTGGCGCTGAGTGGGATTCCAGCTACTGTAGGTGGGACCGGAGAACAGGTCGTACTGAGCGGCGATGTGGGTGCGCTGTGGGTAGTTGGAGTCGCTGGGTCTGGGATGGTTTTGAGAGGAGGAAGAGGGATACGAGGGGCGTTCAAGGCGCGAAGGACCACAACCCATGCCTGAGAGTCGGGAATGGATGTTGTGATAGTATATACTGGATTATGCGTGGATGTCGAGAGCTGTGCGATTTGTGGCTTGCGTGGGTGGTTGGAGTATTGAGGAATGAATGGAGGATGTATCCTGCGGATGGCAGATAATTACATACTGGAAGCATTGTCGATTTAACAAAGAAATATCCAGCTTGAAGCAAACAAGATTCCACGGAGACACAGCGATATCATTTCTGGGTGGAACGATTCTCTTTGAAGGAACAAAAGGATTCTGCTTTAGCTTTGTGTTTTGTAACCTTTGAACAAAATATGTTTGTCATGAATAGGGTAATGCTGTACTTGCGTTGCAATAAGTAAAGCGCACAAAGAAGCTGGACAAAGAATACCAGCTGTAGGAAACAATGAGCTTTGAGACTTCGTGCGAGGCGTCTGGTGCTTTGAGAATAGCTACCCACATACCACGAGGTCTCTTCCGCAAAGTATTCTGTCCATCTTTCACCATTCGTTGAGGCCGTTTCTTGTCGTCAATTTGCGTCGGAACGAGATCACCTCATCGGTAATTATCAGGGGCATTCACCAAATATGGAGGAGGTCATTTCGAGCTGGGATGACTTAGAGTACGTCAACAGGAGACTCGCGGAGTTCATTCTCACGAAGGCTCGCTCTGCGCCCATGGATTCCTTCAACACAACCTTCCACGACAGCTTGAAGGCCCAAACAGGCAGAATTGTTCACCATGGACAGGAAAAGGTAGGCTCTCGGCGAGCTCAAATCGTGGACTGTAGCGAGGACGACCCGGTTCAGAGGAGGCTGCCTTGGAAGTCGTTCCCTATCATGTCAAGGTGTGCGCACGTCGAAGACAACGAAGAAGCTCATCCATCAACCACTGCAGTCTGGGAGGACTCTGAAACACCGTCAGCCACCGGCATCGACCTGAGTCTCGTATCTCCCGACAGTCAGAGCCCCTGCACTGCTCCAAATTGTCCAATCAAAAGCTCCCATAATTTGGGGAGGTACTACCACGAAGGTGAACAATCCACTAACCCTGCCGAGTCGGAATATGGCACAAGTCTGGGTGGAATGAAAGCTCCTGTCGCTCATTTTTTCAATTACACTGTGCCACCCCCAGAAGTGGTAGCAGCATATCTCCGAACGACGGAAGAAGAAGCGGACGGCAAAGACAGGGATATCGTGAGGGCATATCAGATGAACCATATGTATTCTCCCTTCATTTCTGAATATCCTTCGCCGACAGGCACGTTCGCTGACGCTGACGAAATAGAGTCCATTCCATGCTTGATCCTGACCCCTGGAAGGACAGGCAACTTCCAGGAGGAATTTCTTTCCAAGAAGCTCGGAGACTACCACAAGGACGAGCAACAGGTCGAATCAGTCCAATGTGGGAATAAAGAGGATGCCGGTACTAAGGCGAGAAATGTATACCACTGTCCGCGTCCTTCAAACAAGATACCTCATCCACTAAGACAGAAAACAATACGGCTGTCGCAACGGACGAACTCTTCAAGGCAAATGAGTCCCACCGACTTTGGAAATAGCGGGAACGAGAAAGACGACGCTGATGACCAATTTACGGGAGGGAGGAGTGAAGAAGGAGCATCTCCAGCCGGTAGCGGTGAATCATATCAAGGAAGTGGAAGAGAAAAGCCCGCATGCACACGGCAAGAAGTTCCTCACGGCTCAGAACTGACACAAGTGCAAACATTCCTTCGGGAAAAAATCATACTAGAGATTGCAAGTCAAGCTAAAGGTGATGACCAGGATTCTCTGAACGATGAACAGCCTGCTGAAGCGATTGACCGCGAAATTGAAGTATTGACGGAATTAATGAAGAATGTCAGGTGTGCACTCAACGACGGAACCTTCAAGGATTTTGTGCTTCTCGATCTTGAAGGACATGACATGCGGCCGGGTCTGAAGTTCGAGGTGATGCGCGACATCCTGGCAATGCTGCAACACTCCTTCGGGCTCCTTCTCTCGAGGTTTCCGCGCGATTATCGACCAACGGGTAAACGGGTGAGGGATGAGCAGCAGGAGGAGCTTTTCGTATCTCACCTCGAAGTTCGCGAGGCGATGATGCTCAGGTACCCGGAAGAGAGTATCCAGGAGATGATTCATGAGCTAGAGGCGATCGGCCATGAGGCAGAATTGTCACAGCTTTGCTAATTTGGTCAACTATTACGGCTCTCACACGAGCTGATTATGGTAAATAATCTGGTTGGGTCTTGTAGTCATGTTGCGAACAGAGGGGAGATATACACAGAGGGAAAATATACTGGCGATCGGATACTCGTTGAATTGGAAGGGAATTGGTACCATAGATAAGAGTCGTTCTGTTCCATGTTACCTGCCATCAATTGGTGTTAGAACGCCACGTGATACAATCAAAATTCTTTGACTACCAATAGCTTTTTTTGACGTATCTTCTTGAGATGAGGATATCAGGAACCCCATCAGTCGAGATGGAAGATGGAAAGTCTTTGTTGATCGAAATATTCCCGATGTTTACCCATACATAGTGGGGATACTCATCTCGTGCAACAGCCAACTCTGCTCTTCCTCCATGCGTCGATTACCCTTGACAGTAACATTTCACTGCTTCAGCATTATGGGCCTCTTTGAGGTGCCATCCGAAGACCAAACGGTGTTTTTATGTCTCCAACCCTGACCACGTCTCCGAGCGCGCCGGCGCAGGAGCCGTGGTCGCTGTCGATCGTGACATGTGAAATGGAATGAAGAAGGTCCATTGAGAAGCATGAGCCTTAGCAAGCATGTTGTGGTATGTCCTTTCAGTATGTCACAATTACTACTAATTCAAAAATCAATTCCCACCCCATCTGTTCTACGTACTTAGATTCCTATCCCGAGCGATTACTTTCAAGACCGCGAGCTCCCATGGTTGATCTTCCGTGTCTGACGCGCACTTAGACATTTGTCATGATACCTGGCTGTATGCTCTCCAACTTCCTCGAAATCTGATCCCACACATTCTGCTGAATCTGGGGTTCCTTCAGTACCATTGGAGCCGGACTGTTTGTCAGGTCAGCGTTTCCCTACAGCGTTTCAGAGGTCGAAGAAGCCTACTCGGCAATGCGACAGTCGCTCATGTATGCCCCATGCGATTCCTCTCCCGCGCCTGCAGCATTCACCAAGGTCCGACTCCCAACTTCCGTCGTCCGCGCTAGAAGAAACTTCATGATCTCCAAGGAAAAGGGCCCGTCACGAGAGAGCCTCGATTTGCAGAGACCGGGATTCAGACAATTGATGATCACGTTGGATTTGCCATTAGTCTTCGTGCGTGCTGCGAGCTCACGTGTGTAGAAGACTTCGAGGATTTTCGAGACGTAGTATCTGATACCACATTAGGACCTGTGTCTGAAATATCTATCTAAATCAAGAGGTGGGTACTGGGGGATGGACCTACCTGTCACCCATTTGTGACGCATTCTTGTCACCGAATGTTTTCAAAAAGTCTGTACTGTCCCTCTCTGGGAACTTGGCGTAGAATGACACCTCGGACGATACGATTGAGAGGTGCGGCTGAACATTGAATTTCATGGCCGTCTCCTTCAGCTTGGGTAGGATCATCAAAGCCAGCAGAAAAGTACTGATCACGTTGACTGTGATTTGGCTCTCGTTATCTTCTGACATAGACCACAGGAATCTCGCTATCCCCGCATTTTCCACCACAGTATCCAGTCTTTGTAGCCCTTGCGCTCGCTGCGCGAAGCGCTTGACGGATTCATAGCTGCCTAGATCCAGCTGCCATACCTCGACAACGCCTGGTCGCTTCGTGGACTCCTCGATAGATCTCTTGGCTTCATTGCCATTCTCGATGCTGCGGACTCCAAGAATGACTTTGGAAGCGTTCAGGCGTGTGAAATGGCGAGCAGCTTCGAGACCTAGACCGACGTTGGCGCCAGTGACGATAATCGTCTGGCCCGTGAAGAGCTGACTAGGGTAGGGGGGGGTTACGAATAATTGGGAGTAGACGAATTGGAGGAATGAGGGCATAGTTGGGGTGGCTAGCTAGGTATCAAGGTCTTTCAGTTGTGATGATGGTGGAAGTCGAGATGCTGGATTGAATGATTCTGGGGGAGAGCTTGCTACTTATACCCTAATAATCACAGCGGGTCATGGACGTCAATAAGGACCGCTGCGAAAATTGGAGAATCACCGGCTGTTTTGCGTAACAGCGACATAAGCGCAAAGCCCGAAAGAGGCCTATAACTTCTTTCTAAAGCCTACTAACTCCGGGCACGGCCATGCCGAAGGGCCTAGAAGTTCGTTTGTATAGGGGTGATTATTTGCTAGAGGCATATACACATTCGAGGTGGAATGATGCGCTAGATAACTGGACCGATGAAGTAAGGTGCCCGCATAAATTGGGATCAAGCTAAGCCCTTTCGGGAGAAACCCACGAGACTAGTTAATTAGGTACGGAGACAGAAGACAGACGTGATTTTGCTGAGACACCTACAGACATCATTGAATGGCGGAAGAAACGGAGATTAGAATGTCCAGTGCTGAGAGCACTACTTGCATTGCGGACACTCCAAAACACCGGTGCTTCCACCTCCATTGCACCTGCTACTGCGGGGCTGGAAAGGCGCTCTGTGTGTGAGGCGTCATCGGCGATCGACTGGAAGATGCTGGAGTTTGCAGTTGTGTATTGGATCGGGTCGATCATCGAGATGTTTCCGCTCAATAAGGGTGGCATTGGGAAGGCTTTCGAGCATTTAGATCAAGGAGAGAGGAGGCATAGAGGTGTTTTGGTCACGGAGGGATGAGATGGTCGAGTAAGATTGGTCTGCTTTGCAGCGTTTACGTAGACGCTGATTACATAAAGAATAGTCTGACAATACCGTAATGAAATGTCGAAATTGGAACAGTGAGCATAATATTGAACACTCCATGGCTATACCTACAAATATAGTGAGACTCGTAGGCGTCTTGCGTGCTTGCTACGCACCCGCAACAAACTAGAATCCAGCCATCGCGCCAGGCTAGCTCCCAGATGTTAAAGGCATTTGATAAGTTAGCGTCGATTGGTTTTGCAACAGTCGATTGCCAGCATTCACCCTATGTACATTTATTCGCGCTGTTGCTATGACAGGGAACATCACCGACGGTCCGTGGGAAGACCCGTCGCCCGATGAATCTACACAAACTGTCGGTGCGCTCACGCCAGCGCAACTCAAATCCTACAACGAGAACGGCTACCTCGGTATGTGTATTCTACCTTGAGCAGCAAAACAAGCCTGCCAGCACATCCATTCTCAACAACACAGCCTTCACACATCCTCCCCAAAACCTCCCGAAAACACCAGAAACCCAGCCCGCTAACAACCAACCCAGTAATCCCCCACGCCATCCC
>JAABUQ010005800.1_pt1 | contig 19297 bp, 21 predicted proteins | sample 5560001 | NCBI WGS metagenome assembly JAABUQ01 (sample SAMN10711888, study PRJNA513371) | rock metagenome | isolation source: Antarctica rocks | place: Antarctica: Victoria Land, Finger Mt nord | collected 2015-12-18
TGCCGAACGAAGCGTCGAAGCCCTCTGGAAAACCATCGGCAAGCTGCTCGACCGCTTCAGCCCAGACGAATGCGCCAACTACATCCGACATTGCGGCTTTGCACAGTCAGAACAATAAAAGTCTAGTGCTTCGCTACCTGCTCGACACCAACCTGTGCATCCAGGTGTTGCGTGACCGTCCTCAAGGTCTGCGGGCACGGTTCAACGCGGAAGCCGACACCCTCTGCGTCTCGACGATCGTGCTGACTGAGCTGCTGCACGGCGCCGGAAAATCTGCGAGGCCCGTGGAGAACCGTCGCGAAGTGGAGCGCTTCGTCGGCCGCCTGGAGGTGCTGGTGTTCGATGCCGACGCCGCCGCCCATGCGGCGGAGATCAGGACCACGCTCGAACAGCAGGGCCGATCCATCGGCGGCTACGACGTGCTGATCGCCGGTCATGCCCGCAGCCGGGGCCTCGTGGTCGTCACCGGCAATTCCGGAGAGTTCAGCCGGGTTGCGGGGTTGAGATGCGAGGACTGGCTGGCGGATCGTGACGCCTCGGCCTGATCGAGACGGCGTCAGCCCTCCGCTTCGAGCTCATGGCGAGCGGCTGCCAGTACTGCCTCGTCCTCCGGTTCCGGGGGCTTCAGCGACAGTCTTTCGATGGCGTCGATGAGGGTCTCGACCACGACCAGGTGTGCGAACCACTTGTTGTTCGCCGGCACCGCGAACCAGCGCGCCTCCGGACGCGCGGTCTCGATGATCGCCTCCTCGTAGGCATCCTGATAAGTATCCCACAGGGCGCGCTCCTTGAGGTCGCCTGCGGAGAACTTCCAGAACTTGGTAGTGTCGTCGAGGCGGGCGAGCAGGCGCTTGCGCTGCTCCTCCTTGGAGATGTGCAGGAAGAACTTGAGCGGGACGATGCCTTGCCGGGCCACGTAGCGCTCGAAGCTGCGGATGTCCTTGTAGCGGTGCTTCCAGAAACGGTCCTTGCCCGCCCCCTGGCCGAGCGGCTCGGGGAGCTTCTGGGCGTCCAGCACCTGCGGATGCACCCGTGCGACCAATACCTCCTCGTAATGGCTGCGGTTGAAGATGCCGATATGGCCCCTCTCGGGCAATGCGGCATGGATGCGCCAGAGATAGTCGTGCGCCAGTTCGACCGGTCCAGGCTGCCTGAACGAGGTGACGCTCACGCCCTGGGGGTTCACGCCGGACATGACGTGGCTGATGGTCCCATCCTTGCCGCCGGCATCCATCGCCTGGAACACCGCCAGCAACGCCCAGCGCCCGTTGGCATACAGGCTGCGTTGCAGGTCGGAGAGCTTCGAGACGCCTTTCGCGAGGCGTTCGAGCGCGCGATCATGGTCCAGGCCACCGGTCTCGTCCGGATCATGCTCCGCGAGCCGGAACTTGCGTCCGTCGGCAATGCGGTAGCGGGCGACCAGCGCCCGTGCCTTGCTGGCCATGCGCCTACCCGTTTTCCTCGCGACGGATCACCAGGGCGCCGGGCGCCTGGCAGGTCGGCATCAGCTCGATCCGGTTGATGTTGACGTGCTTCGGCAGGCCGACCACCCAGGCGACGCTCTCCGCGATATCCTCCGGGGTGAGCGGTACGGTGCCCTCGTAGATGCGAGCGGCCTTGGCGTCGTCGCCGAGGCGGACGCGGCTGAACTCGCTGCCGCCGCACAGGCCCGGCTCGATGTCGGTGACGCGGACGTTGCGGCCGACCAGGTCGGCCTTCAGGTTCAGCACGAACTGGCGCACGAACGCCTTGGTCGCGCCGTACACGTTGCCGCCCGGATAGGGATAGTCGCCGGCGACGCTACCCAGGGTCACGACATGGCCGCGATCACGCACGACCATGCCGGGCAGCAACGCGTGCACGGTCTGCATCAGGCCGGTGACGTTGGTCGCCACCATCTGCTCCCAGTCGGACAGCAGGGCTTCCTGGGCGGGGCTGATGCCCAGCGCCAGCCCCGCGTTGGCCACCAGCACGTCCACCTCCCGCCAGCCCTCCGGCAAGCTGTCCGGCAACGACGCGATGGCGTGCCGGTCGTTCATGTCGAGCACGAAGGGCAGCAACGCCGGTCCCAGCGCCTGCCCCAGCGCTTCGAGGCGGTCCCGCCTGCGTGCCGCCGCGATCACGCGGTGCCCGTCGCGCACGAAGCGCTCGGCAATCGCGCGGCCGAAGCCGGCACTGGCACCGGTCACCAGGACCGTGAGGCTCATCGGCCGCCTTCGCTGGTATCGGGTCGCGACTCAAATGCCATTCGATGTCTCCATGCGATGCGGCCCGAGCCGCAGCTCCAGCGCCGTCTGGTCGGCGATGCGAACGCCGTCCGGGCCATAAAGGCGCAGCTGGCGCCATGCCGGCGCCGGCAGCAACTCGACTACGCGCCGCAGCGCCGCCTCTTCGGTGCCGAAATGTTCGCGCCGGTCGGGCGCTCGCCCGGGCTGGCCCGAAGCGGGAGAAGCGGCGCCGTCCGCCGGCGGGCGCGGGATCGACGGCACCGGCTCGTCGCAGAAGGCAAGGATATAGAGCATGGGACGTGTTCTTGTCTGCTTATTGTCTGCGGGATCGGCAGACGATGCGCGTTCGCGCTGCCTGCGACAAGATGGCCATGCAGGCAACCGAGCATACGGGCGAGCCTCGGCTCACGCCGAATTCGATGGTGGATGCACGATGCGCTTGCGCGTGCCCGCCGTACTGCCACATCTGACGGCATGTTCTCGCTGCAATCCGACCTCGAAGCCGGTCTGACCGGCCGCCTGCTGATCGCGATGCCGGCCCTGGTATCGTCGCCCTTCGCGCAGAGCGTGATCTTCCTGTGCGCCCATTCGACCGAGGACGGTGCGATGGGCCTGGTGGTCAATCGCCGCCTAGGCCAGCCCGGCTTCGACGAGCTGCTGAAGCAGCTCGGTGTCGAACCGGTGCCGCCGCGCCGGCGGATCACGCTCTGCGCGGGCGGACCTGTGGAGAACTCGCGCGGCTTCGTGCTGCACAGCGCGGACTGGACCGGCGACGGCAGCCTCGCCGTCGATGATGGGATCGTGCTGACCGCGAGCCTGGACGTGCTGAAGGTGATCGCGGATGGCGCCGGCCCACGGCATGCGCTGCTCGCACTCGGGCATGCCACCTGGGCCCCCGGCCAGCTCGAGCAGGAGATCCAGCAGAATGCCTGGCTATCGGCCCCCTCCAGCGACGGGATCGTGTTCGGCGCGGACCATGACAGCAAGTGGCGCCGTGCCCTCGCCTCGCTCAATATCGATCCGATCCGCCTGTCTGGCGTGGTAGGCCACGCCTGAGCAGGATAGGCTTGGCCACCGTCGCCCGTGGTCCATCGGCTCCGACCGCCGGCACGGCGAGGTAGGCGAGACGCTTGCTCTCCTGGCGGCCACGCGTGACGGTCTCCAGGATGAGTCCGCAGACCAGGCATAGGAACGAGATCAGCATCAGGCCGGTCGAGAGCACCGCGCTGGGCAGCCGTGGTACCAGCCCGGTTCGCACGAACTCGATGATGACCGGCACGCCGAGCAGCAGGCTCGCCATCAGCGCCAGCAGGCCGAGCAGCGAGAAAAACTGCAGCGGACGCTCCTCCTTCGCCAGGATGAGGATGGTGCGGAATATCCGGATGCCGTCGGCGTAGGTGTGCAGCTTGGAGGTGGAACCGACCGGACGATCGCGGTAGGCGGTCCTCACCTCGCCGACCGCCATGCCCAGTTCCAGCGCATGCACGGTGAACTCGGTCTCGATCTCGAAACCGGAGGCCCGCGTCGGGAACGTCTTGACGAAGCGGCGGGAGAACACCCGGTATCCGGAGAGCATATCGCTGACCCGGTTGCCGAAGATGCGGCCGACCATGCCGGTCAGCATCACGTTGCCGAACCGGTGGCCGGGCCGGTAGGCCGCCCTGATCTCGGTCACGCGCGCGCCGTTGACCATGTCAAGCTGCTCGTCGACCAGGAGCTGGACCATGCGCGGGGCATCGATCGCCTCGTAGGTGTCGTCGCCGTCGACCAGGACATAGATGTCGGCCTCGATATCGGCGAACATGCGGCGTACGACGTGACCTTTGCCCTGCAGCCGCTCCCGCCGCACCGAAGCACCCGCTGTGCGGGCCGCGACGGCGGTGCCGTCGGTCGAGTTGTTGTCGTAGACATGGATGCTCGCGTCGGGAAGGCTATGATGGAAGTCGCGGACGACCTTCGATATGGCCGGCTCCTCGTTGTAGCAGGGGATCAGCACGGCGATGCGCATCATGTCGGCATGTTCCCCTCGTTCACACCGTCCTGCATAGGATGCTTTCCCGTGACGATCGGCAGGCCTGCCGCGCATCAGGTGCGGTGGATCTTGATGTCTGCCCGTTCGCGAGGGAAGTCATGAAGCAGCCGAATTTAGGATTTGATCCGGCGCCGCTTAAAATCGATTACGCGATCGAAAAAGCCGTTATGCTGCCCGTAATAACGGTTTTTCCGGACCGGTATGCCTATTCCAGAGACTCTGTCTCACATCCACCTGCAGGGCCGGACGCGCGGCGTGGGCGGAAGGCTCCTGCCGCGTGCCCTGATCCTGCTCATCGTCGCATCCGTCTGCGTGAGCCTCGCCCTGCCGACCGGCTTTGCCGGCTGGGACGACCTGCACTACCTCCAGGCGGCGCAACGCTGGATCGCCGAGGGTGCGCATGTGCCCGCCAACCACTGGGCCACCAGGCTTCCCTACGTGCTGACCATCGCGGCCAGCCTGCGGCTGTTCGGCCTGTCCGTGTTCGCGCTGACGGTGCCGAATACCATCCTGTTCGCGCTGACGCTCCTGCTGGTCTAGAGCGTGATCACCCCAGGTTGATCACGCTCTAGATAATTTTGACGAGCGGATCGGCCGCCAGGTGTTCGATACACAGGCCGCCCTGTGCGCCGTGCTCGTCGCCGCGACGACGCCGCTGCTGTTCCGCATGCCGACGACCTACTACCCGGAGGTCATGGAGATCGCCTTCGCCGGAGGCGCTACCGCTCTGACCCTGCTAGGATTGCGGCAGTCCACCCGTGGCCATGCAGCATCGCTGCTGGCGGCCGGCGTGGTGGACGGCGGCGGCATCCTGGTGCGACGGACCGCACTCTCGGTGCCGTTGGCGCTGAGCGTCCTGGTCGTCCTATCGGAGCGGGCGCGGCCACGGCAGGCGATCGTCGGCATCCTGCTGCTCGGTGCCGGGTTCGCGATCCCGGTAGCGCTCGAGACCCTGTTCTACCTGGTCATGACCGGCGACCCGCTCGGGCGCCTGCGCATAGACAACCGGCACGTGCTGATCCCGAGCGTGCACCTGCGCGGCAGCACGTTCACCGGCGGCTCGCCCTTGTTCAACTGGAAGCTCGCATCCGAATGGGAAGTGCCCTCGGCGATCCGGGTGCACTGGACGATAAACCCGGTGCTGCGCGTGCTCACCTCGCCGGGCCTGCTGCTGGCACCCTGGCTGTGCCTGGCCGGAGGCGTGGCCGCATCGCGCCGCGGCGGCATCGCGCGCCGCTACGCGATCTTCGCCGGCGTCGGCTTTCTGGGGCAATACATACTCAACACGTTCGTGCTCGTGATCGCGCCGGATACTCGTTACTTCAGTGTCAGCGTGGCGCTGGCGTTGCCGCTGGCCGGCTTCTGGCTGCGGCACCTGCCGCGGGTGCTCCAAGGCTTGGTCGCCGGGTTGCTGCTGGTGACGCCCTGCCTGCTGATCATGTGGTTCGCGCCGGCGCCGGCGCACCTGATGCCCGCGCTGGAGCAGTACATGGCGCGCGAGCAGCCGATCTATGTCTCGCAGGACCTGGCCGCCGCCGCGGCGATCCTGCTCGCCCATTCCGGACGCGCCGCCCAGGTCAGGCCATTGCAGGACCAAGACCGGGTTCCGGTGGGAGGCCTTGCGGTGCTCGATCCATATGGATGGTCCGCCGGCGCCGCGCACCGCTGCGTGGACGGTCAGGTCGAGTGGCAGCCGATCGGCGCCATGCGCCCGTTCGAAGCATCTCCTGGACCGTGCTCGACGCGATCGGGCTGCTCCGCCACCTGCCTGCGAGCCTCGCGCGCGACCTCGATGGCGACCAGGATCGCCTGTCCCTGGTCAGGCGCGCCTGCTGACCGTAAGGCGCTACCACCTGAATGACGACACCGTCGCGATCGGGGCGAGACCGGCGCCGGCGGCCTCCGCCTCCGCCAGAGCACTATCGTTGCCGATCATCTCGGCGTGGATGCCGCCGAGCACCCAGCACGATGCTATACCGGCCGCCCGCGCACCGGCGATGTCGGTGGCGAGGGCGTCGCCGACGGCGAGGATGCGCGACCTCGGCACGCCGAGCGTCGGGCACACGATGTCGTAGACCTCCGGGTGGGGCTTGCCGATCGAACGCACCACGCCGCCGTACTGCTCGTAGAAGCGGGCCAACAGGCCGGCGCAAATGATCCGGCTACCGCCGCGCACGATCTCCAGGTCGGGGTTGGCGCACAGCATCGGCAGGCCGCGCTCCGCGCAGGCACGCAGCAGCGGCAGATAGGGCTCCGGGCCGCTCTCGCCGGAATCGTCGTCCGGGCCGGTGTTGAGCAGGAAGTCGGCATCGGCGGGATCGCCGACGATGTCCAGGTCGAGCCCCTCGAAGATGTCGCGATCCTTCAGGGGACCGAGATGCAGCACGTGGCGGCCGAGCTTGGCGAACCACGGGTCGGTGCGCTCCAGCAACGCGCCGCGGGTCGCCTCTCCACTGGTCAGGACGGCGTCGTAGGTGTCATCGGGCAGGCCCATGGCGCGCAGCCCGGCCTGCACCAGCCGGGTGCGGCGCGGCGCGTTCGACAGCAGCACCACCCGCTTGCCCGCCGCGCGCAGCCGAAGCAGGCAGTCGACGGCGCCGTCATAGGGCGTGACGCCGTCATGCACGACGCCCCAGAGGTCGACGATGAAGCCGTCATGGTCCTGCGCCAGTGGCGCGAACCCGGCGAGGTGGCGCATCACAGGGCGGTCCCCCTGGCATCGGCGAGACGGCGTATGCCCTGCTCGCGCAGCAGGGTCGCGAGGTCGGCGAGCAGGTGGCGCACCAGGGGTGGCCCATGCAGCACGAAGCCGGTGTAGAGCTGCACCAGGTCGGCGCCGGCCCTGACCTTGTCCAGCACGTGCTCGGCCCGCTCGATGCCGCCGCAACCCACCAGCGCCAGCCGGCCCTGCGCGATGCGGGCGACGGCGGCGAGCATGGCCGTGCTGCGCGCGCGCAGCGGCCGTCCGGACAGCCCGCCGACCTCCGCGGCGTCGGGCGAACGCAGCCATTCCGGGCGCGACAGGGTGGTGTTGGAGACGATCAGGCCGGCGGCGCCCCCGGTGATGGCGGCCTCGACGATGCCGGGCAGGCTGGCCTCCGGCAGGTCGGGCGCCAGCTTGACCAGCAGCGGCCTGGGCTGCGCGTCCGCCGCGGCGATCGCCTCCAGCAGTGCGGCGATGCGGTCGGCACCTTGCAGGTCGCGCAGGCCGGGCGTGTTGGGCGACGAGAGGTTGATCACCAGGTAGTCGGCCAGCGGTGCCGCGGCGCGGACCAGGGCCGGATAGTCGCGCAGTGGCTCGGCGCCGTGCTTGTTGATGCCGAGGTTGATACCGACGGGCACGCCCTCGATCCGCTTCAGCCGCGCGATGCGTGCCATGCAGGCCTCGATGCCCTGGTTGTTGAATCCCATCCGGTTGATCACCGCGCCGTCCTCGGCCAGCCGGAACAGGCGCGGGCGCGGGTTGCCGGACTGCGGCAGCGGCGTCACCGTGCCGGCCTCGACGAAGCCGAAGCCCAGGCGCGCGAGCGGACGCACCACACGGGCATCCTTGTCGAAACCGGCGGCGATGCCGATCGGGTTGGCGAATCGCAATCCCATCGTATGCACGGCCAGGGCCGGATCAGGCCTGCCGCGTGCATGGCCGCCCAATCCCAGCATCAGCCCGCCGATGGCCAGTGCATGCGCCTGCTCCGGATCGAGACGGCGCAGCACGCTCATGCAGGCACGAGACAAAGGCTCGGATGTGTTGGGCATCCGCCTTTCCTGCCGCAAGCCGTTCGCGGAGGAAAGCGGTGGCTGCCGAAACACCCTAAAAACATGCCTGAGCAACGCCGATCTCCGGGTCTCGCCGGGTTGGTCACCGGCCGCGAGGGGTTCCGGCTTGCCTTACCGGGTGCAAGCCACGATCTTCATGTGATGTGGGACGAGCCTTACCTTGAAAGCTGCTGCCGGTCCGCCCTGCACCGGCTGGTCCTTGCCGGCGATAGTGGACGGCCACCGGAACCGAAGGACCAGCCATGTCTTGAACGTCTGGAAGGAATGAAACTTGCAACACTGCGGCCGGATGGGCGCTACGTGACGACAGGGTCGGGCCAGGCACGCCATAGCTCCGAGATCCTGTCGGCCCGGCGGCTGAAGGCGGTGTCGACATGAAACACGAGGACGTCTGGCGAGCGCTGGACACGTTGGCGGCCGAGAAGGGATTGTCGCCATCCGGGCTGGCGCGTGCTGCGGGTCTCGACCCGACGGCCTTCAACCGCTCCAAGCGCGCGACGCCGCATGGCCGATTGCGCTGGCCGAGTACGGAAAGCCTGAGCCGGGTGCTGGCGGCGACTGGCGCGAGCCTCGAAGTGTTCACCGCTTTGGTCGGCGGCGCCCGTGCGCTGGGTAGCCTGCGCCCTGCCGGCCGCAGCGTAGGCCTCGGCGCGTCGGCTCGTCGCTTGCCACAGGTGGCGTTCACGGCATTGCAATACGGCGAGGACGTCGCAGACAGCGGCGAGGAAACGGCGATGCCGATGCAGGCCGATCCCGGCAGCTACGCCATCCGGTTGGACACTGCGGCCTTCGAGCCGATGCTGCGGGAGGGCGGCTTGCTGATCGCTTCGCCGGACACGCCGCGACAGGCCGGTGACAGGGTCATGCTGTGCTGTCACCCACGCGAGCTGCCGAACAGCGATGGCATGGCGGAGGACGGCAATGCGGATGAGGGCATGGCAGGCGAGGTGGTGGCAGGGATCATCGGCACGATGCGGCCGAACGCGATCGAGATCGACGGTTTCGGACGCGTCGGCAAGATCACGCTGCGGGCGGACTCGATAAGCTGGATGCATCGGATCGGCTGGGCCAGCCTGTAGTCCAGCTTCCTTGAGCAACATTGGAAAAACATTACGTTCTGTGTGGGTAACAAGACAAGCAACGCTGCCGGTAATTCGTGACATTCCAGTCGTGTCACTGTAAAGCCGCGTGACGGTCATGTTCCAAAATTGGTTCGGCGCCTCATCCGGGGCGAATTTCAGGTATATTGCCCGAGGAGTTGTCCAGGAGCTATGAACAGATGGCCTGTTATACCAACCACCTCGGCATGAACGGCATCTTTATAGCCAAGTTGCTGACGGGGTTCCTGCCGATCGGGACAGCTGCCTGCATCCGCCTCACTGCTCGTCATGGCGCCGCTGGCGCTCCCGTCCCGGCTGCGTGCGGCGACTTGCGCGCTCCGATCGGCAGGACCTGAAATGGATATGGAAACGTGTCGTGCTGCCACCACACCCGGAAGTCGCACAGCCAGTGTCGCGGACTGGCTGCGGCGGGATGCGGTGATCGTGATCTCTGCCATCCTGGTCCTGGTCCTGGCCGCAGCCCGGATCGCCATCAAGCTGCCGCTGGATCTCAAGACGACCGGCGACTCCGCCGCCTACCTGATCCAGGCGTCCTTTCGTCCGCCTCTCTACGGCTGGATACTCAACGGCTGGCGGACCCTGACCGGCAATCTCCACCATTTCCCGCTTCTGCAGTTCATAATGATGGATTTTGGCCTGCTGGTGTTCGTGGTCGAGTTCAGCAGGCTGTACCGCAATGCGCTGATCGGGCTGGCACTGATCCCGTTGGTCCTGATGCATCCGGCCATCTACGACGCTCCGCGCTGGATGATGACCGAGACGGTTTATCTCGCCGTGGTCTTGGCTGGTCTCGGGATGCAGCTTCGCTACGTGCGCAACGGTGCGCCGGAGTGCCTGGTCGCGGCGGCCGTGTTCTTCGGAATGGCGACCCTGACCCGCAGCACGGGATTTGCCTTCCTGCCGCTCCCGCTCCTCGCGGCCTTCCTCGATTCTCGTTGGACAATGCGTGTCGCGCTCTCGAACGGCAGCAAGGCGGGCGCCGCGGCAGCCCTCGTGCTGATCGCCGGCATGAGCTGGAACTTCTCCCGGCACGGTCGCTTCGAGATCGGCTCCTGGACGGGCCTCTCGCTGCTGCAGAAGTCCCTCTTCCTGGTGAAGCCGGCCGATGTCGCGACCTTGCCGCCACCGGTGGCTATCGTCGCGCCGGTAGCCGCGGCGGAGCGCAAGCTGGTCGCGGAACAGCCCGATCTGTCTGCCCGGCTGCGAACCGAGCTGCAGGTCACCTCCTCGGACCTGCGCTGGGGCGTGTTCGTCCCGCAGGCGGCAGGCACGTGGCCGGCCTGGAGGTCATCGGACTGGCGCGAGCGCGGCGTGCTTGGCGGCCAGATATCCCGCGTCCTGATACACAGGCATCCCTCCGGCTACCTGAAGCTCTGGTTCAACGACTGGCTGACCCTGGTGCTGCAGCCGGCCTACTGGCCAGCCTGGTCGACCACGGTCATCAAGGATCGGGACGATTTCGCGGCCTGCCGCCTGCAGCACAGCTGCTGGGCGCTCGATCGCTACGACCTGCCGCTGCGCAACCTGGTGACCTTGCTGGGGCCGTCGATGGCGGGTCCCCTAGCGGGCTTCTTCGTGCTGATCTGCCTTGCCGGTCGTGTGCTGCGGCGGAACGCGACTCCGGAGAGCGTGCTGTTCTGGTCGATGGCGCTCGTCCTGCACGCCGGGCTGTTGCTGTCGTCGGCCTTCGAGGCCGGCCATATCCGGATGACGGTCGCCTTCCACGTGCTGGATTTGGCGATCCTGATGTACCTGCTGGTCAACATGCTGCAGCGCCTCGCCTCCCGGCGCCCGATCCTGCCAAAGCTCTTCATGGCCGGTTGAGGCAGCATACGCCCATCGGCACCGTGGCGAACATGAGAGATGTTTCGTTCCAGCGTGTGGTGGTCGGACTGGACGAGGATTTGCAGCTTCGACTGCCAAAGCTTGTGGATGACTTCGAATTGATAAGAGTTTCGAGGTGGTGAAGTGGTGTAAATTACCGAACTGATGAAAACTACACCGTCACGAACCAGGATTCGATGTCTATTCGAACAGATCGGTGCGATCGGGACGCACGACGCGCCGGGTCGTGAACCCGACCTTGTCGAAGAACTCCAGCACCGGCATCGTCGCGTTGCGGCCGATGCCGGTCGCCTCGCGGAAGCGTCCGACCGTCAGCAATCCGTCCGCCGCCGCCGTCAGCGCCGCGTGCGCGAGCGCCCGTAGCGCGTCAGGCAGCACGTGGTAGGTCGGCGAGACCCGGCAGAGCAGCCCCATGCGGCTCAGCTTGCGCAGCAGGGGCTGCAGCTCATCCGGCCGCACCTGCAGGCGTTCGGCGAGCAGGGTGTCACGCGGCGGGTCGGTGCCGGCAGCGGCCAGCACGTCGCGTATGCCCTGCCAGAAACTTTCCTCCGCGACCGAGAGCCGGACGACGTGGCCGGGCAGGTGCAGCAGCGGGCCGTGACGCTGCAGCACCCCCTCGCCTGCCAGGACACGCAGCGCCTCGCGGCCGGCAGTACGCAGTGGTGGCGGCAGCTGGCGCAGCAGCTCGTCCGGGGTGGCGCCGGCACTGTCGGGATCGGTCCCGGCCTGGAGGCGAGCGGCTTCCAGCAGGAGGCTGCGCAGTGCGGCGTAGTGCGCGGACGAGAACGCCAGCGCATCCAGCATCGTCAGGCCGTGGATTGCCCGCATCTCGCCTTCGGCGAGGTTGCGGGCACGGCCGAACCAGGCCAGGTCGAGGCCGGCCGGGGACAGGTCGAGCAGGGCCGCGAGTGCTGACGACGCATCGGCCCGGTCGAGTGCGGCGAGGATGAGCAGGCGCTCGGGCCGGCGGGCGCCACGACGCGGCGGGAACGGGTCGACGATGTGGCCGCCCCCGAGCGAGCGTTGTGCCGACTGGTCGCGTATCACGAAGCGGTCGCCATGGACGGCGACGGTAGGCGTATCGAGCACCAGCTGGATCCACGCCTCGCCGCCCGGCTCGACCGCGCGCTCGTCGAGCAGCCCGACCCGACCGGGTATGTCGGCCGCACCCATGTGGACGTGCACGGGCGTCCAGTGCCTGAGCGCGCGGGGCTCGCCCGGCAGCAGCCGGAGCCTGGCATCGAGGCGGCTGGTCGGGGCGTGCGCGCCGGGCTCGACCAGCCAGGCGCCGCGTTGCAGGTCATGGCGCTCCAGCCTGGGCGCCATCACGTTCACGGCGCAGCGCTGGCCGGCATGTCCCTGCCCGGCCGCCTGGTTCTGCACGTGCAGCCCGCGCACGCGCAGCTCGAGCCCGGCGGGTGAGAGGATCAGCCGGTCACTGGCCCGCACGGCGCCGCTATGGATGGTGCCGGTCGCGATCAGGCCGGCACCCGGCAGGCTGAAGGCGCGGTCGACGGCGAGCCGGAAGCGGCCCCCGGCACGTGGCCGCACCTGGGCGGAAGCAGCCTCCAGATGGCTGCGCAGCGTCGCGATGCCGGCCCCGGTGAGCGCCGAGCAGGCGAGGATGGAGGCCGTCTCGAACACGCTGCCGCGCAACAGGAGCGCGAGCGAGCTGCCGAGTGCCGCGAGGCGGGCCGCGTCGACGCGGTCGGACTTGGTCAGCACCACGATGCCGCGCGGCACCGCGAGCAGGTCGAGCAGCGCTAGGTGCTCGTGCGTCTGCGGCATCGGGCCGTCATCGGCGGCGATCACGAGGAGTGCCAGGTCGACGCCGACGGCGCCCGCCAGCATCGTGCGCACCAGGCGCTCGTGACCGGGAACGTCGATGAAGCCGATCGAGGCGCCGTCCGGGGTGCGGGTGTAGGCGTAGCCGAGGTCGATGGTGATGCCGCGCGCGCACTCCTCGGGCAGGCGATCGGTCTCGACACCGGTCAGCGCGCGCACCAACGCGGTCTTGCCATGATCAATATGGCCGGCGGTGGCGACGATCATGCGGCCACCGCTGCCTCGTCGGCGAGAGCGGTCGGGGCCATCCTGCACAGGATGGCCTCGGTGCCGTGTCTGCAGGACAGGCTAGCGGACGAAGGTTTCCGCAAGCTCGGACATGCAGGTGTCGTAGGCCGTGAAGCTCACGCGGTTGCTGACGGCGAACAGCGTGTGCGGCGAGATCAGGAACAGGACCCGCGCCTCGTCATGCACGTAGCGTTCGATCTCCCGCACCACCTCCTCCTGCGCGGGCTGCTGCGGGGTGCGCAGCAGCTTGGCGTAGAGCGCGTCGAACCGCGTGTCCTCTGGTCCGGCGCGGAAGACGCCGTCGCGGCCGAAGAACTCGCGATGCACCACGCCGACCGGGTACTGCGGCGACCAGTCGAAGTGCCAGACCAGCTTAAGGTCCCAGTCTGCCGGCTCGGACTTGCTGTAGTCGGCCTTGAGCTTCAGTCCGACCTTGTCCAGCTGCCGTGCCAGCTCCTCCACCACGCCCTGCCAGTCCGGCGAGGCGAGCACCAGGATCTCCCGCCCCTTCAGGCCCGCCTGCTCGATCGCCGCGGACGCCGCCGCCACGTCGAGCCCGTACGGCTGCATCGACGGATCGGCACCGTAGCGGCCCAGCTGGATGAAGGCCGGGATGACGACGCCGTGCCCGTTCACGCCGTGCGCGACGATGGCGGCACGATCGACCGCCAGGTTGAGCGCACGCCGTAGTGCCACGCTGCGCCAGGGCGAGTCCGGCTTGTTCTCGTTGAACACGCCGACCAGCACGGTCTTGGCCTTCTGCACGTGGATCGCGCCACGCTCGCTGCGGAAGGCCTGCGCCTCCGCCGCGGTCAGGTCGTTGACCACGTCGACGCGCCCGTCGCCGGCGGCCACGGAGGCGATAGCATCCGCCTTCTCGATGGCGTTCTCGTATACGATCCGGCACGTCGGGATGCGCGCGGGATTCCAATGTGTCCGGTTCGGCTCCAGCACGACCTGCGGCGTGCGGTCCTCGATCCCCGAATTACCCTCTGCAAGCACGAATGGACCAGTCCCCCACGGACCGGGCGCATCGATGACTCACCAGTGGCCTTCGGCGGATCCCGTCTTGGGGTCGACGAAGCCCCACTCGTTCCAGAACCGCGTCGACGGGATGTGCATGCCGCGCAGCTTCATCAGCGCCGCCGAATCCCCGCCCGGGAAGGTCATGCGCACGGTGTGCGAGTCCACCACGGTCAGCACGGTGTCTGGGGCGAAGTTGAGGAAGGCTCCCGGCGGATGCGGGTTGGTCCATTCCTGGACCTTGTCGAAGGCGAGCTTGAAGCTGTTCGCGTCGTACGGCTCGCCGTCCTGGAAGACGGCGCCGGGCTGCATGTCGAGCTCCAGCGTCTCGTCGTCGATCCAGCGCCAGCCGGCGGCCAAGCTCGGCTGCGCCATGCCCGCATGGTCGACGCGGTTGGGCTCTTCCATGGTGTTCCAGGTAATCGAGAGCCAGTTCACCGGCGACGGATCGACCACCCGTACGGTGTTGTGGGGACCCCAGGGCGGTGCCCCGCCCGACGGTTCCCCGGTTTGCGACTGCATCACGTTGCTCCCCTGTGCTTGTTGTTACCTGAACATAGCATCGGTTTTCCGATCCGCCAGACGGGTCATGAACCAAGTGTCTCATACCAGCCGCCCTATCGGGCGACCGGTATCAGAGTCATATTTTGCACGTGGCCGCCCCGCCAACCCCACGTGCATACCGGTCAGCCCAAAGGGCCGCCGGTATCAGCCCTCGACACGAATGCCGGCGCCGGCTTGCATGCGGCCGACGATGGCGGCCTGGGCGAAGCCGGCATCCCGGATGCGCGCGAGCACCGCCTCGGCCGCGTCCGGCCCGGCGGCGACCAGCAGGCCGCCGCTGGTCTGCGGGTCGCACAGCAGGCCACGCTGCCAGTCCGGCAACCCTTCCGGCAATGCGACCTCGTCGCCGTAGCTCGCCCAGTTGCGCGCCGCAGCACCGGTCGCGAGCCCCGTGCTGGCGAGCTCGGGGGCGCCCGCGAGCATCGGCACGTCGGCGTAGCGGATGCTGGCCGAGAGACCTGCGCCGCGGCACATCTCGAGCGTGTGGCCGAGCAGGCCGAAGCCGGTCACGTCGGTCATCGCGTGCACGCCCTGCATCGCCGAGAGCTCACGTCCCACCGCGTTCAGGCGCGTGGTGGATGAGATCATGGTCGCGTACTGCGCGGCCGGCAGCCGGTCCTGCTTGAGGGCGGCCGAGAAGATGCCGATGCCCAACCCCTTGGTCAGGATCAGCAGGTCGCCGTCCTGGGCGCGGCTGTTGCGCAGGGCACGGTCGGGATGCACGGTGCCGAGTGCCACCAGGCCGTAGATCGGCTCGGCATTATCGATCGAGTGGCCGCCGGCGATGGGGATCTCGGCGGCGCGGCAGACGGCGGCGGCGCCGGCGAGGATGCGCTGCACCGTGGCGGTGGCGATCCTGCCCAGCGGCATGCCGAGCAGCGCCAGCGCCAGGATCGGGGTGCCGCCCATCGCGTAGATGTCCGACAGCGCGTTGGTCGCGGCGATGCGGCCGAACTCGAACGGGTCGTCGACGATCGGGGTGAAGAAGTCGGTGGTCGCGACCAGTGCCAGTTCGTCGGTCAGCCGGTAGACGGCGGCGTCGTCCGCGGTCTCGGCGCCGACCAGGAGGTTGGGGAAGGCCCGGGTCTGCGGCAGCTCGGCCAGCAGCTGGCGCAGGACGGAGGGCGAAAGCTTGCAGCCGCAGCCGCCGCCATGGGCGAGCGCTGTGAGGCGGGTCTCGGTCACGTCCACGACGTCAACTCCTTGGGAACCGGCCGCAGCTTGCACCGCCGCCTGCCTATGCTAGATGCCGAGGCAAGCGGCCAGTCAAGGCTGCGGGAGGAAGCATGAAACGGCGCGACCTGCTGCTCGCATCGCTGTCTGCCATGGTGGCGCGCCCGGTGCGCGCGGCAGCGACGCCGCTGGTGTTCACCGCGATACCGGACCAGGACGAGACGCGGCTGGTCGAGCGGTTCGGCAAGGTCGCGCGCTACCTGGAGGACCGCATCGGCCATCCGGTGCGCTACGTGCCGGTCAAGAGCTACCCCGCCGCGGTGACCGCGTTCATCAATGACCAGGTGCAGCTGGCCTGGTTCGGCGGCTTCACCGGTGTGCAGGCGCGTGCGCGCCTGGCGGGAAGCCACGCCATCGCCCAGGGTGCGGAGGACGCGGCGTTCCACTTCCTGCTGCTGGCGGGGACCGGCACCGGGCTCGCCCCGGCGGATGCGTTCCCGAAGGCGATCGCCGGCCGCAGCCTCAGCTTCGGGGCGCGTACCTCGACCTCGGGCCGGCTGATGCCGGAATACGCCATGCGCAAGGCGTTCGGACGGCCGCCGGAGGCGGTGTTCTCGCGGGTGGGGTTCTCCGGCGACCATAGCCGCACCATCCAGCTGGTGCAGTCCGGCGCCTACGACGTCGGACCGGTCGACGCCTCGGTCTGGCAGCTCGACGACGCGGCCGGGAAGGTCGATCCCGCCCGGGTGGCGGCGATCTGCCGCTCGCCGCCGTTCCCCGACTACCAGTGGACGATACGCGCCGACCTGGACGCACGCTGCGGCGACGGCACCGCGGAGCGCGTGCGCGCGGCGCTGCTGGCGCTGGACGATCCCGCCATCCTGCGCGAGTTCGGGCGCAGCCGGTTCATACCGGCCGACGACGCGGAGTATGCGCCGCTGGTGGATGTGGGCCACGCGATCGGCCTGCTGAGCTGAGCAGACTCCGCGACGGCGAGCCCATCGACGGGCTGGAAGGGATCGGCCTCGCGCTTCGCCACGGCGAGCGGGTGGCGCTGCTGGGGCGGTCGGGCGCGGGCAAGTCGACGCTGCTCGGGACGATCCATGCGCGGCTGGCGGAGCAGGCGGCGCTGGGGCCGCAGCGCCCTTGCCTGGTCGGACCGCTGAGCGTGTTCCACAACGTGGCCATGGGGCGGCTCGACCGTCACTCGACGCTCGCGAACCTGCGCACGCTGGTGCGTCCGCGTCGGGCGGAGCTGGAGGCGGTGCGTACGCTGCTGGAACCGCTCGGCCTGGGCGGCAGGCTGCGCGACCGCGCGTCGGTGCTCTCCGGCGGCGAGCAGCAGCGTGTGTCGGTCGCGCGCGCGCTGCATAACGGGCGTCCGCTGCTGCTCGCCGACGAGCCGGTGTCGGCACTCGACGCGGTGCAGGCCGACGCCGTGCTGCGCATCATGCTGGCGCGTCACCGCACGGCGGTGGTGGCGCTGCACGACCTGCGTCTGGCGCTGGCGCACGCGGACCGCGTGGTGGTGCTGCACGCTGGCCAGGTCGTGCTGGACGCGCCGTCGGCGGGACTTCACCCGGCCGGGCTGGCGCGATTCTATGCCGGGTAGGCTGAAGGTCAGCGCGTGGTTCCTGGCGCTGGCGCTGGCGGCGACCGCGCTGGGCGACCTGTCGGTGGGCACGCAGCACCCCTGGTTCGAGCTCGGCCGGATGGCGCGGGGCCTGCTGCGGCCGGACTTCGGCGTGGTGCCGGCCTGGCACGCCTGCTGGACGGTGGCGTTCGCCGTGCTCGGGGTCGGCCTCGGGGCCACGCTGGGCCTGCCGATGGCGCTGATGTTCGCCCGTTCGCGCGCGATCCGGCTGCTGGCGGCGGGGCTGCGCTCGATCCACGAGCTGTTCTGGCGCTGCTGCTGATGCAGGTGGCGGGGTTGTCGCCGCTGACCGGCGTGCTGGCGATCGGGCTGCCGTACGCCGGCATCTTCGCCAAGGTGTTCGCCGAGATCATGGAGGAGGCGGACACCGAGGCCGTGGCGGTGCTGCCGGCCGGCACCGGCGCGCTGTCCGCCTTCGCGTTCGCGCGGCTGCCCGTGCTGGCGGCGCGTCTTGGGGCGTATGTCGGTTACCGGCTGGAGTGCGGGCTGCGCTCGACGCTGGTGCTCGGCTTCATCGGGCTGCCGACGCTGGGCTTCGACCTCGACGGCTACTTCCGGGTCGGCGACTACCGCGAGGCGGCGGCGCTGCTGCTGATGTTCTACGCGCTGATCGGCACGCGCGGGGTGTGGGCGCGAACCTGGACCGCGCCGCTGCTGGTTGCCGGCAGCCTGCTGGTGCTGCCGGGCTCGACCGGAAGCGGCGACGTGCTGGGCAACCTGCACCGCCTGCTCGCGCACGACGTTGTGCCGGCGCCGCTGCGTGCGCAGGGCGGATGGGCGGATCCGCAGGCCTGGGGCCGGACCGCCGGCTGGCTGGGTTCGGTGCTGGCGCACCAGGTGCTGCCGGGTGCCGCGCGCACCCTGGTGCTGTCGCAGATGGCGGTGGTGGCGAGCGGGCTGCTGGCGCTGGCGCTGGCGCTGTTCCCGCTGGCGTGCCGGCGCTTCGGCGGCGCCGGGCGGCAGGTCGGGCGGCTGGCACTGCTGCTGGCGCGTGCGACGCCGGACTACATGGTCGCCTACGTGCTGCTACAGGCGCTCGGACCCTCGATGCTGCCGGCGGTGATCGCGCTGGCGCTGCACAATGGCGGCATCGTGGCCTTCCTGCTGGGCAGCCAGGCCGACGCGCTGCCGCTGCGCGCGGACGCGCCGCATCGGCGCCTCGATCTCTATGCCTGGGAAGTGCTGCCGCGGCTCTACGGGCAGTTCGTCGCGCTCACGCTGTATCGCTGGGAGATCATCATGCGGGAGAGCGCGATCATGGGGCTGCTCGGCGTACGCACGCTGGGCTACTACGTCGATGCATCGATCTCGGAGCTTCGGCTCGACGAGACGCTGGTGCTGATCGGCGCGATGGTGCTGCTCTCGATGGGAACGGATACGCTGTCGCGTCGGTTGCGCGGCGTCCCGCGCGTGCGAGAGCGACCCGGGCAGGATGATGCATGGCGTCAGGACACCATGATCGGCGCGCGGCAGTAGGATACCGAGCGGCATCGAGCCCAACGTGCCTCGGGAGGAAGCGTCCATGCAGCCGGTGCTCAGCCTGGAGAGAGTCGCCAAGTCCTATGGCGGGGTCAGGGCACTCGCCGGCGCGTCGCTCGACCTGCATGCGGGCCAGGTCACCGCCCTGCTGGGCGAGAACGGCGCCGGCAAGTCGACCCTGGTCTAATACCAGCCGCCCTATTAGTCTTACTGTGTCATAAAAACTTCTTGTATAATTCGGAGCGGCTTGTCTACGGATGGGGATTGCTGCTCGTAGAGGCGGATCGTGGGCTCTTTACCAGACACACGCGGCAGCGGATCACGGCTG
>JAABUQ010005801.1_pt1 | contig 19297 bp, 24 predicted proteins | sample 5560001 | NCBI WGS metagenome assembly JAABUQ01 (sample SAMN10711888, study PRJNA513371) | rock metagenome | isolation source: Antarctica rocks | place: Antarctica: Victoria Land, Finger Mt nord | collected 2015-12-18
TGATCTCGACTCTGGCGAACGAGTTTTCAAGGCGTTGAGTGCCGCGCCCGTCCCGCACTACCAGTTCACCGTGAGACGTAGTGAGTTCCGAATCGGCCTTGAGTCCCGTGACTGAGACAGCGCCGAACGAGTTTCGAACAATTAGCGGCGAATTCTCGGGCATTGTGATCTCGTAATGGGCGGAGAACGAGACGTTATGAAATCCCAGAAACGAGTTGGGCCTTTCGGGATAAAATGTGCGAATTGAAAGTTCCGCCGAAGGTTCAATCAGGATTTCTACCCGGTCGGCGAACTCTTTCGCCTCCGTCCCGTTTGATGCGGAGACACGAATATCGGCATGGATTATCAGATCCTGCGTGGAATGAGTGCGAATCGTGATGTCGCCAAATTTGTGCTCGAGCAGTACTCGTTCGCCACTTTGCAGCGTGAGGGTCCTATCGAAATTGCGATGGTACTCCTCGCGGGCAAAGGCGTTCGTCGCAACAACGCACAACAACAGGCAAAGACTAATTCTTCGCATCGGATTTGAGGACCTCCTGTAAGGTCTGTTGTTTTTGCCGGTACAAGCCGGCCAGAGTTTGCTGGAGGCTTACGTTAAAGCGGTTCGAAGCGACGTTGGAGCGTGTTTCGGATATGGCCGAATCAAGCAGGAGAAGCTTTTCTTTCGCGTTTACAACTTTAGGAACAGAGGCGCTTTCCAGTTTCGGCGCGGCCAGCCGGGAAAGCTTGTCGATGGACTTCCGGTACGCTGCCTCATTCCGTTCGACTTCTTCGAGCGCCTGATCGGTAAGAAAGTCGCGGTCTGCAGTGGTAACGTTTGGCATTGCCGGATTGCCAGAGTGGTGCGAGAACAGAAGAGGCAACGCAATAGCGATCAAGAGCGTGGCTGCGATCGCCCACGTTCGCCAAGTCTTCCACCAAATCTCGCGCGGTTTTCGCTCCGCTTCGAGCGATTTCCGTATGTTTGGCCAAAGCGCGGGGCTGTCCCACTCTTGATGGAGTCCGCTCGCAGCGGTTGAAATTTCATTCCACAAACGGTACTCGCGCCGGCATGCCGGGCAACCTTTGAGATGTTCTCGAGCCTCGGGCATCAAGTCCGCATTGGCAAGAGCCCGCTCGAGATCGCCACATTCGAATCTCATTCGCCGGCCTCGGTGAGCAGACGTTTCAACTGAGACTTGGCTTCGAATAGCCAACTGCGGGATGTTCCTTCGGGCACTTGCAGGATGGCGGCTATTTCGGAGTGCCTCAAACCCTCCACTTCGAACATGACGAAGACCACGCGGAGCCGTTCATTCAGCAGACTGAGGGCGCGTTCGAGCGCGATACGCAAAGGCACCTTGCTTTCCACAGGGAATTCAACTGCGACCGGCTTCTCGGCCAGCCGCTCCCTCTTACGTAACGAGTCGTAGCAACAGTTCAGCAAAATGCGGTATATCCAGGTTGCGAGCGACGAATTCCCCTCGAAGGATTGAGCGCCGCGATAGACCTTTAGAAATGCTTCCTGGACCGCGTCTTCGGCATCAGCGCGGCTGGCCAGCAAATGAAACGCAAGACTCTTCATGCGACCTGCGTGTAATTCATACAGACGTTCGTATGCGCGCAGATTCCCGCGCTTGCACGCTTCGGCAAGTTGGGCATCACTGGGATTGTCAGGCAGGCTAGCGGCCAGCTGGAGCGTCAGTCCGATCTCCCACACCATATTCCTCGTCTTCGGCCCTTTGACGATGGCTGGAGGTCGAACGTTGGGCGACCTTGAAAATTCTTTGATGCGGCAGCTGAGGTTAGACGCCGACTCCCCGGCGCGGACGGTTCTTGCGGATATTCAGCATGTCCTGCGCGGGTTCAGACTCACATTCGACTGCGATGACAGTCACCGGATCGTCCGGCGCGTCGACGGGCATTCCGTTGAACTCGATCCGGAATTGCTCCTGTTTGAACTGAACTGGCGTACCGCTGGCAAAGAGTTTTGCTGACTTGACCTTGGCAGTCAAGCCGCCGATCGAAACCGTCTCGCCCGGCCAGAAATGGACGTGAATGTAGAGCGTGTTTCCTTTGCGCGTGAAGTTCGCCAACTCGGAGCTGTGAACCTGGCAACGCTCCGCTCCGTAGATGGTCTGGCTGTTCTTCTCCATCCATTTTGCGACTGAGTTCAGGATGCGTTCAGACTGTTCGGGAATCGAGCCGTCCGGTTTGGGACCGATGTTGAGGAGATAGTTGCCGCCGTCGCGGGCACAAGTGATCAGATTCCGAACGATGTCTTTCGGGCTTTTCCAATCGTCATCCGCTTTCTGATAGCCCCAGCTGTCGTTCATCGTCATGCAGGCTTCCCAGTCGCGGCCGGCCTTCTCGGCAACGATTCGCTGCTCCGGCGTGCCGAAGTCTCCCGCAAGCAGATTGCGGTTGTTGACGAGGATATCGGGCTGGAGCTTGAGAACCATTTCGTTCATCTTTTGTGACTCCCAACCTTGAGCGTCGAGCGGCCACGCGACGTCGTACCACAGAATGTCGATCTTGCCGTAGTTGGTGCACAGTTCTCGAATCTGTCCGTGTATGTAGTCGACAAATCGGCGGCGGGCCTGCTCATCGGTTGCGCAGCGCGCTCCATCGGGATGATGCCAGTCCATCAGCGAGTAATAGAAGCCGCAATGAAGACCTTCGCCGCGAGCCGCTTCGAGATACTCCATTGCCAAATCGCGTCCCGGTCCCTGCTTCGGGGACGTATAGTTGGTCAGCTTAGAATCGAAATGGCAAAAGCCTTCATGGTGTTTGGAAGTCATCACCATGTACTTCATGCCGGCGCGCTTTGCGAGTTTCGCCCACGCGCGAGCCGCCTGAGGCTGCGGCTTGAATTGCTGGGCGAGCAACTCATACTCCGCAACGGGGATGCCTTCTTCTTCCATGGCCCATTCATGGCGGCCGAGCACGCTGTAGAGTCCCCAGTGGATGAACATGCCGAACTTGGCTTCGCGCCACCATTGGATTCGCCGGTCATGTTCTGGCGGAGCAGCTCCAGCCGGTTCCTCTGCCGCTGCTTTCAAATAGTTGGTGTTCGCGGCGACGGCGGTTGCGCCCGCAGCTAATCCGGCAAGATACTTCCGCCGGTTGATTCGAGTAGTTGAGATAGTTTCGTCTGTCATGGCCGGGAGATCCCTCGGATAGCTTATCCTTATCGCACGGTTATCGAGTGACAAAGTCGTTCATCCAACGAACGCATACGGAGCGAGCAAGCTTTGCGGCCGCGAGTTCCCGGGGATTTAGCTACACAAGCGAACGCAATTCCATGCAGATGGATTCCGGTGCAGTTCTGGAGCTTATGCGTGAAGCGGTGTGGAAAGCGCATAGCGGCGCGGGGGTAAGAAATCACTGGCTCTCCCGCTTCGCTTGAGAAATGTTCCGCACGACGTGGACAGCATTTGCGAACGCAACTGGATACCTGCAATCAGGTGAATCTTGACCGTCAGTGTGTGCCTGTTGATTTCCTTCTGCGGTGTTCAGGGCGTTGGAGGTATCTTGTCCAACTTACACTTCCTGACACTTACTCTCGCCGCGGCTCTTGGAGCGCAGGCACAGAACAGCGGTGCGGCGTTTAATCTTCCACCCTGTGCGGGCGATAGCGCTACTGACGACACGCCCATTTTATGGAATGCCATGAGGCAGTCGTCGAGCAGTATATTTTTTCTCTCGCCATCCAGGACCTGTTATGTAAACTTTGCAGGCCCCTTCCGCCTACCGGTGGGCATCAAGCTGATCGGGACACCCGGCCGTTCGATTCTTCGACCCTATACGACTTCGAAGAGCCTGGCGCAGATTGACAATTCCGATATTACTTTCGAAGGACTGACCTTCGATGCGCATGCGCCGGTCATCAGCGGAACGCAGGATTCGCTTATTTTCGTCATGAATGCGTCGCGAGTGAATTTGGTGAACAACCGGTTCCTGCCGTCGCCGGGCGGCAGCATGCAGCGTGGAAATGCGGTCTGGTATTACAACTCGAGCGGCCGTATACAGGACAATGATTTCTCAGATTTTCGAAATCAGATCATTGTGCGGGCAGCTTCCGGCCTCAACCCTGAGATTTCTATCACTGGCAATCATCTGCATGACAATAGTGTGGCAGGTGGTAACGCGATAGCCATTTCGAATGATGGCGGATCGGTAAAAGTAGATCTTCCAGCAGTGATCGAAGCGAATACGATCCAGAACATACACGCATCGTCGAGCAGCACCGGCCAAGATGGAAACGCTGTGGACATTTACCTGGCCAATCACGTTCGCGTGAGCAACAATCACGTGGAAAATGTCGCGTTTTCCTGTTATCGCAGTGCTTCCTCGGACGATGCCGCGTTCACTGCGAATTACTGTGCGGGTACAGGCGAAACAGCAGCTTACAGCGAATTTACATCCACGCACAATCAGTGGCTCAACAACTATTTCGCCAACGCCCATGGAGCGTGTCTGAACCTTACCAATTTGAACGTTGGCGGCGAAATGCACACAGCCATCGGCAATCACATGCTTAAGTGCGGCAGTAGCGGCATTCATGCGGAAGGTAATGCCGTTGTGTACGGCAACACAATAGATCAGTCAGGAAACGGTGTGCTGATCGGCTATGGCTCGTATGGCGTGAATGTTCTTGTCAAAGATAACCTGATTACCGATACATCCGGCAGCAATATTACGCAGTTCGGAATCGGTGTCGAAGCAGGCGCTAACAGCGGAGTCCAAATCGAGGGCAACAGAATCGATCTCGGTGCAAACTGGATCATCACCACCGAATTTGGTGCGCCCAGCAGTTCGACCGCTATGCCGCCATCACTTACGGTTCGCAATCAGGCCTTGACGTTTGCGATGCTCGGATCTCCCTCCGATGGCAGTTTGGTCTATTGTCCGAATTGCCGCCCGACGCCGGTTTGTCTACCTAATGGAGGCGGAGCTTTCGCCAAACGCGTGAGTGGCGCCTGGGTTTGCCAGTAGGTTTTGCCAGTAGAGTTTGCTAATCACCGCACCACGTGGGCCCAAAGGCAAATGCTGTAAGATCCGGTGAATGAGATTCGGCAAGGCACTTGTCCTGTGCTTGTTATTGCTGTCCGTGCCGTTTGTAAGTGCTGGAGCAGCACCAGAGGACGCAATCCGAAACGTTTTGGAGCAGCAGGTTGTGGCGTGGAACAGGGGAGATCTCAAAGAATTTGTCTCGTTCTACGCGCCACACTGCACGCTGGTGGGCAGCACAATTTCCGAGGCCACCAGGGCGCAAGTACTGGCGCATTACCAGGCGAGGTATCCTTCTTCGGGCGCGAGAGGGAAGCTGACGTTCTCCGGCTTAACCGTTCACCAGATCGACGCGCGCGTGGCCGCTGTCACCGGGCACTGGCACCTTCATCGGGAAGCGGCATCTGGCGGTTCCGTAGGCGGGGTGTTCAGCCTCGTGCTGGAATTGGTTGATGGCCGCTGGCAGATCGCGTTAGATCACACTTCGTGATTGCTAGAGCGATCAATGCCGTGACGTCGGAACAATACGCACGGGCAAACTAGATCTTAAGCGATATGCTGGATTGCCAGCTCTAGCCGTGAACTTTTCCCAACATAACGTGCGCGACGCCTTGCATGAACGCTCCACTTTGCCTGGTTCTCCTGGCTTACAAGACAGGACGCCTAGGCCCGTGAGAATACTTTCTTCTGGCGCTGCTGAGTTTGTTTGGACCCTGCCAAGCCGAATCCATAGCTTGGCGATTCTGTGCATCCTTACAATTTGCGGCTTGCTTATTCACGGATATCATCCTTACGCTGAAGATGCGGCAATTTATGTGCCCGGGATAAAGAAGATCCTGCATCCGGCTCTCTATCCGTTCGGCTCGGAGTTCTTTCTTTCGCATGCCCGGATGACGCAGTTCGACGAGTTTGCAGCCGGGTTTATAAGAGCGATGCACGCCGGAGCGGAGACCGGTCTCTTTATCCTTTACGTACTGTCGATATTCCTGCTGCTCTCAGCGTGCTGGTCGTTATCCCGGCATTTATTCGCGGATGATGTTGATTGCTGGACTGGCGTAGCGCTCATTGCAGCGTTGCTGACGATTCCGGCTGCCGGAACGTCGCTGCTGTTGGCAGATCCTTATCTGACGCCGCGTTCCTTTTCCACGCCCGCTGTGCTCTTCGCACTCTCTGCAACGCTGGGAAGGCGATACACCACCGCCGCAGCGTGGCTACTGATTGCCGCCGCGTTTCACCCGTTGATGGTTGTTTTCGGGGTGGCGCTCTGTGGCAGCGTGACACTCTTGCAACGCGATGCGCCACGGAGGATTTGGGGATGGGTTTCGAATAAATATCGAAGTGAGCATGCGGGCCGGCTCCCTATGTTGCTTGTTCCCGCTGGCCTTCCACTCTTATTTTTAGGTTTGACTCCAGCATCAGAAGCTTATCTGGCGGCGCTTCATACGCGCGGATACTTCTTTGTTACAAATTGGGCCTGGTACGAGTGGATCGGAGTGGCCGCGCCGCTCTCTATCCTGGTTTTCATAGCGCGTTTTCCTTCTAAGCGAAGCCTCGAATCTCTGCGACACATCTGCTGGGCGTCCGTACTCTGCGGGTTGCTATTCACGGCCATGACATTGATCCTGACTTCCTCGCCGCGTTTCGAAAGCATCGTCGAAGTGCAACCGATGAGGATCTTCCATCCGCTCTATATACTCTTCTTTCTTGTACTCGGAGCAACGATTCGAGATATCGCGGGGAGAAAAGCGATCCGATATTTCCTCGTGTTTGCTCCGATTTGCATCACCATGTTCCTCGTCCAGCGGGCGACGTTTCCGGGCAACCGTCATCTCGAATTACCGGGACTTAAGCCGGCGAACCGATGGCTCGAATCGTTTGCCTGGATTCGAGAGAATACGCCGGAGACTGCAATTTTCGCTTTAAATCCCACGTACATGCATATGCCTGGCGAAGACAACCAAGGCTTCCGTGCGGTTGCCGAGAGAAGCATGCTGGTGGATAGCTCGAAGGACACGGGCGTGGTCACGATGTTTCCGGCTTTAGCTGCAACCTGGCAGCAGGAGATCGCTGCACAGCAGGGTTGGGAAAAATTTCAGCTAGCTGACTTTGAAAGGTTGTCGCGCGACTATGGCGTGTCCTGGGTTGTGCTCGATACCCCGGACAAGAAGGGTCTCGAGTGTCCTTACGAGCGAGAATCCATTTTGGTGTGCAGGATTGTTCCCGCTGCGGATCACAGGTCAGTTGAAGCAGTTGATTGAGCTTCTAGAATAGATACGTGAAGTAGAGCCGAATATTCAATAGGAGACGAAGTGAAATGACCAGCAAATACCAGACCGATCCGGCGCACTCTAGCTTGCAATTCAGTGTTCGCCACATGATGATGTCCAACGTGCGTGGAGTCTTCACCGGTGTGCATGGCAGTGTCACCTACGACCCGGCAAACCCCGCACAATCCGGCGTGGAGGCAACGATTGACGTGAACACCATCAACACGAACGACCAGATGAGGGACGGGCACCTGAAGACAGCGGAGTTCTTTAACGTTGCTGAGTTCCCCACCATGATGTTCCGCAGCACCAAAGTGGAAAAGAAGGGCGACAACGAGTTTCTTGTCACCGGCGACTTAACATTGCATGGCGTTACCAAGCCCGTCACTCTCACCGTCGATGAAGTTTCCGAAGAGGGAAAAGACATGCAGGGAAAGACGCGAATCGGAACCTCAATAAAAGCAAAGCTCAGGCGCAGTGACTTTGGTTTAACGTGGAATGCGGTGATGGAAACCGGCGGTGTCATCATTAGCGACGATGTGAAACTCGATTTCGAACTCGAGCTGGTGAAGGCCCAAGCCACTGCTGCTTAGCGAGCGTCTTCAGGCAGCTTTCTTCGCTCTAGCGCGCTTCAATGGCGTAAGTAACGAGAGCACCACGTGCTCATACAAATCGTTCTGCTTCTTCTCTCGAAGCTGCTCGGCAAATTGTCTCAAAATTCCTGACGAGTAACATTCCATGACTGTAGGATGTATGTAGTATTTCTTGCACGTAGCCGGCTTATTGCCCAACTTGGACGCTACATTCTTGATGACGTCGACCAGGACCGCCTTAGTCTCCTTGTCGGCGTCGCTCATGCAGTTCTGGAGAAGGAAACTTGCAGCTAAGCATGTTCCGCCCCACGTGCGGAAATCTTTCGCAGTGAAATACCCGCCGCTAATTTCGCGCAGATAGTCGTTTACATCTCCCGACTCGATCGTCTGCGGCTTCGATTCTTCATCAAGGTATTCGAATAACGAGCTACCGGGGATCTCTTTGCATCTCTTTAGGATTCGCGCCAAGCGTTTATCCTGCACGGTGATTTCGTGCTGCTGGTGGCTTTTCCCTTTGAAGCGAAACTTCAGCGTATCGCCTAGAATTTGCACGTGCTGGTTGCGGAGAGTGGTCAGCCCGAACGAGTTATTCTCTTCCACATATTCTTCGTTTCCTACCCGAATGTAAGTCGTTTCGAGCAGCCTTATAATTGCCACGAGGATCTTGCGTTTAGGCATGCCGGGGCGAGCCAGATCTCGTGAAACGGTACGCCGGATCTTCGGGAGAACCTTGCCGAACGCACGCATCCGGTCGAACTTCACCAGATCGCGAACGTGCCGGTATTTTGGGTGATAACGGTACTGCTTGCGGCCTTTCGCATCCCATCCCACCGCCTGAATATGGCCGTTTTCCGAAGGACTGATCCAGACCGAAGTCCAGGCCGGCGGAAGCACCAGCGACTTGATGCGCTGCAGCACTTCTTCGTCCTTTACCGGCTGGTCATCCGGCCCGATGTAGACGAACCCTCCACCTGATCGGCGGCGGCGGATGCCATTCCCCTTTGGTATTGCATAGCGGCGACCGGCCAACTGCGCCGACTTCTTCTCATCCGGTACTTCTGGCGCTGCAGTTAATTCGGCTCCCATGTGCTCCTTTGATGCATCCTCGGCAAGAAACAATACTGTGATGTTTAAATTTGGATCTCTGCTCTAATAAACTGAATGGCCGACGCCTTAATCTTTGACATAGACGGCACTCTCCTTGATTCTGTCGACTTGCATGCCCGTGCCTGGCAGGAGGCGTTCCACCACTTTGGACACGACATTCCCTTTGACGACATCCGCAGCCAGATAGGGAAGGGCGGCGATCAGCTAATGCCGGTGTTCCTCGACGCGGACGAGATCAAAACTCGCGGCAAGGAGATCGAGGAGTTTCGTGGCAAGCTTTTCAAAGACAAATATCTGAAAGATGTGAAGCCCTTTCCCGGTGTTCAGGCATTGTTTCAGAAGGCCCTAGCGCACGGCCAGAAACTGGCGCTCGCCTCGTCTGCGAAAGGGGATGAGCTCGAAACCTACGAGCGGATCGCCGGTATCGAAGATCTGGTCCATGTGGAGACGTCATCGGCTGATGCCGAGAAGTCTAAGCCTCACCCCGACATCTTTGAAGCGGCAGTTGCGCGTCTGGGGAAGGGAATCGCGCAAAGCGATATCGTCGTGATTGGTGACAGCCCATACGATGCGGAAGCCGCGAATAAAGTCGGATTGAAGACCGTGGGCGTTCTCTGCGGAGGATCCTCCGAATCGGATCTGCGCCGGGCCGGCTGCATTGCCATCTATAACGGCCCGGAAGATCTGCTTCGCAACTATGATTCATCGCCGCTCGGGGGTTCGTCGCCGCTCACACGTGACTAAGCTGTGCGTTTAACGCGCGATCACGGGCAGGCGTGCGAACGCTTCGCTGAGTTTGACGTAGGTTTGGTCCAGCGCCTCAGGGATCACCCTGGCGTCGCCGACGGTGGTCATGAAATTGACATCTCCTGACCACCTTGGCAACATATGTAAGTGAACGTGCTGGGCAATACCCGCACCGGCGGCAGCTCCGATGTTCATTCCCAGATTCAGCCCTTCCGGCCGGTAAATCGCTTCCAGAATGTCTTCGGCCTCCCGCGCGAGATCCATCATTTCGGAGGCGGCTTCTGCGCTCGCGGAAGTAAGTTTCGAGACGTGATCGTAAGGGACGATCATCAGGTGGCCGGTCGTGTACGGGTAGCGATTCAGAATGACAAAGCAGTGCTTCGCCCGGTAGACAACGAGCGTCTGCGCGTCGTGCTCAGGATTTCGCGCCGCATTGCAGAAGACGCAGTCCGTCCGGGACTTCTTGGCTTCCATATAGGTGGAACGCCACGGCGTCCACAGATGATCCATGTCGAGGGATACCAGCCCGGGGGTGCTTAGGAATGCGGAGCAGGATCAGTCGTCGCCGCGGCGTGCTCGGCCGACCCGTCGCCCTTAGCCGTCCGATTGACAAGATCTCTCAGTTCTTTACTCGGTTTGAAGAAGGGGATTCTCTTCGACGGAACTTCCACCCGTGATCCGGTCTTGGGGTTCCTGCCCACTCGCGGTTGACGTTGCCGGGTTCGAAAGCTTCCGAAGCCCCGGATCTCAATTTTCTCTCCTTTATGCAGGCTGTTCACAATGCTGTCGAAAATTGTCTCGACGATTGTCTCTGAATCTTTGCGGGTCATCTCTACCACCTTAGAGACTTCATCGGTCAGCTCAGCCTTCGTCATAGCTCTTGTCCCTGTAATAGTTCTGCGGATTGGTCTGCTTGATCGCATCACCGACTGTGGAAGTGGCGATTGCTGCCTGTCGATGGTAATCTTCCATCCGGTGCCGCTCCACATCTTCATTCACTTCGCGCAAGCTCAATCCTATTCGTTTCTGCGCCTCGTTCATCTTGACAACTTTAAACTCAAATTCTTCTCCGACCGGAAGCAACGTCTGTTCAGGCGAGGAATCTTTGGCGGCGCTTTTCTTCCCGGCTTGCGCGACGATCTCGCTTCTGTGGCAGAGTGCTTCCACACCTGGTGATACTTCCACGAAGACGCCAAACGGAGCCGCCCGGCAGACTCGGCCTCGCACGTTGTCTCCTACCTGGTGCGTGCGGAAGAAAGTCTCCCAATTGTCCGGTTGCAACTGCTTGATGCCGAGCGAGAGCCTGCGATTGGGTGCGTCGATATGCAGCACGACAGCCTGCACAATCTGGCCCTTTTTGACAAGCTCCGAAGGATGCTTCACGTGCGCCGTCCAGGACATGTCCGAAACATGAACCAGCCCGTCTATGCCCTCTTCAATTTCAACGAAAGCGCCGAAATCGGCGAGTTTTCGGACACGCCCTTCTACAACTGACCCGATGCTGTACCGATCTGCGATCGTGGTCCACGGATCGGCCTCGAGCTGCTTGATCCCCAGAGAGATGCGGCGTTCTTTGGGCTTCACCTCGAGCACCACGGCCTCTACTTCATCGCCCGCGTTCACGATTTTAGCCGGATGCTTCATCCTCCGGCTCCAAGTCATCTCCGAAATGTGGATCAGTCCCTCTACTCCGGGCTCGATTTCCACAAAAGCGCCATAGTCCGTTACGCTGACAATCCGGCCCATCACGCGGCTTCCCGCCGGGTAACGAAGTTCCACGTCTACCCAAGGATCTGGACGCAGTTGCTTCAAACCGAGTGAGATGCGCTCATTTTCACGGTCGAATTTGAGTACCTTAACGGCGATCTCCTCGCCCACCTTGAGGATTGTGGACGGGTGAGTCACGCTCCCATAACTCAGATCGCTCACATGGAGCAGACCGTCTATTCCCCCGAGATCTACAAAGGCCCCATAGTCGGTGAGGTTCTTGACGACTCCCGATACTTCCGCGCCCTCATGCAGCGTCGAGAGCGCCTGCATTTTCCGCGCCTGCAAATCATTCTCAAGGAGAACTCGCCTGGACACCACCGCGTTTCCACGGCGGCGGTTCAGTTTCAAGATGCGAAGATCTAGTACCTGACCAACGTATCCGTCGACATTGTGTATAGGGCGGACTTCCACCTGCGAGCTCGGTAGAAATGCCATTACGCCAATATCGACCGTCAAGCCACCCTTGATTTTGCCCGTGACCTTGCCGCTGATGGCCTTGTTCTCTGCGGCTGCCTGTTCGAGCTGCTCCCAGATCTGACGCCGGTGAGCTCTTTCATAAGAGAGGAGAATATAGCCTTCGACCGGCGTTCCCGTGCGGTCGATCATGACCTCGATCACGTCACCGCGTTTAACCGCCGGAACACCATCCATTACCGGAAACTGGGAGGCCGGCACGAGCCCTTCAATCTTCCTGCCGATATCGACGATCACTTCCTTATCGCTTACGCTCAAGACATGGCCGTGATACGTCTCCCCTTCGCCGGACGCAAACTGGCTGCTGTAGTCGTCTAGAAAGGCCTGGTAGTCGGAGCTTTCTACTGTTCCAGGTGTCTCAACGTGTTCGTCAAAGGAACCAGCCATCTGTCAATTCATCCTGAATCCGGCGCGAATGGGGTCTCAGGTAAGGGGAACCAAAGATTTCCACCGGGCCACTACCGGCAGTCGCTGCTGCCGGTTTAAACTTCAACTAGTTGATACTTCAGTACTTCAGCACTATAGCCGACGCTAATAGTGATGTCAACTTGCGCCCCCGCCGCTGTCGGTAGCATGTGAGTTGTCCGGCTCAATTGACAAGTGAAATGTCCGCTTGATGGGGGTTGGGGAAAGCTGTGAGCTGTGGAAAGCAGCGAGCAGCAGATTCCAGCCGCAGAGATGGAGCGGATGATGAAGGCCCAGGAAGTGATTCTGAAGGCGGCAGCGGGCAAGCTGAAGTGGTGGGAAGGTGCCGAGATTATGGGGGTAACGGACCGCACTATGCGGCGCTGGCGTGAGCGCTTGGATGAGCACGGCTACAGCGGTCTGTGGGATTACCGCAAGCGGAGCCCGAGCCCAAAGCGAGTGCCCATGAAGATGGTGGAGGAGGTGTTGCAACTCTACCGGGAGAAGTACTTCGACTTCAACGTGCAGCACTTCCATGAGAAGCTGCGCGAGTTGCATGGTATCGAACTGAGCTACACGTGGGTGAAGATGGCGCTGCAAACCGCCGGCCTGGTGAAGCGGCGGAAGAAGCCGGGATCGCACCGCAAGCGGCGGCCGCGCCGACCGCTGCCGGGAATGATGCTGCCCATCGACGGCAGTGAGCATCGCTGGTTCAGCGATGAACGTTACTACGAACTGATTGTGGTGCTGGACGATGCCACCAGCGAGATCTATTACGCGCGGTTGGTAGAGGCTGAATCGACACGTAGCGTCATGGCGGCATTGCGTGAAGTGGTCGAAATGCGCGGTCTGTTTTGTTCGTTGTACAGCGATCGTGCCGGTCACTTCTTCATCACACCCAAGCACGGCGAACGTGTAGATGCGGGCCGTCCCACCCAGGTGGGCCGGGCCTTGCAGGAACTGGGAGTGAAGATGATCGCGGCTTATTCACCGCAGGCGCGGGGACGTTCGGAGCGCAACTTCGGCACTTGGCAAGGCCGTCTGCCACAGGAGTTGAGACTACGCGGCATAAAGGACCTGGCCCAAGCCAATGAGTTCCTCTGGAACGAATACGTCGCCGACTTCAACAGCCGGTTTGCGGTAACCGCTGCACAGAAGGGCAGTGCATTTGTGCGTGCCCGGCGCAAGGACCTGGACTGGATCTTCAGCGTGCAGCACGAACGGACGGTCAACAACGACAACACTCTCACACTGGAAAACCGCGTCTTCCAACTCGATAAAACGCGCTGGCGGAATACGCTGGCCGGTCAAACCGTGATCGTTCATGAGCATCTCGACGGCCGCATGTCGATCCGTTACGGCCCACATGTCATCGCACAGTATGCGGCCGATCAACTGCCGCCCCAAGCTGCCAAACGGCGTGGCACCCCGAGGTTGCCTACCGGACGGGCCGCGTAGGAATTCGGAACAGGAGCTTTCGAGAACATGGAGGCTCGGCCTCCAAACCTCCGGGATTTATCGCTTTGAGCCAGGATTGCTGGATCGGGAGCAAGTCGACGTTCGCCTCGCTCCCACAATCCCGGCCCTGAGTCGGCGCTCGAGTTGCTTCCCAGCAGCGCTCTATCCTCCGCTCAGGTCTTCAAAGCTTATCCCAAAATCGTGGCGCTGGAAAACCGGACATTTCAGGTGCTATTTAAACCGGACATCTTGACGTGCTACCAACACTTGCGCCCCCGCCGCAGGTGGTGGGCTACTTTAAATTACTTCATCAAGATCCACGGCGCCTTCGCACTACACCAGCAAGGGCTGCTGGCGTGACAGATCGGCTCTAGGAAATGTCGGATCTGGTTGCTCTGATCGAAGTCGAAGAGCGTGGGTCAGAAGAAGCGCCGTAATAAGATGCCAGCCTGAGGCTTTGGCGATTGATGGCTATTACGTCTGACGATGCTGGGCCCGGAACTGGAATCAGGCCAAATTTCAAACACAAAGCTTGGGGAGCAACAATCCTCATCGCTCTGTCTGGAAGCGTGATCAGTTTTATCTACAACGACTGGATGTGGCTGGCAAGGTTCGGTGCCCTGATTGTGGTGCTCACGACAGCACTGGCATCTTTCAACACTCATCTTGAGGCCCAGTTTGTCAGTGATTTGTTGGACGAGTACTTTGACCCCCTCCGAGAAGATCTATGAGAGGTTAAAGGAAAAGCCCCATGTGTATGGCATTTTTAGCACTGTAAGCGAAGAACAGGCTCTGGATCTCGTGGCGAGAGAGAGACCGGGAAAAGCGTTCAATCAAGGCAATCTTGGAAAGAGAGATGAATGAAGACCTGAAGAAACTAGAACTCCAGATTGGATCACTTGGAACCTTGTTATGGGGATTTGCAGACTTACTCGGCAAGGTGCTACCACATCACACGTGAATTGCCTTCCCCTTGTTGGGATTTCAAAGTAGCCCACTATCCCGCTCCACGCTGCACCAGGTAGCCACGGATTTCGTGTATAATAAGGCAGAGACGAAAGAGGCTACAGTCATGATTGAAGGTCTACTTCAACCGCAACACCTATTGATCATTTTAGCGGTTGCGTTGTTTGTTTTCGGTCCCAAGAAGCTCCCTGAGTTGGGTCAGGGGTTGGGCAAAGGCATCCGGTCCTTCAAAGACAGCATGAAAGCCGCTACCCAGGATCCCGAGAAGATCGACACTCCCGTCACCCATACTTCCGCCGACTCGAAGTAATTTCATCCCGAACTGACCAACGGCTTGAGGAGACAACCTCCTCTGTTTCTCGAGCCGGAAGTGCGGTGCTAGCTCCTAGCGTTTCGCCCCCCTAAAATTTAAAGTTGGGTTCGTACCGTACATTTACTGTATCGGTCAGGGTGATTCTCTGTCCAACGTTCAGACATCGGAGAACAAGGGCTTGTTTGAAGGGCAGGCCGTGAACCGTGCGTCAGCAAATTTTGCATCGAGCGGCAAGAAATGCCGCCCTCGGCAAGTCCGAAGCTGGTGTCCGCCAGTCTTTCGTGTCTGCAACTTATTCATTCATTTAGCTTTCACCGAATGATAAGCAGCTTGCATGCGCTTGGTACCAAAACTGCCTACCTCTCAGGTAAGGTGATACAGATCACCGAACGGGTCTGAAGCGTTCTGCCTCCGGCAGGGCGAAAACAAAAAGAGTATCTGACAGACCTATCAAATCTATTCAGGAGCGGTGGAACATACATGACAACGGAAGATTTTGGCAAAGCGTATCAAAAAGGTTTTAACCTGACCGTTAGGTTCCTGGTCTCGCGAGGATTGTCTTACGACGCGGCTTTGGACACAGCGCAGGCGGCTTGGGCGAAGGGTTGGGAACGCAGGGAGCAGTTGCGTGATCCGAGTCTTGTCCTCACTTGGACAAACAGCATCGCACTAAACATTCACCGCACGTTTTTGCGTCGAGAGCCGCAGACACAGACCCTACCCGAGCTACAAGCACCGCCCCGGATGAACGTTGCGGCTATAGATGTTAAGCGCATCCTCAGCGATTGCAAGCCAAACGACCGTGTGGTTCTAGAAGGCCATTACATCGAAGGTTATAAAGTGCAGGAGATCGCCCGTCAGCATGGCTGGTCGGAGACAGCGGTTCGGATTCGTCTTCTTCGGGCGCGACGCAGTGTGGAGCGTCGATTGAGCCGGCCGAAGCACGCTAAACTTCGCAATCTGGCAGAGAAGACAAAGAAGGCTCTTGCGACAGCCTTAGATGTTCCTGGTTTGGAAGCGCGCGTCGCTTAAACGCTGGGGGAGGTTCTTAAAGATGCGCGGCGGGTTGAAATCACCTGTCGCGCATTCGTGTTTCTGCCATCAATTCGGGCAAGTCGGTTAAAGCAATTCGGCGGCGCTGAAGAAGAACGGTATCTCGACGGCCGCAGTCTCGACAGCATCAGAGCCATGCACTGAGTTACGCTCGATATTTTCGGCGAACTTCTTACGAATAGTTCCCTCTGCGGCGTTCGCCGGGTTTGTTGCCCCCATCAGTTCGCGCCATTTTGCTATGGCGTTCTCTCTCTCGAGTACCATGACGACAACCGTTCCTTCGGTCATAAACGTAACCAGCCCTCGGAAGAATGGCCGCGATTTGTGAACGTCGTAAAAAGCTTCGGCTTCGTGCTTTGAGATGCGGCGCGTTTTCAGGCCGACGATGCGAAAGCCTTGCTGCTCGATGAGGGCTAGAACCGAGCCTACGTGACCGTTTTTCACAGCGTCCGGTTTGATAATTCCAAATGTTCGTTCGAATGCCATCCAAATTTTCCTTGAAGTGAAAAGTTAAGCTGTGTGCGCCAGCGCTTCCTGCATCTTTTCGCCGAGCAGGGCTGGTGTCGGACACACGAGAATACCGGCGTCAGCCATCGCAGCGAGCTTATCTTCTGATCTTCCCGATCCACCCGAGATGATGGCGCCCGCGTGACCCATGCGGCGTCCCGGCGGTGCAGTTTGGCCCGCAATGAAGCCGACCACCGGTTTCTTCACATGAGCCTTTACGTAGGCGGCCGCTGTCTCCTCCGCACTCCCGCCAATTTCTCCGATCATGATGATTGCGTGCGTATCGGGATCTTCGTTGAAAAGCTGAATTGCGTCCGTGAAGCTGGTGCCGATAACAGGGTCGCCGCCAATGCCGATGCAGGTAGATTGTCCGATACCCAGTTTCGTCAATTGTCCAACTGCCTCATAGGTCAACGTGCCCGACCGCGAAACGATCCCGACGTGACCCGGCTTATGAATATGTCCCGGCATGATGCCGATTTTGCATTTGCCCGGTGTGATCACACCCGGACAGTTCGGGCCAACCAAGCGAGTCGCGGACTTTGTTTTCAAATACGCCCAAACGCGTTCCATGTCTTCAATCGGTATGCCCTCGGTGATGCATACCACAAGCGGGAGCCCTGCGTCGGTCGCCTCCATAATGGCGTCCGCTGCGAACGGAGGGGGTACGAAAATGACAGACGCATTCGCGCCGGTAGCCGCAACCGCTTCTTCCACGCTGTTGAACACCGGCCGGTCCAGATGAGTCTGGCCTCCCTTGCCCGGAGTTGTTCCGCCTACAACTTTCGTCCCGTACTTGATAGCCTGCTCGGCGTGGAACGTGCCTTCGCGGCCTGTAAAACCCTGGAAGAGGACTTTTGTGTTTTCGTCGATGAGTACACTCATTGCGCTAGTTTCACCACTTTTTCTGCAGCGTCTTTCATGCCGTCCGCCACCGTGAAATTGAGGCCCGACTCTCGCAGAATCTTCTGGCCCAGTTCAACGTTCGTTCCCTCCATTCGAACCACCACAGGAATCCGAATCTCGAGTTCGCGCGCCGCCGAAACCACTCCATTGGCAAGCGTGTCGCAACGCAGGATTCCGCCGAATATATTGATCAGGACAGCCTTCACGCTGCGGTCCGAAAGTAGAATCCGGAAGGCATTCTTAATCTGCTCGGCGCTGGCGCCCCCACCTACGTCGAGGAAGTTAGCGGGCTGGCCGCCTGCATATTTGATGATGTCCATGGTGGCCATCGCGAGACCCGCGCCGTTCACCATGCAAGCGATCGTGCCGTCGAGCTTAATGTAGTTCAAGCCAAATCGCGATGCTTCTACTTCGAGCGGATCTTCTTCGTTCAAGTCACGCAGCTCGAGCAGATCTTTATGCCGGTAGAGCGCGTTGTCATCGATATTTATCTTCGCGTCGAGAGCATAGACTTTCCCATTCTTTGTCAGAATAAATGGATTGATCTCAGCGAGTGAGCCGTCAATCGCCAGATAGGCTTTCGAAAGCGCGATCATCGCTGCGGCGGCCGCATTCGCGCTTGTCGCCGGAACACCCATGCCGAACGCGAGTTTACGCGCCTGGAACGGTTGCAGCGGCTGACCGGCGATCAACGGCTCCCGCAGAATTAGTTCCGGAGTTTTTGCGGCGACTTCTTCGATATCCATGCCGCCTTCTTTGGACGCCATGAACACCGTTTCGCCGAGTGCGCGATCCAACACGAGCCCGAGATACAGCTCGCGTTCAATGGGCAGAGTCTCTTCGATCAGAAGCCGTTGGACGGTGCGCCCCTCAGGACCGGTCTGGTGAGTCACGAGTGTCATGCCGAGCATTTTCTTCGCGATCTCAGCCGCTTCCGCTGCGTTCTGCGCAATCTTGACTCCGCCGCTCTTGCCTCGGCCGCCGGCATGGATTTGCGCTTTGACAACCACGCTGCCGCCAACCTTCTTGGCTGCTGCTTCCGCTTCCTCGACCGTATAGGCCACTTCTCCACGCGGCACCGGGACGTCGTATTTAGCGAGGATTGCCTTCGCCTGATACTCGTGTATCTTCATATAGTTTGAGGCGCGTGCCTAATTGTGCTCGCGCGCCCTTCGCTAGTGTATCTCGCTAACTTCTGTCGACCATCGCTCGACTGCACATGGGGAGCTTCAGGGCTGTTACATTAGTCCTTGCTCGATGGTACGGGTAACGAGTGTTGGCGGAGTGTTTCTGCGATCGGCTGATCCGGAAGCGCTCTACGCCTGGTATGAGCGTCACCTCGATATGAAACGTGCGGAAGGCTGTTTTGCTTTTCCCGCTTCACAACAGCGCGCTTATACAGTTCTCGCCTTCTTCCCTTCGCCTGATACGTACTGGCCATCCTCTCAGCCTGTGATGCTTAATCGGCAAGTCGATAACCTCGATGCGATTTTGGGTCGCCTTGTTGCGGCGGGCATCGAAGTGGACCCGAAACGCGACGCCTACTCCTATGGCCGTTTTGGCTGGTTCACAGATCCGGACGGCAACCGCGTGGAGCTCTGGGGGCCGCTCGCGACGCAAAGCTGATGGAACTCTCCAGACGCGCTCTCCTTCTCTCGGCCGCGGGTTCTCTTACCCATTCGCTCGGAGCACTGACTCACAGACCGTTCGGCCCGGTACCCTCGCGTGGCCAGTTGCAG
>JAABUQ010005802.1_pt1 | contig 19295 bp, 19 predicted proteins | sample 5560001 | NCBI WGS metagenome assembly JAABUQ01 (sample SAMN10711888, study PRJNA513371) | rock metagenome | isolation source: Antarctica rocks | place: Antarctica: Victoria Land, Finger Mt nord | collected 2015-12-18
GTGCCTTTGCATAACATCAGATACCGGTTGCATTGAGTTCGGCGATAAAGGCTTGCACCCGCGAGCCCATCCACCAGCGCTCGAAGTCGCTGACGAGCGAGGGAACTGCGCGTACGCGGTCGGCATGCTTCGTCAAGCGTTCGCGGTCGGGCGTCTCGCTGCCGTACTCCGTATGGAAGGCATCGAGCGCCGCACGATGCTCGGGGTCATCGGTCGCAAAGGATTCGTAGGGAAATTCCGGACGTTCGTTCGGCATGCGCCCGTTCTTCGACGCGCTCTAGATGGATGCTGCGAGCTTCACTCGTAAAGAGAAGGTGGCCTCGCGTCCGATCCGTTACGATGACGGCATGCAACGTACCCAATCACTCCCGGCCGCGCCGCCACGCGCGTTCGCGCTCTGGGCAGGAGTGATCGTGATTGGGTTGCTTGCGGCTGCGGCGCGCGTCGCTGCGCGAGCCTCCGGGCCCATCCCCGATGTCGTGATCGGGCTCGTCGGCGGCGTCATCATCGGAAACACGGCACCCGTGCGGGCGGCGCTCGGGCCCGGCATCGCCTTCGTGCTGCGGTACGTTCTGCGCGGCGCCATCATCCTGTTCGGACTAGGGCTCAGCCTTCAGGCCGTCGTGCAAATCGGCGGCGCGACGGTGGCCCTGGTTGCGGCGTGTTTTGCCATCGCGATGCTGCTCGGCATCATCGTCGCGCGCGTCTTTGCGCTGCGCGGGAACGTCGGCACCTTGATCGGCGCCGGCACGGCGATCTGCGGCGGCTCGGCGATCATCGCAATCGGGCCGCTCTTACGGGCAACCGACGAAGAGATCGCCTACGCGCTTACGACGATCTTCGCGTTCAATATCGTCGCACTGCTCGCGTATCCGTCGATCGGACACGCGCTGCACCTTTCCGATGTCGCTTTCGGCGCATGGACCGGGACCGCCGTCAACGACACGTCCGTTGTCGTCGCGACCGGCTACGCCTTCTCTCACGTTGCGGGCGCCACAGCGACGATCGTGAAATTGACGCGGACGCTGTTCTTGGTGCCGCTCGCGCTCGGAGTCGGCATCTTCGCCGGGCGCGCGACGAGCGGCAGCCTGGCGGCGCGTGTCGGCGCGACCGTGCCTTGGTTCGTCGTCTTCTTCGTGGTCGCCGCCGCCCTGCGTAGCTTTGGCGCCGTGCCCGCGACGGCGTTGAGCCTCGCTGCGCGGTTGGCCTCGTTCGGCATCGTCATGGTCCTGGTCGCCGTCGGTTTCAACGTCGACCTGCGTAAGATGACCGCGCTTGGAGCCAAACCACTGGTCGCCGGGTTCACGCTTGCGACGACGATGTCGCTCGTCAGTTTCGGCCTGGTGGCCGCGCTGCACATTCGCTGATGATTACGGGAGAAGGTCGGGCGCCGGTTTAGCCGCCCGCTGGTAGACCCGTCGCTTTCCGGGGAACGCTTGGCGCATGACGACGATCGACACGTCCAAGCCATTTCTGACCGACGTCCAGGAGCTGCGCCGGCGCGCCAAGGAGCATCTCGATGACGGAGCCGTAACGTCTTCGTACGTCGGCGACGCAAAGAAAACCATCGAAATCCTGCAAAGCGTTCTCGCGACGGAGATCGTGTGCGTCCTGCGCTACACGATGCATTCCATCGCCGCGCAAGGCATCAACAGTGAAGCCGTCTCCGAAGAGTTCGCCGAACACGCTAAAGAGGAACGGCAGCACATGATGGCCGTGGCCGAGCGTATCGATCAACTCGGCGGCAAACCAAACTTTAATCCCGAGGGCCTGCTGACGCGCTCCGCGTCCGAGTACGGGACCGCCGAGAAGTTGATCGACATGATCAAAGAAAATCTGGTCGCCGAGCGGATCGCCGTCGAGCACTACCGTGAACTCATCCGCTATTTCGAAGAAAGCGACCCGACGACGCGCGTGATGCTCGAAGGCATTCTATCGGTTGAAGAAGAGCACGCGACCGACATGCACGACCTCCTCGTCGCGCATCAGGGCCGTCCGTTCATCGACCAATAGCGCACGGGTCAGCCGCCGGGGAATGTCTAGACGCGCCGCAACGCATCCGTATCGGTGAGCGCGGCGCCGTACGTTTCGCCGAAGAAGGCACTCGCGAACAATTCGGCGGTATCGACCAGACGCGGACCCGGTCGATTCAAATAGGCGTTGCCGTCGACGGCAAACGAGCGGTAAGCCTTTACCGCGCGTAGCGACCGCCAGGAGGCCGAGTTCTGCAGTTCCTCCACGGCGCGCAGCGCCGCTGCCAGATCATAGCCGCACGGTACGACGACCACGACGTCGGGATCGGCCGCGACGATGTCCTCCCACTGCAGCACGGTCGAGTTCGAGCGCGGGTTCGCGAGGACTGCATCACCGCCCGCGCAGGCGATGACGTCGGACGTCCAATGCCCCCCGCTCATCGGCGGAGCGGTCCATTCCAAGATCAGCGCGCGAGGACGAGGCCGGTCGGCGACGTGTGCGCGCAAGGCGTCCAGCCGCGTCCGCAACCCCGCGACGAGCCCATCTGCTTCGCGTTCCGTGCCCGTCAGTTCACCGAGCGTCAGGATGGTGGCGAACACGTCCTCGAGCGACGACGGTTCGAGCGAGATGATGCGCGGGTCGCCGTGCAGCCGCTTGGCGGCGCGGGCGACGATTTCGTACGAGACCGCGCAGACGTCGCACAGCTCCTGCGTGACGATCAGATCGGGCGTTAAGCGTTCAAGCAACGCCGCGTCGAGCGCGTACAGGCTCGACCCCGCGTGCACGTTCGCACGCACGTGGCGATCGATCTCGGCGGATGAAGAAGTCGAGGGAAGCGAACTCGCCGTCAGCTTCGGCTTCGCGCGCGCTTGCGGCGGAAAATCGCACTCGTGCGTAACGCCGACGATCCGCTCCCCAAGCCCGAGCGCGAACAGAATCTCCGTTGCGCTGGGCAGTAAGCTGACGATGCGCCGCGCCGGGACCATTGAGGCGTTCACCATGCCCTAGTGAACGGGGCCCAATGGTTTGCCCTGCCTGCGGCGTAACGGTACGGGCGTGGAGAAGATCAAGGTCGGCAATCCGGTCGTCGAACTCGACGGCGATGAGATGACGCGCATCATCTGGCACATGATTCGCGCGCGGTTGATTCTGCCGTATCTCGACGTCGACCTCAAGTACTACGATTTGGGCATCGAGCACCGCGACTTGACGGACGACCGCGTGACCCTTGAGGCCGCCCGCGCGATCAGGCAGTACGGCGTCGGGGTCAAGTGCGCCACCATTACGCCCGACGAAGCGCGCGTGGCGGAATTCGGGCTGAAGAACATGTGGCGTTCGCCCAACGGCACGATTCGCAACGAGCTCGACGGCACGGTCTTCCGCGAACCGATCATCTGTCACAACGTTCCGAAGCTCGTGCCCGGCTGGACCGACCCGATCGTGATTGGTCGTCACGCGTTTGCAGATCAATATCGAGCGACCGAACTCGCCGTTCCCACCGCTGGAACGCTCAGCTTGCGCTTTACGCCGGCCGACGGCGGCGCGCCGGAGGAACGCGAGGTGTTCGTCTTCGAGCGCCCCGGAGTGGCGCTTGCGATGTACAATCTCGATGAATCGATCCGCGGCTTTGCGCGCGCCTGTTTCAACTATGGCCTGCAGCGCAAATGGCCGGTGTATCTCTCCACGAAGAACACGATCCTCAAGACCTACGACGGCCGCTTCATGCAGATATTCCGCCAGATCTTCGATGATGAGTTCAAAACGCGCTTCGAAGAGTTCGGTGGAACGTACGAGCACCGCTTGATCGACGACATGGTGGCAAGCGCGCTGAAGTGGTCGGGCAAGTATGTCTGGGCCTGTAAGAACTACGACGGCGACGTTCAGTCCGACACGGTCGCACAAGGCTATGGATCGCTCGGCTTGATGACCTCCGTTTTAATGACGCCCGACGGGAAAACGATCGAAGCCGAAGCGGCGCACGGGACGGTCACGCGGCACTACCGCCTCCACCAGCAGGGCAAGCCGACGTCGACCAACCCGATTGCGTCGATCTTCGCCTGGACGCGCGGTCTGGCACATCGTGGTCGCCTCGATGGTACGCCCGACGTGGAGCGCTTTGCGCAAACGCTCGAACAGGTCTGCATCGACACGGTGGAAGCCGACAAGATGACCAAGGATCTCGCGCTCCTCATCGGCTCGGACCAGCCATGGTTAACGACCGAAGCATTTCTCGCCGCGCTCGATGAGGAATTGCAGAACCGCATGGCCTGGACGTTCGCCTCGGCCGTGTGAGCGTATCCGGCTGTTGTGTGGGTGCGCCACCATGGCAACCACGGACACCGACGATCAAAGTAAGCGAGGATCGAAGCGAAACCGTATGCGTTTGACCCGAATTCGTCCGAAGTCGGGGTGCGTTGGATTGATCAGCGCGTTTTGTTCGGTGCCCTTCAGTGACTGCGGCAGATGGATCGAGGAGACGATCAGGACACAGGAGCCCTTCGACGCAACCCACAGATCGCCGACGCGGCGGAGCGACAGGGGCGACGGCGTTCTTCGCCAGCGCGGCGGAGCGCGATCGAGCAGCCGGATACCGACGTCCTGTGGAACGTCCGCGATGATCATGGTTAACGGTACGGTGATCTCGTCTCGCTCGACGAGGTGTCCCAAGAACTCGATTTGTGCAAGCGCCGCGCTCGTCGATGCGCACGCGAGCCGCGTACCGGGGCTGGACCACCGTGTCCCGAACAGGAAAGGCCCCTCACCGCTGAGAGGGGCCTTTGCGTACTTCGTGGGGCAGACGCGATACAATCGCATCGCGCCTAATCGTAGCCGCCGTACAGACGCCGACCGATCGCCGCTTCGACCTCTCGTCCGCCGCTTTCGGTTTGCAGCAACTCGATCGGCCTTGCACCGTCAAAGGCGCGGTTTGAGCGCACAAGCCACTTCCAGGTTCCCCCCACCGAGCCGAAAAGCTCCTTGCCGAGCACGAGGATGCGAGCGAGCCGGCTGACGATCTCCGACTCCGCTGAAGCAAGCCGCTTGCTCCGCCTGCGGCGGTCGTAGGTGGCCGGCGCTATCCCGAGGGCCAGTGCGAGCTTCGCCGGTGAGAGGTCGAGGCTTGCACCAAGAGCGCGTAGAGCGCCGAATGGGAACCCTTCGACCACGCGATCGTGCAGGTCGAGCGACGAACGGAGACGCCCAACGGTGCGCTTCCCGCCGAGCACCATCCCCATTTCGGTAATCGGTTCGACTATCATCTGATAGCCTTTGTCACCTCATGTGATTTGAACCTGTATCGGCTCGAACTCGAACACTTGAGGCCGAACGTACTCGGCGGCTTTTGAGTGACCGACGCGATGTTACGAGTCGTTGACGGTCCTGAAGGTCGCGTAGACGTACGGGTAGTCGGGGCGGTACCAGTTGCGCAAGCTGCGGCGGACGTGATGGCGATTGGTCACCGGTGAAGCGCCTTTGATGATGAAGTGCGCGCCGTCGAAGAAGTCGACCGAATACTGCGGATAGGACGCCATCGGGTGGAAGCCGGGCAGCGGTTGGAACGGCGTCGCCGTCCATTCCCAGCCGTTGCCGACGAGATCGTGAATGCCCCACGCGCTGGCACCCGCGGGATTGCTGCCGACGGGCTCGGGATCGAAGCGCCGGAAATCGAAGTTGCCGTACGCCGACGTCGGCGCCGCATCACCCCACGGGAAGGCGCGCTCTTCGCCGCTCGGTGTCCCGAAGGCCGCGCGATGATATTCGGCTTCGGTCGGCAAGCGCGCGCCGCGCCACGCGGCATAGGCGCGGGCTTGCGTTTGGGTCACGTAAACCGGCCAGGTCAGCGGCAGCGGCATCACTTCGAACATGCCGAGCAGCGCATAGTCGCCATCACGTTCCAACCAGAAAGACGGCAAGGGTCCGCCCGCGCGCACGAAGGCGAGCCAGTCGCCGTTGGTGACGTTGTTGACGTCCATCTCAAACGCGGGGACGTCGACCTGCGTTGCGTCGAACTCGTTGTCCCATCCGAACGCAGCGTCGCGCTTGGCGCCTACGGTCGCGCGGCCGGCCGGTACGCTGACGCGGCCGCGTGCAGCGGGGTCGCGCTCGACATAGGCGCCGGCGCGGCCGGCGGTCCGTTTGCGTTCGAGTGGCAGGCGGTGCAGCATGTAGAGCAACGTCTCGTGGTGCATCTCTTCGTGTTCGAGGATCGCGAGCGGCGCTTGGCCGCGTTCGAGGACCGGCGATGCGCTCGCATCGGTCAAATCGGCGTGAGCGAATGCGTCCAAAACCGCGCCATCGCAGGCCGCTGCGAACGCCTGCACGGCGGCGCGCTCCGGCCAACTCGCGCGCTCGTGCCTCGAGGCGTCGGCGGTGCTGGCTGGATCGATCCCGCGTGCGAAGAGCCGTTCGAATTCCGGATCCAGGTGCGCGCCGTGTAATCCCTCACGCACCAATTTCTGAAAGCTAAACACCGGAATGTGCCCCTCGTAGAAGACGATGGGGTGGCGTAAACCGATCGGGTGCTCGTAATATGCCGACGGGTCGACGAGCGCGAACAATTCCGTCGTGCGGCGACGGTTGCTCACATACCGGCGGCGCAGCAGCGCGCGGTCCAGTTCGGCTGGTCGGACGGTCGTTTGCACGGCGGCTCCTTCGGCTCCTAAACGGCACCCCATTGAACCCGCGTCGGAGCAAAGAGGTTCACCTCGCCCGCTCGGAAACCCGTTGGCGGCGGTGACGACTGAAAGCGGCCGCGCGCCGTCGAAGCCTGCCGCGTGTTCCGCTACCTAACCGCGGGTGAATCGCACGGACCCGCGCTCGTCGGCATCTTGGACGGGTTGCCCGCGCACCTCGCGCTCGACGTCGCTGCAATCGACGCAACGTTACGAGCCCGGCAGGGCGGCTACGGGCGCGGCGGCCGCATGAAGATCGAAAGCGACGCGATCGAATTCTTGGCCGGCGTGCGCGGCGGCGTCACGCTCGGTTCGCCGATCGCCGTGGTGCTGCGCAACCGTGATTTCGAAAACGTCCGCGCGCTGATGGATCCGCTGAGGGGCGCGGGCGAACCGCTGACTCGCCCGCGTCCCGGCCACGCCGACTACGCGGGCGCGCTCAAGTATCGTCAGCGCGACCTGCGTAACGTGCTCGAGCGCGCCAGCGCCCGGGAGACGGCGATGCGCGTCGCACTCGGCGCCATTTGCGCGCAGTTCCTGGAGGCGCTCGGCATTCGTACGGCAGCGTACGTTTCGCAGATCGGCCCGGTCATCGCCGCCGAACCCGAACGCATCGATGCAGAACAAATCGCTGACAGCGAGGTGCGTTGCCCCGACCCGGAAGCCGCAGCGAAGATGATTGACGCGATCGACGGCGCCAAAGCCGCCGGCGACACGTTGGGCGGCGCGTTTACCGTACGCATCGACGGCGTCCCGGCGGGAATTGGGGCGAATCGTCAGCCCGACACGCGCCTCGACGGCGTGCTGGCGGGGGCCCTGATGGCGATGCAAACGGTCAAGGCGGTCGCAATCGGGGAAGGCAGCGACATCGCGAGCCGTCGTGGATCCGATGCGCACGATGCGTTTGCGTTGCATGACGCTGCCATCCTGCGGTCGTCCAATCGCGCGGGCGGCATCGAAGGCGGCATCTCCAACGGCGAACCGATCGTCCTGCGCGTCAACGTCAAGCCGATTCCGACGTTGCGTAACGCGTTGCCGTCGGTCGACCTTCACGCCAAGCAGGCCGCGCCCGCGACGATCGTGCGCAGCGACGTGTGCGTCGTGCCGGCGGCCTCGCTGGTCGGCGAAGCGATGGTACGCCTCGCGTTAACTGCACCGATTCTCGAAAAGTTCGGGGGCGACTCACTCGACGAAACGCGCGACAACATGGCGCGCGCGCTCGCTGCGTCGGCGGGGTTGTTCGATTCGGTGTCGTCGTGACCGAGGTAACCGCACTGAAAAAACACATCGCATTGGTCGGCTTTATGGCGGCCGGCAAGACGACCGTCGGACGGCATCTCGCGCGGGAACTCGGTGTCCCTTTTTGCGATACCGATGCCGCCATCGTCGCGCGGCACGGCCCGATCCCAAAACTCTTCGAGCGCCACGGTGAAGCGGGTTTCCGCGCGCTCGAATATGCGGTTGTGCGGGAACTGCTGCAAGGACCGCCCGGCGTGCTCGCCCTGGGCGGCGGCGCCGTCACGCACGCGCCCACGCGCGCGCTACTGGCCGCCGCCAGCATGCGCGTGTATCTCGACATGCCCGCCGAAACGCTGCTCGCACGGCTTCGTCGTTCGCAGACGGTGCGCCCGTTAATCGGCGCGGCGCCGACGCTTGCGCGCGTGCGCGCTCTGCTGGCGCAACGTGAACCGCTCTACCGTGAAGCCGATCTCGTTCTGAGCGGTCCTCGCCGCACGCAAGCCTCATTCGCACATGAGATCTCCGTGCGACTTCGGGCCGACGGACACCCGTACGAAGCGTGACGCGGCTCGATCTCCTTTCGTATCCGATCGTCATCGACCAGCGCGTCGCTGCGCACGTCGCCGAGTTCGTGCGCGCGCGCGGGCGGCCGCGGTGCCTGGTTCTGGCCGATCGTAACGTCGTCGAGCGTGCCGCCTCGGTTGCACGGGCGCTTGGCAAGAATACGCGGGTGCTCGACTTCGCGCTCGGAGAACGGCGCAAGACGTTGCGCACGCTCGAAGCGGTGCTGGCCGCGCTCGCTGAAGCCGGCGCCGACCGCGCGACGACGCTCGTCGGCGTCGGCGGCGGCGTTGCAGGCGACCTCTTTGGATTTGCTGCCGCCATCTACATGCGCGGCGTGCCGTTCATCAACGTGGCGACGTCGCTCGTCGCCATGGTCGACGCCGCAATCGGCGGCAAGACGGGCGTCGACCTCGCCGCGGGTAAGAATCTCGCCGGAACGTTCCGCGATCCCCTCGCCGTATTTTGCGATCTCGGCGCACTGGCAACGTTACCGGAGCGCTATGCACGCGAAGGTCTAGCCGAACTCGTTAAACACGGCATCATCGAAGGCGGCGACGCGTTCGAGGCCCTCGAAACGCTCGCGCCGCATCCGCTGCACAAATGGCCGTGGGAATCGGTCATCGCGGAATCAGTGCGCATCAAAGCGATGTACGTTAGCGAAGACCGGCTCGAAACGGGCACGCGCGAAGTGCTCAACCTTGGACATACGTTCGGTCACGCGATCGAATGCGTCAGCGGATATCGCGTGTCCCACGGCAGGGGCGTCAGCATCGGGTTGCGCGGCGCCGGTCTTCTGGCGCTACGCAGCGGGCGCTTTTCGCAAGCGGAGCATTTGCGCGTGCTGGCGTTACTGACGCTGCTGCGGCTTCCGCTCGTCAATCCCGGCCACGACATCGACGACTTGCTGGCTGCGATGGCGTACGACAAGAAGACTCGTGCGGGAACCTTACGCTTCGTCGTGCCGCGCACGCTCGGCGACGTCGAATACGGTGTAGCGGCGACGCCGCGTACGGTTCGTTCAGTACTGCAACGGCTGCAGACGCCGCCCGACGCTTCCGAACTACGATGATTGCAACGCCGACCCAGACCGATCTGCGCCTCGTCGACGTCTTCGTGCAGCAGAAGACCGCCCGTGTCGAGCGACCGCTGACCTATGCCGTACCGCCCGGCCTCGCCGTCACGCTCGGCGATGTCGTGCGCGTGCCGCTCGGCTCACGCGAGCTTTACGGCTTCGTCGTTTCGGTGCCGCGCACGGCCGCCGTTCCGCGCGGAACGCGCGAACTGACGGCGGTCTCCGACGCACCGCGCGCGTTTGATGCGACCGGGTTCGCGCTCGCGCAATTCCTCGCAACGCGGTACTGCTGCTCGCTCGGAGAAGCGCTCGGTACGATCGTGCACGCGGCGGCGATCCCGCGCGTCGTGGACCGCTTCGTCGTCGTGGAGCCTCCTGACGTGCAACGGTACCCGAGTGTTCCGCCGCGCCTGCTGCGACTCGTGCGCGAGGACTTCGCGGACGGCTTCGCCCTCGACGCACTGCTGCGTCATCCCGAAGCGCGCCGCGCCGGCGATCGCCGGATGTTGTTGGCCGCCGTGGGCGCGCTCACGCGCGGCGGCGCCATCCGGCGCGAGCGGCAGTTCGCCGCGCCGCGCGTCGCGCAGGCCCACGAACGCGTTCTGGAAATAACGGGAATCCCGGCAAGTGGACCGCGCGTCCGCGCGCTGGTCGCGCAGGTCGACGCAGGTGGCCACATGCGCCGCAGGGACGCGCGGCTCGCGGGATTTTCAGCCGCCGTCATTGCACGCGCGCTCGCGACGGGCGCCGTGCGCGAAACGCTTCAGCCCCTTGCCGGCACCCGTCCCGCCGGACCGCGCGAAGATCAAGACTTCGTTCCGACCGACGAACAACGCCGCGCGATCGCGGTGATCGACGCAGCGGCGAGCACGGGAACGTTTCGTGAAGTGCTGGTGCAAGGCGTCACCGGCAGCGGCAAGACCTTCGTGTACATCCGCGCGATCGCACGCGCACTCGCACGCGGACATCAGGCGATCGTGCTGGTCCCGGAAATTGCACTCACGCCGCAAACGGCACGCCGCTTCGAGGCGGTTTTCGGCGAACGGGTCGCCGTGCTCCACTCCGGCCTCTCCGAACGCCAACGCTTAGAGAGCCGCGACGCCGCAAGGCGCGGCGCCATCGACGTCGTGGTCGGCGCGCGCAGCGCCATTTTCGCGCCGCTGACCGACGTGCGGCTCGTCGTAGTTGACGAAGCGCACGAACGCAGTTACAAACAGGATGGCACGCCGCGGTACGATGCCGTCGCGGTTGCACGTGAACGGATGCGGCTCGCCGGCGGAACGTTGGTCCTGGGCAGCGCGACGCCGTCGCTCGACGCCTACGCCAAGGCGTGCGCGGGCACGATCGAACACGCGCGTCTCCAACGTCGCGCAACGGGGTACGCGCTGCCGACCGTGCAGGTGGTCGATCTGACCGAAGAGTTCGAGCGCGGCAACCGGCGCATCTTCAGCACGTCGCTCGTCGATGCGCTCGGCGCACGCTTAGGCCGTGGCGAGAAATCGGTGTTGTTCGTCAACCGCCGCGGCAGCGGCAGCTTCATGTTATGCCGCCGCTGCGGTGCCGTTCCAAACTGCACCCGCTGCAGCGTCTCGCTCGTCGCGCATCGCGTCGAAGCGCTGTTGCGCTGTCATCTTTGCGACGCGCAGCGCGCGCTGCCCGAGCGGTGCCCGAGCTGCGGCGACGGACCAATTCGCGAATTCGGCGTCGGCACGCAACGCGTGGCAAGTAGCGTTGGCGAGCTTTTTCCGGCGGCGAAGGTCGTGCGCATGGATTCCGACACGACGACGCGCATCGGTGACCATGCGCGCGTGCTCGACGAATTCGCGCAACGCGGCGACATCTTGATCGGCACGCAGATGATCGCGAAGGGCCTCGACTTTCCGACCGTCACGCTCGTCGGTGTGGTCGCGGCAGACATTGGTTTGCACGCACCGGACTTCCGCGCCGCCGAGCGTACCTTCGATTTGGTCACGCAGGTGATCGGCCGCAGCGGCCGTGCTCGCGCCGGCGAAGCCATCGTCCAAACGTACTCGCCGCACCACCCCGCGATCGCGTTTGCCGTGCAGCATGAGTACGACGGTTTCGCCGCACAGGAACTCGCGAACCGCCGCGAACTCGGCTATCCACCGTTTTCCGACTTGATCTATCTGGGCGTCGCGGGTCGCTCGCGCAGGGCGGTCCTCGCCTCCGCCGAGCGCTACGCCGAACTGCTGCGGCGTTTCGGCGGTGCCGAAGTCCTTGGTCCCGCGCCCGCTCCGGTTGCCAAGCTCAATGAAGAGTGGTGGTACCGCATCGCGCTCAAAACGCGCGACGGTGCCCCGCTGCGCCGCTACCTGCGCGAAACGGTCCGCGATCTCGCCGCCAAGGAACGCGGCATTCGCCTCACGGTCAACGTCGACCCGTGAAGCCGATGCCGCAGGCGAAGAACGCGGTGCTCGCGCGGACCGATCGCGTTGCGCTGATCCTCGGCGCACTCACCTTCGCGTTCCATCTGGCCTTTGCGAATCGCTACGGCGTGTTCCGCGACGAATTGTATTTCATCGTGTGCGGCCGTCACCCGGCGCTTGGGTACGCCGATCAACCGCCGCTCGTTCCGCTGCTTGCGGCCGGCTTGTATGGTTTCGGTGCGCAGACGTGGCTATTGCGTTTACCGGCTGTGCTTGCCGCGGCGGCGCTCGTGTGGCTTGCCGTTCGCTTCACGCGTCTGGTCGGCGGCGGCGACGCCGCAGCCTGGACGGCGGGCATCGCGGCGGCGGCCGCGCCAATGTTCATGGGTCTGGCCGCCACGCTCAATACCACGACGTTCGAACCGCTGGCCTGGACGTTCGTCGCCTATGCGCTCGCACGTGCGCTGCTGCGCGAGGACGATCGAATACTATGGTGGTGCGGACTCGTCGCCGGACTCGCGATGGAAGTCAAGTATGCGCTTCCGATGTGGCTCGCCGCGCTTGCGGTCGGCCTCCTCGCCACGCCCGAGCGACGTCTCTTGAAGCGTCCGGCGCTATGGGGTGCGCTCGCGCTTGCGGTCGCCATTGCACTGCCGTCGGTCTTCTGGCAGGCCGCGCATGGCTGGCCGTTCCCCGCACTCGTGCGCAACGCCGGTGCGAAAGATGCCGCGGTTGCGCCGCTCGCTTTCTATGTGAATCAAGTCTTCGTGCTCAATCCGTGGTTCGCACCGCTGTGGCTGGCGGGCATCATCGCTCCGTTCGCGATGCGAGCGCTTGCGCCGCTACGTTTCATCGCCACCGCGTACGTCGTTACGGCATGCGCCATCGTCGCCGGCCATGGTAAAGATTACTACCTCGCGCCGGCCTATGCGCCGCTCCTTGCGGTGGGCGCGGTTGCGTTCGAACAGGTCGTGCGCAGCCGCAGCCTGCGCGTCGCGTACCTCGGGCTGGCGGTCGCATTCTCTGCCGTCGCTGCCCCGCTGGCGTTGCCGATCCTTCCTCCCGCGGCGCTGGTCGCGTACCAACGCACGCTGCACCTCGCACCACAACAGCAGGAGCGCGGTGATGCGGCGACGCCTCTGCCTTCGACCTTCGCCGACATGCTGGGCTGGCATGATTTCGTGCGCCAAGTCGCCGCCGCGTACGGCCGCATTCCGCCCGCGCAGCGCGCCCGCACGTCGATCCTAGTAGACAATTACGGCGAAGCCGCGGCGCTGGACCTGTACGGGACACCGTACGGGCTGCCGCCGGCGCTGAGCGGCCACAACCAGTATGGGTTCTGGGGTCTGCGCGGGCAAGACCCGCAAAACATCGTGCGGGTCCAGAATCACGTCGACCGCCTGCGCCCGTTCTGCCGCACGACCATTCTAGTCTCGCAAACTTTTTCACCGTATGCTCGCGGCTTCGAGAACGGAAAGGCCATCGCGCTCTGCTTGGGACTGCATCCGGCGCTCCGCAAGCTCTTCCCCTCACTTCAAGAGATGATTTGAAGCGGTCCGATGGCAAGAGCACGCGCAAACGTGCCGAAGAAATGCATATACATGGCTGAAACCGACGACCAGAGTTCGACCGTCCGCGCCCAAGCGGCAGACGCCCTCGACCCCCTGGGGATCAACAAGGCGACGCTCGGCGTCTGGCAGGCGATGTTGGGCAACCCGCAAGAGGTGCTGGCGTCGCAGGCGCAGTTGGCCAATGCCTGGATGAAGGTCGCAACCACCACCATGCGCCGCGTCGCCGAACCGGCCGCCGCTACGCCGGCTCCTACGGCCGACGGCGCGGCCGCGTCGAACGGCGCCCGCGCGCCCGTCATTGAACCCGCGCCCGGCGACAACCGCTGGAAGCACCCGGCGTGGCGCGACAATGCCCTGTTCGACGCGCTCAAGCAAGGCTATCTGCTGGCGACGCAAGCCGTGCTCGACGGCATCGACCGGGCGCCCGACGTCGATCTCGAAACCAAGACGCGCGTCAAGTTTTTCGCCAAGCAGTTCTGCGATGCGATGAGCCCGACCAACTTCGGGTTTCTCAATCCCGCCGTCATCGAAGAGACGATTAACACCGGCGGACGCAACCTGCAGAAGGGCGTGCAAAACATGCTCGACGACCTGCGCGACAATGCCGGGCGACCGGCGCTCGTCGACAAGTCGGCCTTCACCGTCGGCCAAAATGTCGCGACGACCGCAGGGGCGGTCGTCTTTCGCAACGAGCTGATCGAGCTGATCCAATACCAGCCGACGACCGAGACCGTCTACGCGCGACCGCTACTCATCGTGCCGCCGTGGATCAACAAGTTTTATATTTTGGATCTGCAGCCCAAGAACAGCCTGATCAAATTCGCGCTGGACAACGGCATTGCGGTGTTCGTCGTCTCATGGCGCAATCCGGACGCCGCGCAGGGGCACCTCGACTTCAGCGACTACCTCGAACTCGGCCCGCTAGCGGCCGGAGATGCCGTGCGCCGCATCACGCGTGCCGCCAGCATCAATCAGATCGGCTACTGCATCGGCGGAACGTTGACGTCGATGGAACTCGCCTACCTCGCCAAGACCGATCCCTCGGTGGTCAACGCCGTAACGTTCTTCGCGGCGCTCACCGATTTTGAGGAGGCCGGCGACCTCAAGAATTTTCTCGGCCCCGAGGCGGTGGCGTACGTTGAAAAACGGATGGGAGACTCGGGCGTGCTCTCAGCCAGCGATATGGCCGACACGTTCAACATGTTACGCGCGAACGACTTGATCTGGAACGTCGCGGTCAACCGCTACCTGCTGGGCAAAGACGCGCCGGCGTTCGACCTGCTCTATTGGAACAGCGACGCAACGCGCATGCCCGCCGCGATGCACGCGTATTATCTCAACAACATGTACGTGCGCAACGCGCTTGCGCAGGGAAAGCTGGAGTACAAGGGCACGCCGATCGATCTGCACGCCGTGCGCAACGATACCTACGTCGTCGCGTCGATCGAGGATCACATCGCGCCGTGGCGCTCGGTCTACAAGATGACGCAGATGTTCTCGGGCGACACGCAGTTCCGCCTCGGCCACTCGGGCCACATCGCGGGCATCATCAACCCGCCGGGCAGCGGCAAAGGCAACTACTGGGCGGGAAAGGCCAATCCGCCGTCGGCCGACGACTGGTTCGTGGCGGCCGAAAAGCGAGCGGGTTCCTGGTGGTCCGATTGGATCGGCTGGCTTCAGCAGCGGTCGGGCGAACGCGTCCCCGCGCCCGCGACGCTCGGTTCCAAAAAGCTTCCGCCGCTCGCTCCCGCGCCAGGGACGTACGTGCTCGAAAAAGCCTGAGTCGGCGTCCGGCTAGGCCTTTTTCGCTGCGGCTTTACGGCGCGCGGGCCTCGCGGCCGCCGGCGCCGCTGCGGCGGCAGCCGTCACGCGGATTGCTTTGGCGAGGCGCGCTTTCTTGCGAGCGGCCTTGTTCGGATGGATGATGCCCTTCTGCGCAGCCTTGTCGAACTGGCTCTCAACCGCCGGAGCGGTGCCGACATCGCCGGACGACTTCGCCTTCTTGAAAAGCGTCTTCAACCGCGTTTTTACGTCGCGGTTGCGCAGCTCGCGCGTTTGCGACTGACGGACCCACTTTTCGGCGGCTTTGATATTCGGCAAACAGACACTCCACTGCGGACGACGGGCAACGCGCGGCAGTATAGCACGCTCGCAACGCCACCGTCTATGCAATTGCAGAGGCCGCTCGACCGAGAGACTGGCATAAAGGCAATTATACGCCACGAGGTAACTGTTAAGGCTTGATGAGACGTTCAAGCCAAAGTAACGTTTTAGTGGCCTAATGGCGGTTAGAGCACGAGTAACCTCGGCCGGGCGACTGAGCCTGCCGGCCCAGCTGCGGAGAAAACACGGCTTGACGCGCGGCGGCGAAGTCATACTCGAAGACGCCGGGGATGCCATCGTGTTGAGAACGCTTAACCAGGTCGTGAGCCGGGCGCAGGAAATCAGCCGCCGCCTGGCCGCCGGACATCCTCACGCGTCTGTGGATGACTTCCTGGCGGAACGGACGCGAGAGGCCGATGCGGACTGAAGTTCTGGTGCTCGATGCCTCGGCGGTACTCGCCCTGTTGCTGGGCGAACCCGGCGCCGAGAGGGTCAAGGCCGTGCTTGACGGTGCGATTCTGGGCGTCGTCAATCTCGCCGAAGTCGTCGGCCACTATGCGAAGCTCGGCGCGAGCCGCGAAGATATCGCGGCAATGCTTGGGCCGTTGCCGATCCAAATCGCTCCGGCCGATGCGGACCTTTCCTACGAAGCCGGACTGCTGCGGCCCATCACCGTGGAGCGCGGTTTATCGTTGGGTGACCGTTTCTGTCTGGCATTGTCCAAACGCGAAGGGACCCGAGCGCTTACAGCCGAGCGGCGCTGGCCCGAAATTTCGGCAGCCGTGGGAGTCGAGGTAGAGCTGATCCGGCCTTAACCGGGCCTGCTCACGGTTGAAAGGCGCTGTTAGTTCGGCGTCCGTTCTTGCATTCGTGCAACGAGCTTCTTCGGTGCGACGAGCCGGTAGCTCTCAGCGATCCATTCAATGACAATCTCCACCGTTGCGGGGAGCGCCAACGCGAACGCACGAAGTTCTTTCCAGGTCGCGCTAGGTGCGGCCATGAGAAGCGATCGGCGGCAACCGGTTCGTGATGAAATCGGAAATGCGAGAAGCCGCGGGCGGATCCAAGTTTGCCAGAACGGCGATAACGTAGTGCGGGCCAGGGCAGATCTTCAGATCGCCGTTCATCCCAGGCGCACCGCCTCCGTGACCGAAACACCGCGTGCCGTTTACCGTGTCATCTTCAAAGCCGAATGCATAACGGCCGCCCGGCGTATCGACCTTTCCCGTGGTGAGCATCTCCGTGTAGCGCGTATCGAGCAGCTTATGATCTTGCAGTGCAACCGCGAACCGTAGAAGATCGTTCACCGTCGAATACCCGCCTCCAGCCGACGTGCCGCGGTACGGTAACGTGTCCGTGTTCGGCTGCCACCGATTGCTATTCATTTCTGTGTAGCCTACGCTGCGATGTTCTACGGGCTGATTCTCCGGCTCCGAACCGGTCGACGTCATGCCCGCCGGCACATAGACGTGTTCGCGTACATAATCGTAATAGTTCTGGCCGGTCACTCGCTGAATCACGACGCCCAGTAAAATGAAGCCGTAATTGCTGTACTCCCAACGGCTACCCGGCTTGAACTTCGGTCCGCGGCTGCCATAGAGTTTCACGTAATCATCGAGTGTGCGCAATCGCAGCCGATGCGCCTCGAACTGCGGCCCGAAAATGTCACCGGTACCGCCCGTGTGCGTGAGGAGCTCCTGGATGCTCACGTTCGACGCAACGTCCTTGTTGGGATAGTCGGTCACGTATTTCCCGAACGGCTCGTCGAGCCCGACTTTCCCCGCTTGCACGAGTTGCAATATTGCAACGGCCGTGAACATCTTGTTCATGGATCCGATGCGAAACCGTGTGTCTAAGGTGTTGGGAATCTTCTGCTCGCGGTCGGCAAGGCCGTATGCCTGCGCGAAGATCGGCCTATCGCCATGCGCCACTAACACCGCGCCCGAAAACCGATCGGCCGCGGTCTCTTGATCCAGCTTGCTGCGCAGCGCCGCTCTTAGTTCGCCCCGGCTTAGATGCGGCAGTGGAAACTCGGCCGGTCGCGGGATCGCCCGCACGTCCACGCTAGCGATGCGATTGGGGTCAGCGTCTGTAACTTGCAGCGTCAAGCGGCCGAACTGATCGGAGAGACGTTCCTGTACCAAAGCGACGATCTTTCTCGAAGTCGACTCTTCAACTTTCCGCAGATCGAAGCCGCCCGTCATCTCTCGAAACTGCACGTCCTGATCGAGATCCTTCAGTCCCGACGGGAACGTGTTTTGCAAAAACTGCCGGTATGCAGGTCGGTCGCCGCGATCGAAGGCCTGCAACCAGGCGTTGAGCGCGTGACCCGCTGCTGTATCGGGCACCGAAGGCTGCGCTGAGGCGACCGCCATTCCTAGGGCAAGGAATAGACAAGCTCGGCGCAACACAGCTCCGTAACGCTTTGCTGACTTCAAGTGTGACACGCAGGCGCATCGTTCGTTCCGCGACATCCGAATTCAGTGCGTCGCGCCCGGGTGCCGGGCCCGCGTCATCATGGCACTCTTCAGGTGCGCGAGTTCCGCGGGCGTCAGCGTACTTTGTAGCACGATGACGTCTTCGTGGCCAATGGTCCAATGCACGCCTCCGTGCGCCGCCGTACCACCCAGCTGAAGCTCATAATTCCGCCGCACGTTTTCGAGTGAAGCGGCAAGCGTCTGTGGACTCGTCAACAGGATGTCCAAGACGTGGTTCGAGCGACGCCAAGCGCCGGGGAGATCGTATTGGACGAGAAGCGCGCTCGACCCGGCCCGCAAGAGCATCACCGGCGTCGTGCCCGCGGGCAATCCCGCCGGAAGTACGACGGGAAAGGCCGCATGACGAGCGGCGGAGCGCAGGTCCTCCGCCGTCGGGTTTTCCGTGTGTTCGAGTCGATCACTCGACAGCTGCACCGTTCCCGATGGATTGAAAAACACGTGTGCCCCGCTCAAGACTTCCGCGCCGGCGGCAACGGCCGCGATCGAAGCGCCGGTCAGGAGCGCGGTAATGAGCCCTTTGGGCCGCTTTCGGTACTCCGGTACCGGCCGACATTCCGCAGCGTTTCGTATAGCGGCAAGCGGAATCGCCGGGACCGACATGCGTTCGCGCGCGCCCCTGCATAAGTCAACGAAATCAAGTGGTGGCACCGGATCGTACCTCGCTAACAGCGTGAGCCATGTGTTCGGGCCTATCGCCGAGGAGCGGCCGCAATCGTCGCTTGGCGACCATGAGACGGAACCGCACGGTACCGGCGGGGATGCGCAGAACGGAAGCAATCTCGCGACTCGAAAGATCTTCGAAGTACCGCAATATGACGACGTCGCGCAGATTTTCCGGTAGGACTGAGAGAGCGCTCCACACGTCGATCGCCGCGGTTTGATCGGCGATGCGCGCTACCGTTTCGGGCACTCGTCCCGACGCGGGCCGTCGGCGCCCGAGTGCCGACGCTTCACGGACGACGATGCGATAGAACCACATGCGAAACGCGGCGACGCTGCGCAGTGACGCAATCGTCCGGTACACGATTATGCACGCCTCTTGCGCCGCATCCTCGGCGCCCTGCCGTTCACCCAAAATCGCATGCGCAAAGCGGTAGGCGTCCGGCCAGATCGCTTCCAGGAGCCGTTCGATCTGAGCTGGGCCGCCGTCTCTGGCGCTCTCGATGAGTTCCGTGGGCACCGGGACCGGCATGGACTCCTCCGCTCGGAGATGTTGC
>JAABUQ010005803.1_pt1 | contig 19288 bp, 18 predicted proteins | sample 5560001 | NCBI WGS metagenome assembly JAABUQ01 (sample SAMN10711888, study PRJNA513371) | rock metagenome | isolation source: Antarctica rocks | place: Antarctica: Victoria Land, Finger Mt nord | collected 2015-12-18
TCGGCCCGAGCATTCCCGACCGGCACCGTCATCCGGGCCACCTCCGCCGCGGGCCCGGCCAGCGTCTCCGGCCCGAGCCCCGAGCCGTCGACCGCCAGCCTCGTCGAGCCGATCCACCGGAGCGTGAGCGCCATCGTCGCCGGGGTCCCGAGGGATGAGGGGAAGGTCGTCGGCCCTCGTTCCTATCAGGCCGAAGGCCCAGGGGCAAGCGTCCGGGCCCGGAGGGTCGCGGCCGGGGCTCGGCCCGGTTATGGTCATTCCAGCGAGGTCGGGGCGGGACGGGATGAGGGGGGCGAGCGGGATGGGCCGGCTCAAGGTGGCGGGCGGGCATGTGGTCGACCCGAGCCGAGGGCTCGACGGGATCGCCGACGTCTGGATCGACGGCGGCAAGGTGGTCGAGCCGCCGGCCGAGCCCGAGGGCCGGGCCGACCGGACGATCGACGCCCGGGGGTATGTCGTGATGGCGGCGGGGGTGGACATCCACTGCCACATCGCCGGGCCGAAGGTCAACGCGGCCCGGATGCTCCGGCCGGAGGAGGGGCGGGAGGGGCCGATGGCACGGACCTCGGCGACCGGGTCGAGGTCGGGCTCGGGCGGGAGCGTCCCCAGCAGCTATAGCACCGGGGCCCGGTATGCCGGGCTCGGCTACGGGACGGCCGTCGACGCCGCGATCGCCCCGCTCGGGGCCAGGCCGACGCACCTGGAGTTCGCCGACACCCCGATCATCGACAAGGCGTTCCTCGTCCTCCTGGGCAACAACCATTACGCGATGGACCGGATTCGGCAAGGCGACCGCGCGGGCCTCCGCCGGTTCGTCGCCTGGATGCTCGGGGCGACCAAGGCGTACGGGGTCAAGGTGGTCAACCCCGGCGGCGTCGAGGCCTGGAAGCAGGGGCGGGGGATGCCCGCGACCCTCGACGAACTTGTCTCCCACTTCGACGTCACCCCTCGGCAGATCCTCACCGAGCTCGCCCGGGCCGCCGACGACCTGGCCTTGCCGCACCCGGTGCACGTCCACGGCCTGAACCTCGGCCTGCCGGGCAACGCCGCGATCACGCTCGAAACCCTCCGGGCCCTCGACGGCCACCGGGCCCACCTGGCCCACATCCAGTTCCACAGCTACGGCGGCCACCCCGGCGACCTGGCCCGGTTCGCCGCCGAGGTCGGCCCGCTCGCCGACTACATCAACGCCCACCCGAGCTTGAGCGTCGACGTCGGCCAGGTCCTCTTCGGCGAGACCACGAGCATGACCGCCGACGGCGCGGTCGGGCAGTTCCTCCACAACGTCACCGGCCGGAAATGGGTCAGCCACGACGTCGAATTGGAGACCGGCTGCGGCGTCGTGCCGATCACCTACGACGACCGGAACGCCGTCCACGCCCTCCAGTGGGCGATCGGCCTGGAGTGGTACCTCCGGGTCGACGACCCCTGGCGGGTCGCCATGAGCACCGACCACCCCAACGGCGGCTCGTTCCTCGCCTACCCCCAGATCATCGCCCTGCTGATGGACCGAGGGCACCGCCTCGACACCTTCAACCGCCTGCCCGACCGCGTCCGGTCCAGGTCCGGCCTCGCCGACCTGACCCGCGAATACACCCTCGCCGAGATCGCCATCATCACCCGCGCCGGCCCCGCCCGCCTCCTCGGCCTGAGTCATAAAGGCCACCTCGCCCCCGGGGCCGACGCCGACCTCACCATCTACGCCCCCGACCCCGACAAGGAGCGGATGTTCGCCCTCCCCCGCTACCTCATCAAGGCCGGGGAGGTCGTCCTCGACGACGGCGACCTCAAAGCCTGGCCCCAGGGGCGGACCCACCACGTCGCCCCGCCCCCCGACCCCGACGCCGCCCGCCCGATCGCCGAGTGGCTCGAAGCCGCCTCGTCGATCTCGTTCGCCAACTATCCGATCCGGGACCACGAGGTCGCCGACGGCTCGGCCGTGCCTTGCGGGGAGCGACGGTCATGATTCCGTCGGATCGGACCCCATCCGAAATCCTTTCAGCCCGAGCGAGGTCGCACTTGAAGCTGCCACATTTCCGGTTCACGATCAAGCGAATGATGATTTTGGTGGCCGTCGTCGCGTCATCGATATCACTGTCAAATTTTGCTCTGATGACATTATTTTCTGTCCTATTAGATGATGAGCACTTCGTCAGTCGGCGTTCGAACAGCTTTGCCTGGGACGCGGGTTCGTCGCCCCGGATCTTGGTGGAACTCGACGAGGGATATATCACTGTCCATCAAAGCGTTGATGGAAAGGTCCGCGCCAGGCTCGATCGGTTCGCCGTCACGAAGCTGTCACAGTCTGCGGCCGATGCCGCGTTGGAAGACATCTCCTGCTCCGCGACCCGAGAAGACGGTGAGATCCGGATCACGACGATCCGGTATCCGACGATCCGGGCGGGCCAGCTCAAGGCGGACATCGTGTTGGAGGTCCCACCCGATGCCAGCCTCGACCTGCTCACCAGCCACGGATACATCTACATCGGCAAGAAGTGGGAAGGCGCGATGATCGTGACTGCGCCCGTTGCCTTGAAAGCGGTCAAGGCCCGGGACCTGGGCAACATTTACCATGGAATCGAGGCCAGACTCGCGGATCGCCCGTCGGCGCCTCCGACCCGGCTCGACCTGGACAGCCGCCTTGGCGCCGTGGTCATCGAAGGTCGAAATCTATCGGTCGTCGCCAGGGCTGGCAACGGGGCGATCGACTTCCGGGGTAGCCTGGCGCCAGGTGACCATAGGTTCGAGAGTGGGGGGCACGGCCAATCGTTCGACCCGAGCGGGATGTCGAGGGAGGGGGTCACGATCCGGCTCCCGCCGGATGCGACCTTCGAGGTCGATGCGGAGTCGGCCAAACGCATGGTCTGGGTGGCTTTTCCTCATAAGGTCCAGGGTGGCCAACCCCCTCGGAGCATCAAGGCCCGCGTCGGCGCCGGATCTTCCACCCGGCTCGAGGTCCGTTCCCAGGACGAGATGATCGAGATCCTCAAGGCCGACGGACCGGCTTCGTCCCCTTGAATCGAAGGAGCCCCGCGATGACCCCGACGATGATCGACGGCGTCGAGGTGGTCGACACCTTCGCCGAGGCGTTCCCGATGACGGCGGCGCGGGCGATCGTCACGGCCGACAGCCCGGGTTGGGCGGAGGTCGGGGCGCGGACGATGTCGGGGTATGCGACGAGCGTGATCGGCTGCGACGCGGAGGCGGCGGTGGAGCGGGCCTTGGGCCCGGAGGAGACCCCGGACGGGCGGCCGGGGGTGTCGGTGCTGCTGTTCGCGTTCAGCCGGGAGGCGCTGGAGAAGGCGGTGAGCAACCGGGTCGGCCAGTGCGTCATGACCTGCCCGACGACGGCCTGCTACAACGGCTTGCCGGTGGGCGAGAAGACGATCGAGGTCGGCGGCCGGCTCCGGTTCTTCGGGGACGGGTGGCAGATCTCCAAGAAGCTCGGCGATCGGCGGTTCTGGCGAGTCCCGGTGATGGACGGGGAGTTCACCTGCGAAGCCACGTTCGGCACGACCAAGGGGGTCGCCGGGGGGAACCTGATCCTGCTCGGGGTCGACGGCAAGGCCACGCTCAGGGCGGCCGAGGCCGCCGCGGCGGCGATCCGGCGGATTCCCGGGGTGATCCTGCCGTTCCCCGGCGGGATCGCGCGGTCGGGCTCGAAGGTGGGCAGCAAGTACAAGGCGCTCCGGGCCAGCTCGAACACCGCGTTCGCCCCGACGCTCCGAGGCCTGGTCCCGACCGACCTCCCGCCGGGGGTCGAGTGCGGCTACGAGATCGTCATCGACGGCCTCACCCTCGAGGCCGTCGAGGCCGCCACCGCCGCCGGCCTCCGGGCCGGGGCCTTGCCCGGCGTCGTCCGCCTGACCGCCGGCAACTACGGCGGCAAGCTCGGCCCGTTCCACATCCGGCTGGTCGACGTCCTGGCCCGGTGGTGAACGTCGAAGGGGTCAGCCTGGCTGCCCCAGCACCAGCGTCGGCCCGGGTCGCTTGATTTCCGATGCCGGCGACCGATCGATTCGGCGGTCAACCGGCGGCGACCAGCCGGAGCCGGAGGGCTTCGAGGACGGCCCGGGCCGTGGGCAGAAGGGGGGCGAGGGCGGGGCGGAGGGGGAGCATCACGCCGTCGGATCGGGCGACGGTGCCTCCTTCCTCGATCCCGAGGCGGGCGACGTCGATGGCGACGGTCGAGGGGGGGCCGGGCCGGGTCGCGCCGGGGGCGATGGTGATGGTGGGGATGGTCCGGAGCTGAGCGGATAGGCGATCGGGCGGGTCTCCGGCGACGATCAGGGCGGCGTCGACCGACCCGGCCTCCAGCCTGGCCGCGAGGGTGGCGTCGACCGGAAGGTGGCGGGGGTATCCGAGGGCGAAATCGACGGCGGCGGGGAAGCCGGTCTGCCAGGCGAGGGTGGCCTCGGCCCCGCTTTGGTTGCCGCCAGGGCCGAGGGGCAGGGCGACGAACCTCCGCCCCTGGTTGAGGTCGCGGACGAGGGTCAGGATGCCCTCGGCCTCGAACGAGTCGCGGGCGGACGGGTCGAAGAAGAGGGCGCCGAAGCGGGCTCGGGCCAGGGCTTGGGCCAGGTTTTCGAGCGACTCGAACGGGACCTCGGCGGCGGGCTCGGCGGCGAGGGGAACCTCTTGGGCGAGGGCCCGGAGGGTCCAGAGGGCTTGAACTCGGCGGTCGGGCGGGATGGCGAGGTGGAGGTCGGCGAGGGCGGCCGAGGGGGTCGGGCGGTGGTCGACGACGATCAGGGTCCGGTCGAGCCGGCCTCGGGGGAGGAAGCGGGAGCGGGGTTCGAGGGCGTGGCGCTCGCCGAGGCGCGGGTGGGTCGAGGCGGGGTCGACTCCCCAGTAGACCACGAGGTCGGCCCGATCCTTGACCTCGCCGAGGGTGCTGGAGACCTGGCCGGACCTCTGGAAGCCCCGGAGCAGGGCGGGATGCGCGCCGTCGAGGTCGACCGCCGCTCCCAACCGATCGGCGATCGCCACCGCGACGCGCTGGGCCTCGATCGAGGCCCAGGCCAGGCCCCAGAGGACCGGGCCTCGGGCCGCTCGGAGGATCTCCGAGGCCCGGTCGAGGGCCCGGTCGAGGTCGCAGGGCTCGCCCTCGATCGTCGCCGACGGGCTGCTTTCGCCCGGCGCGGGGGCGAGGAACCAGGGGCGGCCGATCGGGCAGGCCCGGGCGGCTTCGACGATCCGGCCGCCTTCGACCGTCAGGGTGATGTCGTCGCAGAGGCAGCCGCAGGCCAGGCAGGTGGCGTGGTCGATCGTGGTCGTCGTCGGCTCGGGATTCGCGTCCAATCCGGTCGTCCTCCGCGGCTCGGGTCGTGCTCGGACCGAGTGTCGCACCCGCCGCCCGGTTTTCCAATGGCCGACGGCCGGGCCGCGCTATCCTCGTTCGCCCCCGGGGCGTTATCGTCCTGGGAGTGGTGGAGGAGGACGGGAGCTGACCCGCCATGAGTCGAAGACCGGCCCGAGGCCCTCGGATGAACCTGCCGATCTCCGTCGACCGCTTCGAGGGGGACCAGAAGGAGGTGGCCGTCCTGCTCCTGGAGGACGGCCGGACCTTCAACATCCCTCGCGACCTCCTGCCCAGAGGGGTCAAGGCGGGCGACGCCCTGACCCTGGCCCTGGAGCGCGACCCGAAGGCGGGCGAGGCCGCGGCCCGGAAGGCGAAAAGCCTCCGCGACGACCTGAGCAAGACCGACCCGGGGGGAGACATCACGCTATGAGACGCCGGCTCGCGATGGAGATCGCCCTCGCCCTGATCGTCGTCGGGCTGGTCGTGCTCGCGGTCGGGTTGGTCCGGGCTCGGAGGGAGGTGGGGGTCGCCGGCGGCCCGGCGGCGACGGTCGAGTTCCTCGACGTCGGCCAGGGGGACTCGATCCTGATCCGCTCGCCCGAGGGGAAGAACGCCCTGATCGACGCCGGCCCGTCGCGGTCGGTCGTCGGCCTCCTGCGGTCCCGAGGGGTGAAGTCGCTCGACCTCGTGGTCGTCAGCCACCACCACTCCGACCACTACGGCGGGATGGCCGAGGTGATCCGGGCGTTCCACCCCCGGGTCTTCGTCGACGCCGACTCGCCCCACGCCACGCCGCCCTACGTCGCCCTCCTCCAGCGGGTCAAGGACGACGGCCTGACCGCGATCCGGCCGTACGGCGACAGGGCCCGGAAGATCAACCTCGGCTCGGTCACGCTCACCCTGCTCCCCCAGCCGCCCGCCTCCGGGCACGAGGAGAACAACAACAGCATCGGCATCCGAGTCGACTACGGAGCCTTCTCGGCGCTCCTCACCGGCGACTCCGAAGGCCCCGAGCGGCGGTGGTGGCTCCGCCATGCCCGGCCCCTCTGCGCCGACGTCCAGGTCCTCAAGCTGGCCCACCACGGGAGCCGGAACGGGGTCGACCGCGCCTGGCTGGACCTGGCCCGGCCTCGCCTGGCGGTGGCGAGCCTGGGCTCGGGCAACGAGTTCGGCCACCCGCACCCGCAGGCCCTCGCCCTGCTCCGATCCGAGGGAATCCCGCTGCTCCGGACCGACCTGAGCGGGACCGTGGCGATCCGGACCGACGGCCGGGCCTGGTCGGTGCTCGGCCCGAGCCGGGTCGCCCGGGGCCCGCCAGCCTCGGGCGACGACCGGGTCCGCGAGGTCGTCGGGCTCGTCCGGCTCAACTCCGCGACCGAGGCCGAGCTCCGCGACCTGCCCGGCGTGGGCACGATGCTGGCGCGGCGGATCATCGCCGGCCGGCCTTATCGGTCGGTCGACGAGCTGGCCGAGATCCCCAACTTCGGCCGGCGGCGGATGGAGACGCTCCGGCCGTTCGCGACGGCCCGCTGACGTTCGGAGCGCGGTAACTGGCCGTTCGGCCCGAGGATCGGTCGATCGCCGGGGCCGTCCCGGGCGAGGGGTGTTGGGTTGTCCCCTCGTCCTCGGCGCCTCGGTTGCGTAGAGTGTGCCTTGCGGTGGGACTGCGACATCCGGTCTGCGAAGGGGTCGAAGATGGCGGATCAGCATCACGAGGAGGTCGGGGCGGCCGAGGTCCCCCATGTGGTCATCATCGGCGGCGGGTTCGGCGGCCTGGAGGCGGCCAAGGCGTTCAAGGGGGCCCGGGTCCGGGTCACGCTCGTCGACCGCCGGAACCACCACCTGTTCCAGCCCTTGCTCTACCAGGTGGCGACGGCCAGCCTGAACCCGGCCAACATCGCCAGCCCGCTCCGGCGGATCTTGCGGGCGCTCGACAACGTCGAGGTCGTGCTCGGCGAGGTCGAGTCGATCGACGTCCATTCCCGGACGGTCAAGCTCCTCGACGGCGAGCTGAGCTACGACTACCTGATCGTCGCCGCCGGGGCCTCGCACAGCTACCTCGGCCACGACGAGTGGGCCGAGTTCGCCCCCGGCCTGAAGTCGATCGAGGACGCCGTCCAGATCCGCCGCCGGACCCTGATGGCCTTCGAGGCGGCCGAGCGCGAGGAAGACCCGAGGCGTCGGCGCGAGTGGACCACCTTCGTCGTCGTCGGCGCCGGGCCGACCGGGGTCGAGCTGGCCGGCTCGCTCTCCGAGATCGCCCGGCACGACATGGTCCACGAGTTCCGCAACATCAACCCGGCCCGGTCCAAGGTGATCCTCCTGGAGGCCGGGCCCAAGGTCCTGCCCGCCTACACCGAGGACCTCTCCGAGAGCGCGCTGAAGCAGCTCGAGGGCCTCGGCGTCGAGGTCCGGCTCAACACCAAGGTCACCGGGGTCGACGAGGAAGGGGTCTCGACCGACAAGGGGCGGATCGACGCCCGGACGGTCCTCTGGGGCGCGGGGGTCAAGGCGTCGCCCCTGGGAGCCAGGCTCGGCGCCCCGCTCGACAAGGCCGGCCGGGTCAAGGTCGAGCCCGACCTGACGATCCCCGGCTCGCCCGAGGTCTTCGTCGTCGGCGACCTCGCGGCGATCGAGCAGGACGGCAAGCCCGTGCCCGGCGTCGCCCCGGCGGCCATCCAGAGCGGCACGTACGCGGCGAAGGCGATCCTCGCCAGGCTCAAGGACAAGCCGATCAAGCCGTTCCGCTACTGGGACAAGGGCATCCTCGCCACGATCGGCCGGGCCAAGGCGGTCGGGATGATCGGCAAGTGGCACCCGACCGGCTTCATCGCCTGGGTCCTCTGGTGCGCGATCCACGTCTTCTTCCTGATCGGCTTCCGCAACCGCCTGCTGGTCATGTTCGAGTGGGGCCTGCTTTATGTGTTCCACGACCGAGGCTCGCGGCTGATCACCGGGCCGATCGAGGACCTCCTCGAGCGCGACCCCGGCCGCAAGCCCGAGCCGGCCGGCCGGCACCACCCGGTCGCCTGAGCCTCGCCCACCCATTCTCGCCGAGAGGGCCAAGGCGGCGGACCACCGGGGCTCGCCGCCCTTTCGGACGCCACCGAGGGCCGACTTGCCCATGCCGACGACCATCCTCACCGAGGCGGGACCCCGCTACCATTTCCGCGAGCACCCGCTCCGGGTCACCCGGGGCCACCCGCTCCCCCTGGGCGCCAGCAGGGCCCCCAACGGGGTGAACTTCGTCCTGATCTGCCGCCACGCGACCTCGGTCCGCCTGGTCCTGTCCGAGCCCTGCAACCCCGAGGTCGAGACCGAGATCCCCCTCGGCCCCCGCTTCTTCAAGACCGGCGACCACTGGCACATCCGGATCGAGGGCCTGCCCGACGAGTTCTGCTACGGCTACCGCGTCGACGGCCCGACCGGCCCGATGCACCGCTACGACCCGTCCGTCGTCCTGCTCGACCCCGCCTGCCGGGCCCTCTCCTGCGGCCGACCCTGGGGCCACTCCGACGGCCTCCCGCGCCGGAGCCTGCTGACCGCCGGCCTGGCGGACCGGCCCGACGACATCAACCCGAGGACCCCCCGGTCCGACACCATCCTCTACGAGCTGCACGTCCGAGGCTTCACCGTCGACCCCAGCTCGGGCGTCCGCCATCCCGGCACCTTCGCCGGCCTCGCGGAGAAGGCCGAGTACCTCGAAGACCTCGGCGTCACCGCGGTCGAGGTCCTGCCGATCGACGAGTTCGACGAGAACGACTGCCCGTTCGTCAACCCCTTGACCGGCGAGCGGCTCAAGAACTTCTGGGGCTACAACACCATCGCCTACGCCGCGATCAAGGCGGCCTATTCCAGCAACTGGGAAGGGGGCGAGCCCCGCGAGGAGTTTCGCCGGATGGTCGGCGCCTTCCACAAGGCCGGGCTGGAAGTCGTCCTCGACGTCGTCTTCAACCACACGGCCGAGGGCAACGAGAACGGCCCGACCTACAACCTCCGGGGGCTCGACAATAGCCTCTACTACATGCTCGACGAGGCGGGCCGCTACCTCAACTTCTCGGGCTGCGGCAACGCCGTCAACAGCAACCACCCGATCGTCCGCTCGCAGATCCTCTCGTGCCTGAGAAACGCCGTGGCCGAGTCGGGCGTCGACGGCTTCCGGTTCGACCTGGCTTCGGTCCTCGGCCGCGACCGCCGGGGCAACGTCCTGGTCGAGCCGCCGGTGATCGAGCAGATCTCCGAGGATGCGCTTTTGGCCGAGACCAAGATGATCGCCGAGCCCTGGGACGCCGCCGGTCTCTACCAGGTCGGCAGCTTCCCCGGCGGCCATCGCTGGTCGGTCTGGAACGGCCAGTTCCGCGACGACGTCCGCCGGTTCTGGCTCGGCGAGGCCGGCCTGACCTCGGCCCTGGCCACCCGGCTCTGCGGCTCCGACGACCTCTGCCACGGCCGGGGGCCGCTCCACTCGATCAACTTCATCACCTGCCACGACGGCTTCACCCTGGCCGACCTCGTCTCCTACAACCACAAGCACAACGAGGCCAACGGCGAGGGCAACCGCGACGGCTCCGACGCCAACCATAGCTGGAACTGCGGCGTCGAGGGGCCGACCGACGACCCGGAGGTCCTCGCCCTCAGGGCCCGGCAGGCCCGCAACCTCGTCGCCACCCTGCTGATCTCGCAGGGGGTGCCGATGCTCCTCGGCGGCGACGAATTCCTCCGGACCCAGGGCGGCAACAACAACGCCTGGTGCCAGGACAGCCCGACGAGCTGGGTCGACTGGCGGCTGGCCGAGGTCAACTCCGGCTTCCACCGCTTCGTCAAGCAGATGATCGCGCTCCGCAAGCGTCATCACGTGCTCAGGCGTCGGACCTTCCTCAACAGCAAGCCGGGGCCGACGCCCGACATCGTCTGGCACGGCACGACCCCCTGCCGGCCCGACTTCTCGCACTCGGCCCGGACCCTCGCCTTCGCCCTCGACGGCCGACGGAGCGACCGGCCCGAGCCCGACCGCGACCTCTACGTCGCCCTCAACGCCTACTGGGAGCCGCTCTCCTTCCAGGTCCCCGCCTCCCCCTCGGGCCGCCCCTGGCGGCTGGCGGTCGACACCGCGCTCCCCTCGCCCGACGACGCCCTCGGGCTCGACGAGGGCAAGGCCGTGCCGGTCTCGCACCCCTACCGGGTCGAGGCGAGGTCGATGATCATCCTCGTCGCCGAGGCCTGACCCGCGACGACGAAAGCCCGGCCGGTGCGGCCCCGGCCGGGCAATGGGTTCGCTCGTCTTCCACTCGTCATCGGACGATCAGCCGACGTGTTTCTTGCCGGCGACGGTCAGGGTGTAGGGGACCTTGCCGGTCGCCTTGTCCTTGGCCCCCTTGCGGACCAGCTTCTTGTCCATCAGGGACTTGATCGAGCGCTCCTCGGCCGACTTCTCGGCGGTATAGCCGGGCTCGGCCGCCGAGCCGATCTTCTTGAGCAGCTCGCCCTGCGGCGGGGTGAGCTTGATCGGGGCCGCCGCCGCCTTCTTGGGGGCGGACGCCTTGGCGCCATCGCCGGTCGAGGTGCCGCTCGCGGACGCCTTGGGGGCGGCCTTCTTGGGGGCGGACTTCGACTCCGAGGCCTCGGCCGGCGCGGCGTCCTTGGGGGCGGCGGCCTTGGTCTTGGTGGCCTTCGGCTTGGGGGCGGTCTCCTTCGCCTCGGCCTGCGCCGGCGCCGCCGACTCGTCCGCCTTCTTGGTCGTCTTCTTCACCGCCATGGTCTTCGAACTCCGACCGAGATGATTGAGGGGGCAGCGGACGGCGAACCAATCGTCGCGTCACGCTGATGAGTTATTACCCGAATATATCATGCCTGGCAAGTCACGCCAGATTCAGATTCCAACGATTATCCACGACTGGGGCCGGTCCGCCGGCCTGGGCAAGATCGTCGGGCCGTCGCGCGACGGGCGAAGCCCCTCGCACGCCCGAGCCTCGATCGCTTACGATGCCCTCGCGGCGAAGCCGGCGATGCCCGGGCCACGGATTCGAGACATGATGATCACCGAGCGCCTCGACGACATCCAGTTCCCCGCCCGCGACCGCCCATTGGCCCGGACCGTCGCCGACCTGTCCGAGCCCGAGCCCGGCCGAGCCGCCGACAACCTGATCACCAACGAGGACTCGTTCGCCCGGGTCGCCGCCGAGGTCGCCCGCCGCGTCCCCGCGGGCGGGGTCTACCTCGGCGTCGGGCCCGACCAGAACCTGACCTACGTCGCCCACGGCCGCCCCCGGCTCGGCTTCGTGCTCGACTTCCGCCGTCGCAACGCGCTCCTCCACCTCGTCCACAAGGCGCTCCTGATGCTCGCCAGCGACCGGGCCGGCTACCTCGCCCGCCTCCTCGCCCGAGCCCCCGGAGCACTCGCCGACGACCCCTCGGCCGACGACCTCGTCGCCGCCTTCGCCCGCCCCGCGATGGACCGAGCCCGGCTCGACGCGGCCATCGCCGCCGTCGCCGCGACCCTGGCGCCGACCGGCCTCGTCCGCGACGACGAGTGGCCGGCGCTGGCGACGATCCAGGCCCGGCTTGCCGGCCCCGGCCTCGAAGGCCGCTTCCTCGCCCTGCCGATGTACCCGACCCTCGCCCGCCTGGTCCGGTCCCGAGACCGAGACGGCCGCCCCGCCCACTTCCTCGCCCGCGACGACTGGTACCAGGCCGTCCGAGCCGCCCAGGTCGGCGACCGCATCCTCCCCATCACCGGCGACTTCGCCGGCGATGGCGCCCTGCCCAGGCTCGCCGCCTGGCTCCATCGCCGGGCCCTGCCGGTCTCGCTCCTCTACCTCTCCGACGTCGAATTCTTCCTCCTCCGCTCCGGCCGCTTCCCCGCCTTCGCCGCCAACCTCGCCCGCCTCCCCTGGCTCGAAGGGGCCGCCCTGATCCGCACCAGCACCCGAGAGATCCCCCACCCCGAGCGAGCCCCCGGCGACAGCTCCACCACCATCCTCCGCCCCGTCGCCCCCTTCCTCGACGCCGCGCTGGCGGGCAAGATCCGGACTTTGGATGACCTGTTCGTATGACGGAATCATAAATTTTACACCCACTTGATTTGCTGTCAGTTGGTGTCTTGGTATGATGCTCGCTACCGTTCGCGGAGAGCCTTGGCCCCTCAAATTGAGGCCGATACATGAGTGATCTGAAAGACGCGATGGCTGTTTATGTCAAGCGAGTCAACGATCTGGCGGAGCATGTCAAGGGAAACGAACAGGCCACGAAGCAATCGCTCATCGGGCCGTTGTTCACGACCTTGGGTTATGACATCACGGACCCGCGCGAATGCCTGCCCGAACACCGCGAGAACTTTGGTAGCGGTCGATCCGTCAAGCCGATCGATTGGGTGTTCCAGCAGAACGGGCAACCCGCGCTGATCGTCGAGGCCAAGGAGGCGGGCAAGAGGCTTTCCGGCTACGACGAGCAACTCGGCGATTACTTCGCCAAGATGCAGCCACGCATCAAGCTGGGAGTGTTGACCAACGGGCTTCATTGGAAATTTTTCACCGATTACGTGCATCCCAATGTCATGGACAAAGAACCGTTTGTGAAATGGGACGTGCTCTCGGATGACCCGGTCCCCATCGATTTCTTGACGCTGCTCCAGAAATCCCAGTTCAACCCGCAGCTCATCCGCACGTTCGCGCAGAGAAAGTTCGAGCAGAACCTGCTCCTCGCCGAGTTGACCAGGCTCCTGGAACCGTCCAACGAATTCGTCAAGCTCGCCATCTCCAACATCGAGACTCGTCAGCTCCGCGATAGCGTGATCGAATCCTGGAAGCCCGTCCTCGCCAACGCCATCGAGGAATGGACCAAGCAACGCATGCTGTCGATGGTCCTCAGCGGGGCGACACAGCTTGACTCCGCGGAACCCTCCCAGGCGAAGAAGATCACGACGACCAAGGAGGAGTTGGACGGCTTCGAGGCGATCAAGGCGATGCTCGGGAGCGACCGCCCCGTGGCGTTCACCGACACCGTCTCCTACTTCAAGGTCCACTTCCCGTCCAAGCCGAGTCGGGTCGTGTGCCGCCTCTACTTCGAGAGCAAAAAACCGAGGATCTGGATTCCCGTGCCGATCGCGAAGGTCGAGCAATGGCTGGCCTCGTATAAGGTGAACTTCCCCCAGGTCGGTTGGATCGCGATCGCCCTGACCGAGCACTCCGAATTGCAGAACATGGGCGACATCCTCAGGGCCACTTACGACCATCAGAAGACCGACCGGGCGGCTGATCCCGAAGACAAGGCCGAAGCCGACGACGAGTGATCCCCCGATAAACTCGCGACCTTCGTCGGCTCTCGTCTCAGATTGGAGTAGGCGACCGTCGGGATCGTCGAGGCGGCCCGAGCGAACTCGGCGTCGACCAGGCCGAGGCTCGCGGCCTCGGCGATGGTGGCTCCCGGCGGGCAGTCGGCGCTCTTGAGGAGGACGAGCTCTCGGGCCTGGAGGCGGACGGCGAGGCGGGCGGCGATGGCGTCGGTGGTCGTGGACCAGGCGTGGGGCAGGGGGCCGGGCGAGCGGTCGTCGCGGTCGAGGAATTTCCTCGGGGCGAGGACCGGGGCGAGGGTCCGGGACCAGGCCCGGTCGAGGTCGGCGATCGCGTCGACGGCGGCGAGGCCGGGCACGAGGTCGGCGAGGACGTGGGCGGTCAGGTCGAGGACGCGGAGGGCCAGGGCGTGCGCCCGGGCCTCGCCGATCGCGTGGCGGCGGTCGAGGTCGCGGAGGGCGTCGGCGAACCGGCCCCCTCCGACGACCAGGACGGGGCGGATCTCGGGCCGACCCCGGAGGTAGGCGGACAGGCGGTCGGGCAGGTCGGGCCAGTCGAGCAGGCTGCCGCCCACCTTGAGGACGACGATCGGGGTGTTCATCCGAGCGACTCCAGCCCGCCCGCCTCGGCCCACTCGGCGGCCAGGCGGACCAGGGCCAGGGCGCAGGCGGCGGACGAGGCGGCCGGGCCCCAGGCGGAGCCGAGCGAGACGATCCGCCCGCCCGGGCCGAGCACCCGGTCGGCCACCCGACGGGCCAGGAACTCGCCCGACCCGGCGACCACGGCCGAGCTGGGCCGGCCGACGGTGGCCCGGCCGACCCGCTCGGCGGCGTCGACCAGGCGGTCGGTCAGCGCGGCGTCGGCGTCTCGGGCGAGCCCATCGGCGTCGGCCCGCGTGAACTCGTCGCGGTCGGTGCCGACCATCCGGGCCAGCCGGTCGAGCGCGGCGTCGGAGGTGGCCGGTCGGCCGTCGGCGGTCGACAGCTCGTCGGGGTCGACGGCGATCTCGCCGAGGGTCAGGTAGACGTCGAGGGTGGTGGCGAACAGCTCGGCGGTCAGGCCGGTCGGCTCCCCGCGGAACGGCAGCTCGCGGGCGAGCGAGCAGAGCGGCGTCCGCCGGACCCCGGCATAGACCAGCTCGCCGGTCCTGAGCCGGTCGGTGTCGGTCCGCCCCTGGACGGCGACCCGGCCGTGCTGGAGGGGGATCAAGTCGGTGGTCGTCGAGCCGACGTCGATCAGGATGCCCGGCCCGTCGGGGATCAGGCGACAGGCCAGCGTCGCCAGGGCGAGCCAGTTCGCCGCGGCGGCCAGCGCGGGCCGATCCCGGATCGCACCGACGGAGTGGAACCGGCCGTCGATCCCCCAGACCGCGACCGGCCGCGGGCCGATCGCCTCCAGAGCGGCGTCGAGCACGGCGGCCACGCCGAAGGCCTTGGTCGGGTAGCAGTCGCAGAGCTCGGCCGTCGTCGTCAGGGCGACCGACCCGGCCGGCGGGAGGGTCGCCAGGAGCATGCCCAGCCCCTGGGCCAATTCCCCGGGCCGCTTCCAGACCTCGAACGGGAGCGACCGCGCCTCGCCCCCGGAGTGGGCCCCCTTGAGGTTGGCGCCGCCGATGTCGAGCGCGAGCCAGGCACCATCAACCGATTCGGTGTTCATCTGTGGATTACTCCGGGTTGGATCGAGCCGTCGGCGTCGAACGTCACGGGTGCGGCCTCGGCGGCGGCCCGGAGCCTGGCGGGCCACTCGGTCCCGGCGAGGGGCCCGGCCGATGCGGCCAGCCAGGCGCCCGCGAGCGTCCCGGGCGGCAGGAGCCGGGCCAGGGCCACGACCGAGGTCGTCGCCCTCGGGTTGACCTCCAGGATCGCGACCGACCGATCGCCGAGCTTGAGGAAGTCGACCCCGACGAAGCCGAGCAGCCCCGGCACCGAGGCGACGGCGCCCGAGACGGCCGCGAGCGAGAAGTCGACCCGGCATGAGATCGACCCTCCTTCATACGTGATCCGGCCCGAGCCGTCCACCACCACCCGCTGCCGGCCGACCGCGAACAGCGTCGCCCGGCCCGAGCGATCGACGAGGAAGCTGGCGCTCATCGGCTCCCCGTCGAGGTAGGGCTGGGCGATGGCTCGCCGCCCCTCGACGACCCAGGGGGGGCAGGTCCCATCGGCGACCAACGACGTGTCGACGGCCCCGGCGCCGTCGATCGGCTTGACCACCACCGGGCCGGGCCAGTCGACCGGCCAGGGGTGCCCGGGCCCCACCGGGCGGGTCGGCGGGGTGGGGATGCCCAGCCCTTCGAAGTGGCGGGCGAGCCGGAGCTTGTCGGCCGTCCGCTCGATCGCCGAGGGGGACGAGCCGAGCGACCGGCCGCCGGACCGCTCGATCGCGCGGGCGAGGCTCGCCAGGGCGCCTCCGGATTCGGGAGCGACCGCGAGGGTCGCGTCGGCGGCCCCGGCCATCCGGGCGAAGTCGAGGGGCTCGCGATCGGTTATGATCCGGTAATTCACGCCGGACTGGGTCGGACCGGGGTCGAGCCGCCCGTCGAGCGTCGCCACCACCTCGACACCCGGCACGCTCGCGAAGTCCCGGGCCAACGCCCGGCGCATCGCCGAGCCCTCCCGGGCCCAGGACTCCGGCAGGGGCTCGGCGTGGAGTCCTCCCCCGGTGATGTGTTCATGAAGGAAGATTCGCATTGATTCGCGCCCGGAGGCCCACTCGGCCATGATCGTGATCCCCGTCCTCGACGTCCGCCTCGGCCTGGCGGTCCGGGCCCAGGGGGGCGATCGGGCCTCCTACCGGCCGCTCCGGAGTGTCCTCGGGGCCGAGGCCGACCCGGTCGAACTGGCCAGGGGGTGTCGCGACACCCTGGGCCTCCGCTCGCTCTACCTGGCCGACCTCGACGCCCTGTCTGACGGTTCGCCCCCCGCCTTCGGGCTGTTCCGGCGGCTGGCGGACCTCGGCCTGACGACCTGGGTCGACGCCGGGGTTCGCGAGGCCGCCGACCTCCCTGCGCTGTTCGAGGCCGGGGTCGGCGTGGCGGTCGTCGGCCTGGAGACGGTCCGGGGGCCCGAAGAATTGGCGAGGGCCGTCGACCTCGCCGGCCCGGCCCGGGTGGCCTTCAGCCTCGACCTGCGCGAAGGGCGGCCGATCGTGCCGACCCGGGACAACTGGGGCACCGACGAGGCCGACCGACTGGCCGAGCGGGCGATCGAGGCCGGGGCCCGGCGGCTGATCCACCTCGACCTGGCCCGGGTCGGCACCGGGCGAGGGGCGGCCCGGCTCCCCCTGGCACCGAGGGCCGGGGTCGAGCGGATCGTCGGCGGCGGGGTGTCGGGCCCGGACGACCTCGACGACCTGGCCCGTCGGGGGGCGGACGCCGCCCTGGTGGGGATGGCGATCCACTCCGGGCGGGTCGGCGCCGGGGACTTCGACGAGGCCGAGGGCTGGATCAGCGGCCGTCGGACCAGTTGACGATCTTGACCTCGCCTTCATCGTCGTGGAAGTAATAAACCAAGGGGTGGACGTCGGGGATGTTGCGGAGGTTGGTCTTGGAGACGGCCAGGCGGCGGCTGCCGTGGCCCAGCGCGGTCAGGGAGAGGATCGAGCGCGGGGTCGAGTAGAAGTCGGGGCTCTGGCGGTGCTCCTCGGACTTGTCGCCGACGCTCTGCACCGCCAGGATCGCGGCGCCGGTCTTGTGGGCGAGGTGGCCGAGCTTGCGCATCACCTCGACGGGGTCGCGCTCGCAATTCATGCAGACATAAGAGGAAATCGGGTCGAGGATGATCAGCGCCGGCTTGAGCGGCGCGAGGTCCTCGCTGGAGACCTCCTGGTCGAAGGCGTAGATCCGGGCGAGGTCGGCGTCGGCGGCCTCCAGGCGGGGCTGGATGGTGTCGGCCAGGTCGTCGTGCTCGCCGAAGATGACGACGTTGGCGGAGCCGACCTCGGGCGTCTTGGAGGCCGGCATGGCCGCCCCCCGGCTGACCCTGGCGGCGATCTCGGTGGTCAGGGTCGACTTGCCGACGCCCGGCTCGCCCTCCAGGAGCGTCACCTTGCCCAGCGGGATCCGGCCTTCCCAGAGCCAGCGGATCGGCTCGGGCATGATCTCGGACATTCTGCGGAAGACGACGTTGCTCATCGATGCGGGCCCCCGTAACGGCCGTCGGGTCGGCCCCGTTCGCCCCGCCCCGATCGCCGATGGGGCCTCGGAGGCGGGCTCGGGCGCCCGATCTGGCCTCATTATAGGACGGCGCCCAGGCCGAGGCACGACTTACGTCCGATCGGGCCCGCCCGGACATCATTTCGCCGCCGGCGGGTCGACGAGCAGCTCGCCGCGGAGCACGGTCACGGCCTGGCCGCCGAGCATCACCCGGTCGCCGCCCGACCGGACCCGGACGACGCCCCCCCTGGGCGATGCCTGGTAGCCGACGAGATCCGCCCGGCCGAGCCGCTCGGCCCAGTACGGCGCCAGGACGCAGTGGGCCGAGCCGGTGACTGGGTCCTCGGCCACGCCCGATTGCGGGGCGAAGAACCGCGAGACGAAGTCCGAGCCCGGCGAATCCGACCGGGCCGTGACGATCACCCCCCGCGCCGGGATCGCCCCGATCCGGCCCAGGTCCGGCGTCAGGGAGCGGACGACCCGCTCCGACTCGACCTCGACCAGCAGGTCGAATCGGCTCCGCCAGGCCGAGACGACGGGCACGCCCAGCGCCTCGGCGATCGAGGCGGGGTCGACCGGCCGTTCGACCGGGACGGCGGGGAAGTCGAGCTCGATCCAGTCGCCCGCCTTGGTCGCGGTCAGCAGGCCGCTGTGGGTCTGGAACCGGGCCGCCTGCCCGGCCCCGAGCAGCCCGTCCTCCCAGAGCACGTGCGCCGATGCGAGCGTGGCGTGGCCGCAGAGGTCGACCTCGACCGTCGGCGTGAACCAGCGGAGCCGATACCCGTCCCCCTCGTCGAAGAGGAAGGCGGTCTCCGCCAGGTTCATCTCGCGGGCGACGTCCTGCATCCAGCTCAGCCCGGTCGGCCCGGGCAGGATGCAGACCGCCGCCGGGTTGCCGACGAACGGGCGATCGGCGAAGGCGTCGACCTGGACGATGCGTTGCGACATGGCGAAAAACCTCGAAAAGGGCGATCCGGATCGACCGGCGACTTTGATCGGGCAACGGCCGCCGGTCAAGTCCCGGCCGATGGGCGGCCTGGCCCGGCCGCGCTCGCGAAGGTAGACTGGTCTTGCCGAGCGACGGTTCGGGGCAACCCGCGACTCTTGTTATGGGAACAGGAACATGAAGGCAACCCGGGTCCATGGCGCGTTCCTGGTGGTGGCCGGCGTCGGGGTTCTCGCGATGCTCGCCCGGGCCGGGATGGGGGAGGACAAGCCCCCGGTCGTCGCCGTCAGGCCGAGCGAGGAGTTCCTCAAGATCCGCAACATGTACATCCGCAAGGATCAGGTCGCCGTGATCGAGGTCAACTCCTACGAGGGGCACGGGACGTTCCTGGATATCTACCTCGTGGGGAAGGAGCGAGCGATCGGCCGGTTCCCGGGGGACAACGACGAAGGTCGCGCGTTCCTCAAGGCGTTGGGCCTGCCGCCGGTCGGGCCCGAGGCGAAGCGCTGAGCCGCCCGGGAAATCGCGAAGTTCGGGCCGGCTACCTCGTTCCGGTCGGGTGCGGGCGGTGATACGATCGGGGGACGCAGCCGGACCCA
>JAABUQ010005804.1_pt1 | contig 19288 bp, 20 predicted proteins | sample 5560001 | NCBI WGS metagenome assembly JAABUQ01 (sample SAMN10711888, study PRJNA513371) | rock metagenome | isolation source: Antarctica rocks | place: Antarctica: Victoria Land, Finger Mt nord | collected 2015-12-18
GACGCCAACCACCCCGGCCTGAGTTGGGCGTTCGTTGACTGGCCCAAGGTGCTCGAGAGGTTTTCCCGGCCCGACGCCCGCATGCTGCAGCGCCGATGATGTGCCACCCCGACCAAGCTGGGCATTGTCACGTTTACGGGGCCTTGGGATAGAATGAGCCATGTCGCGCTCTTCCTACCACGGCCATCGGTTCCCGCCAGTCGTCATCCAGCACGTGGTTTGGCTGTACCTGCGCTTCACGCTGAGCCTGCCGGATGTCGAGGACATGCTGGCCGAGCGCGGCCTCGACCTAAGCTACGAAACCGTCCGACGCTGGGTCTGCAAGTTCGGCCCGCTGTTTGCCCGCAAGCTTCGGAAGCGTCGGCCACGCCCGACCGCGCGATGGCACCTGGACGAGGTGGTGATCACGATCGCGGGCAAGCGGCACTGGCTCTGGCGAGCCGTGGACGACGAAGGGGAGGTGCTCGACATCCTGGTGCAGACGCAACGGGACACCCGGGCAGCCGTCAGGCTCATGCGTAAACTCATCAGAAAGCACAGCTTTGCGCCCGATATGATCACGAGCGACGGGCTGGGGTCATACGGGTCGGCCAAGCGACAACTCGGACTGCTGGCTCGCCACGAACGACGACAGCGTCGGAATAATCGAGCCGAGAACTCGCATCAGCCGACGCGTAGGCGAGAAGGGAAGATGCAGCGGTTCAAGTCGCCGGGATCCGCGCAACGCTTTCTGTCGGCCCATGCTGCTGTCCACAACACCTTCAACGTCCAACGCCATCTCGTGTCCCGTACAACGTTGAAGACGTTCCGAGCTGAAGCCTTTGCGAACTGGCATGGCGCGACCGCGGCGCCTCAATGAGTTGCCGGCCCTATCTCAATTTTGGGCGTGCCCGACCCATCAAGGTGACAATGCCGTCCTGACGTGGTGCAGCCCTGGCGCTCCCGTGACCGGCTCCGCCGCGGCGCGGCCCGATCCCAGATTCAGCCATTCCGGACCGCCTCCATCATGGCCTGACGTTCATGCCGCGCTTCCAGCGCCTCGGCCATGCTGACGGGGATGAACTGGACCTTGGCGTGGGGCTGGAGCTGGCCGATGTAGTCCATGTCGGCCGAGATCACGGTGCCGAGCATGAAGTAGCCGCCGCCCGACACCGCGTCGCGATGGAGCACGATGGGCTCGGTACCGCCGGGCACCTGGATCGAGCCGTAGGGATAGCAGCTGTCAACGATGTTGCTAGGGTCGGAGCCGGCCCCGAACGGCGGGGTGCGCTGGACGAAATCGAGCTTGTGGCCGCCGCGGAACCGGTAGCCGATGCGGTCCGCCTCGGGGGCCACCTTCCAGGTGTCGTCAAAGAACCGCTCTGTCGCTTCGGGGGTGATGCGATGGCTGTACAGTCCGGGCACCACCCGCAAGGTTGTGGCCGGCACGGTGCCGCGGCGCAGCTCGGTCGGGATCGATCGGCCTAGCATCGTGGGGCCGGTGGCGCTCCCGAGCGGGAGCGTGTCGCCGGCTTTTAGCGGACGGCCTTCCAGGCCACCCAGGGCGCCCAGCGCATAGGTTGAGCGGCTGCCCAGTACTACCGGCACGTCGATGCCGCCCGCGACGCCAATGTAGGCTCGGGCGCCCTGCCGCAGGTAGTCGAAGGCCAGCACCTGGCCGGGCTTGACCGCCAAGGCCGTCCAGGTCGGCTGGGCGACGCCGTCGAGCTTGGGCGGCAGCTCGGCGCCCGTAACCGCCACGAGCGCGTCGGCTTCGAACAGGAGTTCCGGCCCCATGAACACGCATTCGAGCGCCGCCGCCCCCTCGTCGTTGCCGACCAGCAGGTTGGCGCAGCGCAGCGCGAAGCGATCCATGGCGCCCGAGAGCGGGATGCCGACGTCGTAATAACCGGGACGGCCGAGATCCTGGACCGTGGTGGCCAGGCCCGGCTTCAGCACCTTAACGGCCATGGAGCGCTCCCTCGAGGGTCTGGTTGTAAGCGGCAGGGTTGCGGGAATAGTCGCGTAGGTCGAACGTGACGGGGCGAATCAGGGGATCGAATCTCCCCGCGTCCACCTCGCGCACGGCTTGGTCGTAGCCCTCGCGATCGACCGGCTTGAAGCGCACGACGTCGCCCGGCTTGAAGAACGTCATCGTCTCGCGCAGGTACCCGATCTCCTGTTTCGGATCGTAGATCGGCATGGGCGTGATGCCGAACATCTGATAGCCGCCCGCGCCACGCACCGAATAGATGCAGCCGAAACAGCCGCCGTGACCCACCGTTAGCTTGGGCGTATCGGTGCGCGGTCGCAGGTATTTGGGGACCTGGATCTGCCGCTCCCGCTCGACCATCTGGTACATGAACGGCAGGCCCGCCACGAACCCCACCATGGACACAAACCAGTGCGAGCCCGCGTGGGCCGCGATGAACGCCGGCACATCGTCGTAGCCGTTGATGCGGGCCGCGTAATCGAGGTCGGTGCCGGCCGGCTCCTGGTGGCGCTCCCGGAAGCGCATCAGGGTCTCGTAGGTCCAGGGGTCGCCGTAGAGCACCGGGATCTCGACGATGCGGGTGTGGAGCACAGGTTCCGCCTGCCCGGCGGCGGCTTCCAGCGCCTTGAGTTCGCCGAGCAGGGCGTCGGGACCGATGAGGTCGGGATCGAATTTGACCTGGAACGAAGCATTGGCGGGGCAGATCTCGGTCACCCCCGCGATGCGCGCCTCGCGCAGCGCCTTGCACAGGAACAGGCTCTTGAAGAAAGCGTCGAGCGACATTTCTTCGGCGACCTCGACGAAGATGTGCTCGTCTCCGCCGAACGAATAGCGTGGGGTCATGGCGCGGCCACTCCTTGCGGCAGGACGGGATCAAGGGTTGCGGACTCGAGCCAGCCTTCTAGCCAGCGGGTATGCACGGCCCCGGCCAGCACGTCGGGGTCGTGGGCCAGCGCCGCGTGCAGCGGCGCCGTGGTCTTGAGGCCATCCACCCGGAGTTCGCCAAGTGCACGACGCAGGCGCAGAAGCGCAGCCTCGCGCGTCTCGCCCCACACGATCAGCTTGCCGAGCAGGGAATCATAGAACGGCGGCACCGCGTAGCCGGGGTAGAGCATTGTGTCGAACCGCACTCCGAAGCCGCCTGGTATGGTGAGGGCGCACACTGTTCCGGGCGCCGGCGCGAATCCTCTGCTCGCGTCCTCGGCGTTGATGCGCACCTCGATCGCGTGGCCGCGCAGGGAAATGTCGGACTGCACGAGCCCGAGCGGCTCGCCGCCCGCGATGCGGATCATCGCCGCCACGAGGTCGACGCCCGTCACCATCTCGGTCACGGGATGCTCGACCTGGATGCGCGTGTTCATCTCGATGAAGAAGAACGCACCGCTCGCATCGTCATAGAGGTATTCGAGTGTGCCGGCGCCGCGGTACCGGCAGGCTTCCGCGAGTCGGACCGCTGAAGCGCAAAGCGCCGCCCGCACAGCCTCGGGCAGGGCAAACGCGGGCGCTTCCTCCCACACCTTCTGGCGCCGGCGCTGCAGCGAGCATTCGCGCTCGAAGAGATGGACCGCCGTGTGGCCGTCGCCAAGCACCTGCACCTCGACGTGTCGCGCGCGGGGGACGAACCGCTCGAGGTAGAGCGAGCCGTCGCCGAAGGCAGCGCGCGCTTCGTTGCTGGCCTGCGGCAGCAGGATTTCGAGCTCGCCCACGTCCTGCGCCACCCGGATGCCGCGCCCGCCGCCCCCGGCGGCGGCCTTGATCATCACGGGAAAGCCGATTGCGGCCGCGAGCGCGGGGGCGGCCGCCATGTCCGTGATCACGCCATCGCTGCCGGGTACGACGGGCACGCCCGCCGCCACCGCGCTGGCTCGCGCCGCCGCCTTGTCGCCCATGGTGCGGATCGTCTCGGGCGTTGGGCCTATGAACACCAGGCCGGCGGATTCCACCGCCGCCGCGAAACCGGCGTTCTCAGACAGGAAGCCGTAGCCCGGGTGGACCGCGTCGCAGCCGGTGTCCCGCCCAGCCTGCAGCACGGCGTCGATCTTCAAGTAGGACTTGCCCGGATGCGGCGGCCCGATCTCGACAGCCTCGTCGGCCAGCCGCACGGCCAGCATGTCCCGATCGGCCGCGCTATGGACCTGCACGGTGGCAATGCCGAGATCACGGGCGGCGCGCACGATGCGGACCGCGATCTCGCCCCGGTTAGCGACGAGTATCTTTCTCAGCGCCACGCCCTCAGGTCTCGATATCGAGCAGGGGCTGGCCCGCCATCACCGGCTCCTCGTCTTCGGCGTGGAACTTGGTGACGGTCCCGGCCACCTCCGCCACGACGGCCGTGAACGACTTCATTACTTCCACGAGCCCCAGCTTGTCGCCGACCGCGACCGCGTCACCCTCGCCCTTGAACGGCGGCTGGTCGGGAGAGGGGCGTCGGTAGAAGGTTCCCGGCAAGGGGCACGGAACGGTGATGAGGGCCATGACGATCCCGGGTTAGCGGCGCGAGCGTGGGAGCTTGTCACGCCGTTCCGCGTTTTCAAAGCCGGCCCCGGCCACGTGCAGGGCGGCGGGGTCAGGTTAATGGGGTTTGTGGATTGACAGCGGGTTTCGGCGGCGAGGCGGAACTGATTCTCTCGGATCTCTGATTCGGGAGGTGACGGTGGACGATTTTTCTGGACCGAAGGCACGTCTGGCCCTGCTGCTGGACCACTTCGCCGCCGTCAAGGACGGACGTCAGTCCTGGCGCGTGATGTACCCGCTTCGAGAGGTGCTGTTCCTGGTGGTATGCGGCACGATCGCCAACGGGGACGACTACGACGACATCGTCGAGTGGGGTGAAGCGCACCTGGGTTTCCTGCGCGGTTTTTCGGAGTTCCACTACGGCATACCGTGCGTGGATTGGCTCCGAACCCTGATGAACCGCATGGACCCCGACCTTTTCTCGTCGTGCTACCAGCAATGGGTGGCCGCGTGTTGGCCACAACATTCCGACCTTGTTGCCATCGACGGCAAGACCTCGCGGCGTAGCCACAACCGCAAGGCAGGTCAACTTCCCCTGCACATGGTTTCGGCCTTCGCCACCCATGCTCAACTGGTCTTGGGACAGGAGGCGGTGGATGAGAAGTCCAACGAGATTGTGGCCATCCCGGCACTGTTGAAGCGACTGGACCTCAAAGGCGCATTGGTCTCGATCGATGCGATGGGCTACAATCCTATCATCGCACAGGCCATCCTGGATGCCGGTGGGGACTATCTCCTCGTAGTGAAAGACAATCAGCCAACCCTGCATCAGGAGGTTCAAAGCTATTTCGAAACCGCCCCGGCCACTGAACTCGATCGCGCCGAAACCTTGGGCAAGGACCACGGCCGTCTGGAAACGCGATGCCACACGGTCTCCAAGTCCGTCGATTGGTTCGGCAGCGACCGCGCCTACCCTGGAGCGCGCCGCTTCAACAAGCTCGCCGTCATCGCCAAGATCGAAGCCACCGTCGAGAAAGTCGGCACGATCTCGAACGAATGCAGATACTATATCTCGTCACGAGCACTCGCGGCGGAAGCCTTCGGGCATGCGGTCCGAAGCCACTGTGCAATCGAGAACAACCTGCATTGGACGTTGGACGTGACCTTCCACGAGGACCTGTCCCGCCTCAGGGCCGGTCACAGAGCCCGAAACATGGCCGTCGTCCGCCACTTCGCCCTTAATCTCGTCCGTCAGGCCAAGGACAAGCGCGCCATCAAGCGAAAACGCAAAAGGGCGTCCTGGAACTCAGCCTACCTGCTCGAAATCCTACAACCTGCCGCACTTTAACCCGGACTCGTTGCCCTGCGGCCACGTGGCCGTTGATATCTCGGCGCCTGTTGACGACGCGGCCGGGCCAGGACGCTTTTCTCCTCCCCGTCGGCCCCCTTCTCACCGCCACCGGGGCGGAGGGCGTTACCCCGAATCGGAGGATGCACCCTTTCGCACGTCGTCCGGCGGTTGACGGTGTGGCCGGGTTCGCCGCACCTTGCGGGCATCAGGCCCCACGGGGCACATCAAGGGATCGGAATGGCTATCGTTCTCAACTGCGACATGGGCGAAGCCTATGGGCTCTATCGGTGCGGCGACGACGAGGGGATCATGCCGCTGATCCACGTCGCCAACGTCGCGTGCGGCTTCCACGCCTCCGACCCGACCGTCATTCGCCGGACGGTGCGGCTCGCCAAGCGGCATGGCGTCAAGGTCGGCGCCCATCCCTCGTTTCCCGATCTCCAAGGTTTCGGGCGGCGCGAAATAAAGATGGGGCACGACGAACTCGTCGCCTGCATCATCTACCAGGTCGGTGCCCTCCAGGCGTTCCTCGATGCCGAGGGCATGGCGTTGAACCACATCAAGCCTCATGGGGCGCTCTATGGCGTGGCGAGCCGCGACCCGGCCGTGGCAGAGGCCATCGCGGAGGCGGTCCGGGTCTTCGGCGTGCCGGTGATGGGAATGGCCGGTACGGTCCACGAGACCATCTATACGGGCAGGGGCTTGGCCTTCATCCCCGAATACTACACGGACCTCGATTACACCGACAACGGCAAGCTCATCATCACCCGCGAGCATGAGGCGACCGACCCCGCCGAGGCGGCCCGGCGCGCCGTGCGCGTGGCGCGGGAGGGCACGGCAACGTCCGTCAACGGCAAGAGCTTTCCCATGAAGGCGGAGTGCTTCTGCATCCATTCCGACACGCCCACAGCCGTGCCGCTGGCCCAAGCCGTGCGCGAGGCGCTGCGGCCGTGGCTGGTGGCCGCATGATCCTGTTCAACGGCCCGAACACGCCGTTCGGCCGCATGGTGCTGGTGACGGCGCTCGAGCTGGGCACCGCGGTCGAGAATCTCGTGATCACGGTCGCATCGGCGACCTTCCTCGACGCGCTCAACCCGCTGGGCCAGATCCCGGTGCTCGTCCTCGACGAAGGGCAGACGGTATTCGACAGTCGCGTGATCTGCACACACCTCGCGTCCCTGGCTCCCGAGCGCGCGCTGGTGCCGGCCGACGTCGCGGTCGCGACCCGCTGGTCACTGATCCTCGGGCTTGGAGCGCATGCTCCCGGGCGAGCGGAGCCCAGCCACCACCGCGACCTCTGAGCGCCCCAGCGACCGCGCTCGAACACATCGACTTCCGCTACCCGCACCCCTGGCACGAGATGGCCCCCGCCTCGCGGACTGGCTGAGCACGGTCACGGGGCTGCTCCAGCATGGTGACGACTAGGCCCTGCGCTCAGGCCTGATACGGTCTCACGTTGTAGCCTGCGGGCTGCGCCGCCGCGAAGGCACCCGCGACTCGCATGACGGTTGCCTCGTCGTGCGAGCGCCCGACGATCTGCATGCCGACCGGCATCCCGTCCGTGCCAAAACCCGCGCAGACCGAGGCGGCCGGCTGGCCCGTCAAGTTGAACGGATAGGTGTAGAACACCCAGCTCACGATCGACCGGTCCGGCAAGTCCGGCGGCACGTTCAGGCCGACGCCGACCGAGGAGACGGGCAGGGTGGGCGACAGCAGCGCATCGTAGCGCTCGAAGAAAAGGCGCATCTCCTCGCGCAGGGCGTAACGGCGAAAAACCGTCTCGTAATAGGCCGTCATCTCCTGGCGGTGCGCCGAATCGAGCACGGCCGCGACGGCAGGGTCCAGCAGGTCGCGCTTGTCCCGCAACACGCCCTTCAGGCGCGTGCCGACCCCGGCGTAGAACTCCGCGGTCCATAGGTCGCACGGGTCGCGGTCGAACACGGTCTCGACCTCCTCCAGCACTGCGCCGAGGCCCCGGAGCGTTTCCGCCGCCTTGCGTACGGCCGTCGCCACATCGGTCTGCGGCGTCGCGTAGCCGAGCGTCGGACTAAAAGCGACGCGCAGGCCCTCCGCCGAGGCTTGGCTCGCGGCGACGAGATCGGGCATCGGTCCCGCGACCGAGGCGGGATCGCGCCGGTCAAAGCCGGCGATGGCATTCGTGAGCAGCGCCACGTCGCCGACCGTGCGGGCGAGTGCGCCCACGTGGGCCAGCGTCGGAGTGGCAGAGGTCGGCCAGACTGGCACGCGACCCGATTGCGCCTTGAATCCTACCAGCCCGGTGAGCGCCGCCGGGATGCGCAGCGAGCCGCCGCCGTCCGTGCCGAGCGCCAACGGCGTGATACCAGCCGCGACCGAGGCCGCGGCGCCCGCGCTCGACCCGCCCGGCGTCTTGGAGAGGTCCCAGGGGTGGCGCGTGATGCCGGTCAGGGGCGAGTCCCCCACGGCCTTGCAGCCGAACTCGCTCGTGGTGGTCTTGCCAATCACGATCGCGCCCGCCCGCCGCACGCGTTCGACCGAGGGCGCGTCGGCGTCCGCTCTCGTGTCCGCCATGGCGCGCGACCCCGAGCAGAAGGGCGCGTCCTTGAGAGCGATCAGATCTTTGACGGAGATCGGCAGACCGTGCAGGGGGCCGAGGGTGTCCCGGCGCATCACCGCGACCTCGGCGGCGCGAGCTTCGCCGAGCGCAGCCTCGGGGCGCAGGTGCGCGAAGGCGTTGAGGCTCGCCTGCGTAGCCTGGGCCTTGTCGAGCGCGCGGCGGACGAGGTCCACGGGCGACACCTGCCGCGTCGCGACGAGGCCGGCAAGCGCGGTCGCGGTCATGCAATCGAAGTCGCTCGACATCGCGCGTCTCCCTGCCGTGCCGGACGTTTAGCCGTTGAGGATCGCGAAGGCGCGCACCGGCGAGCCGGAGCCGCCCTTGAACTTCAGCGGCACGCCGAAGAACTGCACCTCCCCCTTGCCGACCAGGGCTTCGAGGTTCACCAGCCATTCCCAGTGGCTCATGCCGAGGTCGCGGCACAGGCGATGCTGGGCGAAAATGTTGTCCGTGGGCTTGTCGGTGGAGGGGCCCTCGACGCCATGCATCTTGGAGCCGCGCTCGTCTAGCCAGCGCGTGGCTTCTTCGGTCAGCAGCGGATTCTTCCAGACGCTGTCGAGGCTCGGGTAGTTGCGGGCGTGGAACCCCGTGCACAGCAGCACGATGTGGCCGTCGACCTTGACGCCGGCCTTGGCCTCCGCGGCCTCCATATCGGCGGCCCTGATGTCCCCGAGGTCCGGGATGTGCCGGAGGTCGAAGCACACCGCCTTCCCGAAGAAGAGGTCGAGCGGCATCTCGTCCACCGCCGCGCCGGTGGGGCTGACGTGCCGGAACGCGTCGACGTGGGTGCCCACGTGGTCGAGCATGGCGATGAAATTGGTCTGGAACGTCATCGCGTCGTCCGGCACGCCGAGCCCGAGCGCCTTCGAGCTCTCGTGGCTCATGTGCGTCGTAAGCACGGGCCGCTGAAACAGCTTGTGGGCCGGCATGTTGTCCTCGATGGCGAGGCTGAGGTCGATCACCTGAGTCGGCATGGTGTGCTCCTTTCGGGGGTGGCGCTTCAAACAGCGACGAGATAGGGCGGGATGCCCATGGGCCGCTCGATGATGGCGACGATCTTAAGGCGCGCGACGGCGCGCCGGCAGGCCGCCCTGAGGTGGTCGCGCCACACTTCCGCGGCGGCCGCGATGGAGCCGCTCAGCAGCAGATTCACCGTCACGTTCAGCTCGGTGATCGCGGCGTCGTCGCGCGGCAGACCGAGCTGGGCAAGGGATCGGTTGGCCGCATCCAGCACGCCCATGTTTTGGCGCACCATGGTGGCCAAGGTGCCGTTCGGCGTCGCGAAGACGCAAAGGTCGAGAAACCGCGCGAACAGGTCCGTCGCGATGGGGGCGCCCGCCCTGGGACAGGCCGCCATTCGCTCGCGAAGGGTAAGAAGCGCGTCGCGGTCGGCCCCGGGGGCGGCCGCGATCAGGGCCGCTGGTTCAAGGATGCCGCGCAGGTCATAGCATTCCTTGAGGGCGTGGGCGGTGAGCGGACCCGCGATCCAGCGGGAGCTCTGCGTCTTGCGGAGCAGCCCGCGCTCCTGCAGGCGGCCGAGCACGTCGCGGATCACGGTACGGCTGACGGAGAAATGAGCCGCGACTTCCGCTTCCACCATGCGGAACTCGCCGAAGGCGAGGCAGGACGAGACGGCCTGGTCGACCTCTTCGAGTATCCACTCCCCCGACCCGCGGGTCTGTAGCGCCTCGTCCATCTCGTCGGAGACCACGAGCCCGAGTTCCCGCAGGTCGACCCGCAGGGGCAGGCCGCTCCGCGTGGCCGGACCGACCAGAAAGCCCCGGCCTTGGAAGCGATGCACCAAGCCATCGCGCTCCAGCTCCTGAAGGGCGCGCTGCACGGGCGCGCGGCTCGTCTGCAACATGTCGGCCAGGGGGGCCTCCAGGAGCACAAGACCCCGGGGGAAATGTTCCTTTACGATATTGGCGCGCAGGACCCGCTGCACGAGTTCGTGTCGGCGCTCGAAGCGCTGACCCTCACTCTTGCGTCCAGACGTGCCAGCCTCGGGTCTCTTGAGCATTGTTGCGTCACTTCGCCGGTGTCGACCGTGTACGATACGCGCAAGAGCGGGGACTCGCAAAGCGCCAAAAACTGGCCATAAGAGGCTAATATACGGTCAAAGCCGGTCCAGAGCACACTCTTTCATCGCTCATAAAGTGAGCTTGCGTACAAAAGTCGTTTCTCCTACGTTCCTGCAAGAGACAGCGACAGCCGCATGGGAACGAACAACGCTTTGCGCTTGGGAGCCTCACAAGCAGAGATGGATCGCCTGCGCGGCAGCCCCGTGCTGCGTCTCGAGGGCGCGACCAAGATCTATGGCGCCACGGTGGCGCTGCACGACATCACCTTGAACGTTCCGGACAACGCCTACGTGGCTCTGCTGGGGGCGAGCGGGTCTGGTAAAACGGTGCTGCTCCGCACCATCGCGGGGTTCGAGACGCTCGACCGCGGGTCGGTGCTCATCAAGGGCCAATCCGTGAACGGCGTGCCGGCGCATCGGCGCAACATAGGCTTCGTGTTCCAGAACTTTGCGTTGTTTCCCCATCTCAACGTCTCCGACAACGTCGCCTTCGGGCTGCGCCACGCCGGACAACCGCTCGAGGCCAAGGCGCTGGATGCCAGGGTGCGGGCCATGGTGGACCTCGTCGGGCTTTCGGGCCTGGAGCATCGGGCCGTCACCCAGATCTCCGGGGGCCAGCGCCAGCGCGTGGCCCTCGCCCGAACCCTCGTAACCGAGCCGCAGCTTGTCCTGCTCGACGAGCCGCTCGGGGCGCTCGACGCCAATCTCAGAACCCGCATGTGCGGCGAGTTGCGCCGCATCCGCGAGGGGCTCGGCGTCACCTTCCTCCACGTCACGGGGAGCGAGACCGAGGCCCTCGCGATGGGCGACCAGGTCATCGTGCTCGACGAAGGCCACATCGCCCAGGTGGGCTTGCCGGACCGGGTTTACAGTCGCCCAAGCGACGCCCGCGTGGCGCGCTTCCTCAACTGCTACAACCTGATCGACGGGCGAGTGGTCCCGGGCGGCTTCGAGGCCGAGGGGCGCGCCTTGCCGTGCGGGGCCGCGGCGGCAGAGGGCGCCGAGGTATATGCGATCCGGCAGGATCTCATCGCGGTTCGGCCCACGACCGCGGACAGCGCGGCGGGGGAGCCGCTCCTGCCCGCGACCTTCGTCGCGAGCGAGTATTCGGGGCCAGCCGTCACGTCGTTCTTCCAACTCCCCAGCGGGGCCGTGATCACCGTGGAGGACCACCTGAGCCACCGCCAGCCGCAAACGTTCGAAAAAGGTCGGGCCTATGGCCTGACCTGGAAGGCCGATGACGCCCTGCTGCTGTTGCGCCGCGCGGGAGCCGCCCCATGACGGCGATCCAGACCGCCGAAGCCCCGGCCGCCACGCCCGCCAAGTCGGTCCAGGGCCCGGGGGCGCCCTACCTGCTGATCGCGCCGGGCGTGATCTGGATGGTGCTGTTCCTGGTGCTACCCATCGCGATGATGGTCTATGTCTCGTTCTGGACGCAGACGACCTTCAAGATCGAGCCGATCCTCACCACCAAGAGCTGGCAGACCTTCTTCACGAGCGAGACCTACCTCAGCGCACTCTGGACAACGATCCGCATCTGGCTGGTCGTGCTCGCGACGACCTTCCTGGTGGGCTATCCGACCGCGCTCTTCGTGGGGCTGTTCGTTCGCAACAAGACGGTCGCGACCGCACTCCTCGTGCTCTGCGTCATCCCGTTCTGGACCTCGTTCCTGATCCGCGTACTCGCCTGGCGGCCGATGCTGGGCAAGGAGGGCGCGATCAACATCATCCTACAGGCGCTGCACATCACCTCGCAACCGATCGACGCCCTGTTGTTCACCGAACTGTCGGTGGTGATCGGCATGACGCAGATCTACTGTGTCTTCATGGTCGGCCCGATCGCCTTCATGCTGGGGCGCATCGATCCCAACATCATCGAAGCCGCGCAGGACCTCGGGGCGACTTTCTGGCGTATCTTCCGCACAATCATCTTCCCCCTCAGCCTGCCTGGTGTGGTGGTGGGCGCGATCTTCGTCTCCGTGATGGTGCTCGGCGAGTTCGCGACCGCCGCGGCGCTGTCGGGCCGCAAGGTCAACCTGCTCGGCAACATTATCGTCACCCAGGTCGGATCGCTGAAATGGGCCTTCGCGGCCGTCGCCGGTGTGGTGCTGACGATCATCATGGGCGCGGCGGTGGCCGCGCTGCTGCGCCTCGTCGATCTCAAGCGGGAGCTCTGAGCCTGTGCGCGCGCGCCTCCTCAAACCCATCCTCGCGGTCTACTGCGGCCTGTTCCTGCTGTTCCTGTACGGGCCGCTGCTCGTGCTCGGCATCCTGTCGTTCCAGTCGGGACCCGAAGGAGGGCCGCAGTTCCCCATCATCGAATGGTCGACCTACTGGTATCGCGACCTGTTCGGGATGAACCCGCCCTCGCGCATCGCGCCGCTGCCGATCCAGGACGGGCTGGTCCGTTCGTTGCTGCTGTCATTCATGACTACGGTCGTCTCGACCGTGCTGGGCGTGATGTCGGCCCAGGCGTTCCGCCAGCGCTTCCGTGGCTCGAGCGCTGTGTTCTACCTCATCGTGCTCGGCATGATGGTGCCGGGCGTGCTGGTCGGTCTCGGGACGGCGCTGCTAGCCAATACGCTGGGGATAGACCGCCATTGGTGGAGCACGGCCTTCGTGCTGCACGTAGTCTACACGTTCCCGTTCGCGTTCCTGGTGATGCTGGCGATCTTCAACCGCTTCGACCCCACGATCGAGGAAGCCTCCTGGTCGCTCGGCGTCAGCCCAGCGCGCACTTTCCGCAGGGTCACGTTCCCGCTCATCTTCCCCGGCGTGCTGTCGGCGATGCTGTTCTGCTTCACGCTGTCCTACGACGAGTTCTCGCGGACGCTGTTCGCATCCGGCCGCGACCTCACGCTGCCGCTCGCAATCTACGGCACCTTCTCGGTCGAGATCCACCCGAACATCTTCGCCTTCGGTGTGCTCACCACCCTGTTCTCGCTGGCGTTGCTCGCCGTCTATGCCGTGCTGATTAGTCTGTCGATCCGCAGGGCCCAGCGCGTGCTGGTGCAGGAGGAAGCTTGATGACCGATACCAAGGGGGTCGCGATCGTCACGGGCGCCGGCTCTGGGATCGGGCTTGCGGTGGCCCATCGCCTCGCGCGGGACGGCTTCGCGGTCCTGGTCAACGACCTGACGTTGGCCAAGGCCGAGGCGACGGCCGCGACCGTCCGGGCTGCGTGCGGGCACGCCGACTCCGCCGCCGGCGACGTGTCGCGCGAGGAGGACGTCGCGGCGATCGCCGCCAAGGCGGAGGGGCTCGGGCCCGTCGCGGTGCTGGTCAACAATGCAGGCTTTGTCCAGCAGGCCCGCTTCGTCGACCTGACGACCGCCGACTTCGACCGGATGTTCGCGGTGCATGTCAGGGGCACTTTCCTGTGTAGCAAGGCCGTGCTGCCCGGCATGATCGCGCGGGCGCGGGGTTGCATCATCAACATGGCGTCCCAACTCGGCCAGATCGGCGGCATCGAGCTCGTGCACTACAGCGCCGCGAAAGCCGCGGTCATCGGCCTCACCAAATCGCTGGCGCGCGAGGTGAGCGGGCAGGGGGTGCGGGTCAACGCCGTCGCCCCCGGCCCGATCAACACCCCGCTGGTGCGCGCACTCTCGGACGACTGGCGACGCGCGAAAGCGGCCGAGTTGCCGCTGGGGCGTTTCGGCGAGCCCCAGGACGTGGCCGGCACCGTCTCGTTCCTGGCCTCCGACGATGCCCAGATTTACGTCGGCCAGACGCTCGGGCCCAATTCCGGGGACGTCATGCTGTGAGGAATGTCATGCCCAACGTTCTGATCACGGGTGCCGGGATCGGCATCGGCCGCGCGGCCGCCGAGGCCTTCGCCAAGGCCGGCTATCGGGCGATCGTCACCGATATCCTGGACGAGGGCCAGGGGGTCGCGGACGCCATCGTGGCGGGAGGCGGACAGGCCGAGTTCCACACACTCAACGTGCGGTCGACCGCGGACGCCGAGCGCGTTGTGAAGGAGGTCGAGAGCCAGCACGGCGCGCTCGACTGCATCGTGGCTAATGCCGGCATCGCGCACCGCGTGCCGATCGAGCAGATGACCGACGACAAGTGGGATCACACGCTGGACATCGACCTCAAGGGGATGCTGCGGGTGATCCGTCCGGCGCTGGCCGGCATGAAGGCCGCGAAGCAAGGCTCCATCGTGTGCCTGTCGTCCGTCATGGGCGTCGCCTACGGCTGGGACGAACACGTCCATTACTCGGCCGCGAAAGCCGGCGTTGTGGGTCTCGTCCGCGGCCTCGCGGTCGAGCTCGCGCGCTCCGGCATTCGGGTCAACGGCATCGCGCCGGGCTACGTCCGAACGGCGCAGCTTCTGTCGGAGGAGCACTCGCTCGGGGCGTCCGGCGCCGAGAACGCCGGCGCGTTCATTCCCATGGGGCGTATCGGTGAGCCGGGGGAGATCGCAGACGTCGCGCTCTTCCTAGCCTCGCGGGCGGCCCGCTACGTCACAGGCCAGATCATCGTCGTCGACGGTGGCTTGCTCGTGGGCCGGTACTGAACCGGCATCGCATTCTGTTGCAACGGGAGAAGCGCTTATGGTCGACAAACTGGATTCGAATCGCCGTACCCTGCTGAAGGGCACGGCCGGGGCGGTGGCGCTGGCGCTTGGCGGCGGCACGCCGTTCCTGAGCTCGACGCGGGCCTTTGCGGCCGCCAGTGGCCTCCCCGCCAAGCAGCTTCGCACGATCGGCCTTAGTGTGACCGTGCAGGACCGCATCCTGGCGGACTTCAAGAAGGCCTCGTCCGTCGGCTCGACGCAGGGCACCGCCGCGACCTTCCCGGACGCCCAGACCAAGATCCTGTCCGGCTCCAAGGACTATGACTGCTGGGAAGTCATCGCAGAGCGCCTGCCGTCGGTCGTGCAGACCAACAACGTGGATGCCGTTCCGGTGGCGGACGTGAAGAACTGGTCGAACATCCGCGACACCTTCACCAAGCCCAACCCCAAATGGGACCCGAAGGCGCAGATCACCGGCCAGATCTGGGCCGACGAATCGCATACCAAGCTCTGGATGGTGCCGGCCGTCTACAACTACGACTCGATCGGCTACAACCCCGACGCGCTGAGCGCCGAGGAAGCCAACACCTGGACCGCGATCTTCGACAAGAAGTTCAGGGGCAAGTCCGGCCTTAACACCGACCCGCTGATCGCCTTCGGCCAAGCCATCATGGCCATGAACACGTTGGGGCTGCTTCAGGCCAAGAACCCCGGCAATCCCACCAAGCACGAGATCGAGGAGGGCGCGAAATTCCTCATTTCCAAGAAGAAGGAGGGCCAGTTCCGCGCGTTATGGGGAGACTTCGGCGAACTCGTCAACCTCATGGCTTCGGGCGAGATGGTGGTGTGCGACGCCTGGCAGCCCGCCGTGATGGCCGTGAAGGCCCAGGGCAAGCCGTGCAAATACGCGGTGCCGAAGGAAGGCTATCGCGCCTGGGCCATCGGCCCGACCATGATTGCGGGCACGCCCAACAAGGACGCCGTGATCTCCTATGCCGATTTCTGGCTGTCCGGCGAGCCGGGCATTACGGTCTCCGAACAGGGCTACTACTCGCCCTCGACCAACATCCAGAAGGTGATGTCGCCGGAGAAATATGCCTTCTGGTACGAGAGCGCACCCTGGAAGGGCCCTCCCGAGCGCGGCATTAAGGAAGGCGACCTGCGCGACGGCGGGTCGCTCGCGACCCGTGCCCAGAACGTCGCCTATTGGCACCAGTGGCCGGACGAGTACGACCTCGTCGTGGCGAAATGGGACGAGTTCCTCAGCGCCTAAGCCGGTGTTTGCCCTTCTCGCGCGTTGCGGGAGAAGCGGCCCGACAGGGCGGATGAGGGGACCCCGACCGCAACCCCCTCGTCTGTCGCGGCTCCGCCGCGCTGCCTTCTTCCGTCGCGCGGGAGATATGATTCTAGGAGCTTCTCCGTGCAACATGACCTTGAATTGATCGGCGTCGGCAAGACGTACGACAACGGCGCGCCGGCGGTCATCGACTTCAATCTGAGGGTGAGCAAGGGCGAGTTCATCGCCTTCCTGGGTCCGTCCGGCTGCGGCAAGACGACGACGCTGCGCATGATCGCCGGCTTCGAGTCGATTACGACGGGTGACATCCTCATCAAGGGCAAGCGCATCAACGACCTGCCGCCCGAGCGGCGGCCCACCTCGATGATCTTCCAGAACTACGCGCTGTTCCCGCACATGAGCGTGCGCCGCAACGTCAGCTATGGGCTTGACGTGAAGGGCATGCCGCGCGCCGAACGCGACGCCAAGATCGAGCGCATCCTGGCGACCCTCGGCCTCACCGATATCGCCGACCAAAAGCCCGACCGGCTTTCGGGGGGGCAGCGTCAGCGCATCGCGCTCGCGCGCGGTCTGGTGGTCGAGCCCGACATCTTGCTGCTGGATGAACCGCTCGGCGCGCTCGACGCCAACCTCCGCAAGGCGATCCAGGCGGAGCTGAAGCTGCTGCAGGTAAACCTCGGCATCACCTTCATCTTCGTCACCCACGCCCAATCCGAAGCGCTCACGATGTCCGACCGCATCGTCGTAATGAGCAACGGACGGATCGAGCAGATCTCCAGCCCGCGCGACCTCTACACCCGGCCCGACAGCCGCTTCGTGGCGCAGTTCATCGGGCGCAATACCATCCTGGCGGGCGCTCTCGACGGCGTCGACGACGGCATGGGCCGGGTTCTGACGACGTTCGGCCGCTTCACCGGGGTGATGAACAAGCCGGTCGCGGCGGGCGCGCAGGCGGCCCTCGTGGTGCCGGCCGAAGCCTTCACCATGCGCCCCGTGAGCGCGGGGCTCGCAGTACCCGAGAGCGAGCGCGGCAACGTGCTTCACGCCACGATCGAAAGCCGCGACACGGTTGGCCCGATCGTCCGCTTCCTGCTGTCCATCGAGGGCGGCCACTCGGTCGCGCTCGAGGGCCATATGGAGCATTACGGCGAGGGCTTCTTGACGGGCTCACCGGTCCACGTGTCGTGGGACGCCGCGAAGGCGACCATCATCCCGGCGGCCGCGTGACGGTTCCCGGCCACGATCCCGCTCCGCGAACGGAACCGGGGCCTAAGAGTTCAACGGAAAGGAAACCCCATGGCGAACGAAATCCTGTGCGGCTTCGGCATTGACGTCGATGCGGTGGCGGGCTGGCTCGGCTCGTATGGCGGCGAGGATTCGCCCGACGACATCTCGCGCGGTCTCTTCGCGGGCGAGGTGGGCAGCCCGCGCCTTCTCAGGATGTTCGACCGGCTCGGCATCAAGACTACCTGGTTCATCCCCGGCCACTCGATCGAGACCTTCCCCGAGCAGATGAAGGCGGTCGCCGCGAGCGGTCATGAGATCGGCATCCACGGCTACACGCACGAGAACCCGATCGCCATGACGCGCGAGCAGGAGATCGAGGTGCTCGACAAGTGCATCGATCTGGTCACCCAGCTCGCGGGCAAGCGCCCGACCGGCTATGTCGCGCCGTGGTGGGAGTTCTCCAACGTAACCAACGAGTTGCTGCTCGAGCGCGGCATCAAGTACGACCACTCGCTCATGCATCACGATCACCAGCCCTACCGGGTGCGCGTCGGCGACAGCTGGACCAAAATCGACTATTCCAAGAAGCCTTCCGAGTGGATGGTGCCACTGCGGCGGGGCCACGAGACGGATCTCATCGAGATCCCAGCGAGCTGGTACCTCGACGACCTGCCGCCGATGATGTTCATCAAGAAGGCGCCCAACAGCCACGGCTTCGTCAATCCGCGCGACATCGAGCAGATGTGGCGAGATCAGTTCGATTGGGTGTATCGCGAGTACGACTACGCGGTCTTCCCGATGACAATCCATCCAGACGTGTCGGGCCGCCCCCATGTGCTGATGATGCTGGAGCGGCTCTACCAGCACATGACCTCCCACAAGGGAGTGAAGTTCGTTACCATGGACGAGATGGCCGACGACTTCGCCAAGCGCTTCCCGCGCAAGAAGTAGCCGACGATGTGCGCGCTGTGCGGTGTGCTGGGCGGGGCCGAGCATTGGGCGGACGCCCATGCGCGGCCCGGCGCCTTCACGCGCAACACGGGGCCGCTGGAGCGGCGCCGTGAGCGCGCACGCCGCCTCGCGCATACCAACCGGATCCTGGGCCCTCTTGGCCTGACGCTGTCCGACTGGCAGGGCACCGCTTTCCTGCTCGCGACCCGCACGGGCAAGACCGAACTAGTCGACAATCTAAGCCACCTCTGGGTGGTGGCCGAGGTCCTACTCGGCCGCCCCATCGATCCGCTGGACGAGACCCTGCTGGCCCGGATGGAGCGGCAGGCGTGAGCGGCATCCCGGACTTTACGCCCGTCGTGCTGCTGACGGGCTTCCTTGGCTCCGGCAAGACGACGCTGCTGGCGCGCTTGCTGCGGGACCCAGCGCTCAGCGACACGGCGGTGCTGATCAACGAATTCGGCGAGGTCGGCCTCGACCACCATCTGCTCGATCGCATCGACGACACCATGGTGCTGCTGTCGTCGGGGTGCCTGTGCTGCACCATCCGGGGCGAGCTGTCGGACGCCATCAAGGGGCTGCACTCCCGCCGGGCGCGCGGAGAGGTGCCACCGTTCCGCCGGATCGTGATCGAGTCGACCGGGCTCGCCGACCCGCTACCGGTGATCGCCACGATCACGGCTGATCCGGTGCTCAAGCACCATTTCCGCATGGGCGCGGTGGTCACGACCGTGGACGCCGTCAACGGGCTGGACCAGCTGGCGCGCCAGCCCGAGAGCGTGACGCAGGCGGCGGTGGCCGACCGGTTGGTGTTGACCAAGACGGACCTTTGCGC
>JAABUQ010005805.1_pt1 | contig 19287 bp, 17 predicted proteins | sample 5560001 | NCBI WGS metagenome assembly JAABUQ01 (sample SAMN10711888, study PRJNA513371) | rock metagenome | isolation source: Antarctica rocks | place: Antarctica: Victoria Land, Finger Mt nord | collected 2015-12-18
CCTTGAGTCCATGCAAACCTCCGACAAGCTCCCTGACGACGCCCGTTCCGACGTGGCCGACCCCGACGAAGCCGGCACCGTGCTGGCCCACCTGGCCCAAGTCCAGGCCCGGATCGCCGCCGCACTGGCGGACGCCGGACGTCCGCCAGGGTCGGTCACGTTGGTCGCAGTCTCGAAGACGCATCCGCGGGAGGCGGTGCTGCAAGCGCTCCGAGGCGGTCAGTTGGTGTTCGGGGAGAACCGGGTGCAGGAGGCCGCGGCCAAGTTCGCCGGGTTGCGCGCGGACCATCCGGGCCTGCGGCTGCACATCATCGGCGGCCTGCAGACCAACAAGGCCCGGGACGCGGTACGGATCGCCGACGTGATCGAAAGCCTGGACCGGCCGCGCCTGGCCGACGCCATTGCGGACGCCATCGCCAAGGAGGGCCGCGCCCCGGAGCTCATGGTGCAGGTCAACGTCGGCGATGAGGCGCAGAAGGCCGGCGTTGCGATGGCGGACGCGGACGGGTTCATCGAGGCCTGCAAGGAACGGTTCGGGCGCTCCCTGGCCGGGCTGATGTGCGTTCCGCCCGCGGCGGCCGATCCCGCGCCGCACTTCGCTTGGCTCGCGGCCTGCGCCGGGCGGCACGGGCTTGCGATGGTCTCGATGGGCATGTCGGGCGACTATGAGGCAGCGATCCGGCAGGGATCGACCCACGTCAGAATCGGAAGCGCGCTGTTCGGGGCGCGGCCCAGTGCTGGGGTGTGACCAGTGCTGGGGGGTGACCAGGACCAGATCCACCCATCTGCGCAATGAGCTGAACCACATTGTTAATAATTGTACGAGTGCATTGCACTTGTTTATATCATAAATTAGATGGAGGATATACCCTGGGTTGCAGAGGCGGCCCGCATGTAAGTGGATAGGAAATCCGGTTCACTTTTGAAATGGCGGGCCAAGTCGATGTTCGCTCCTTGTTTTCCCATAATGCAGGCGACGATGAGGATAGTCGCCCGGCCATTCCACCATGTCGCGCACCACTTGGTTCGCAGCGGCATCGGTCATCAGTTTCATCACGCCGCAGCGCACCCGGGCCTTGCTGGGACCGCAATTCCGCAAGCAGGCGGGGTCTCGACGATGTGCGCGCAAGCTCCGGGCGGTCTGCTGCCAGCCGGGCCGATCCCAGCGGTCCCTGGTCCCGCGCATGCAATCTCGGCTTACGGAAGCAGTGTAGGCAGTGTTGGAAATGGCGCCACGTTCGGTCCCGCATCCATTGGCGCCGCATCCAGTGGCAGCGTGACGGTCGGCACCCTTGGTGGGGGCGCCCTGGGCAGCAGCCTGTCCGTCAGCGGCGGCCTGGCGGGCAGCGTTGGCCCTTTGGCGAGCGCCGCCCTGCTTGCGGGAGGACTTGCCATGGCCGCCTTTTCTGTCGCCACGACAGCACTCGACCAGCCAGTGTTGCGGCAGTTTGCAGCGGCGGACAGGGCGCAACCGCTTCCGTTCATCGCAGCGCCAGTCTTGGCCGCACCAGTCTTGGCCGCGCCAGTCTTGGCCGCGCCGGTCTTGCCCGTGCTGGCCGCACTCGCTGTTGCAGCCCCTGTTGCAGCCATGGCGCCGCTGCTTGACAGCGCGCCAGGCGCAATGACGCCTGATGCCGCCCTTGGAACCAGGATACCTGACACCACGGCCTCGCCAGCCGTCATGATGCCGAGCGCCAGCACGAGTGTGCCTGAGCCGGCGAGCCTGGCGTTGTTGGGCATCGGCGTCGCCGTGACCTGGGCCGCACGCCGGCAGTCCAGCCGGCGTCACTAGCGACGCACGGCACGAACGGCGCAGCAGCTTGAGGGCCTCCTGCGATGAGCCGGACCGGCCCGCTCCAAGCACCCCGTCAAGCGGGCAGTGGGGCAGTCGGCTAGGTTGGACGGGGTCCATCCGTCCACGGTGCTGCAGCAGACGGGGGACGGCAGCAGACAAGGAGCAGCAGACGGGCTGGATGACTCTGCCGGCCTGCCACCCCACATCGCCGACGGCTCCACGGCGTGCTAGGACGGGGCCAAGTTCCCACCCCAGCCTGATGGACGCCTGATGACCCTCCACCATTGCAGCCTGCATCATGGCAGCCGCCCCGCCCCGAGGCTCAGCGGGGACAGGGCGTGAGCGTCACCGCGCTTCCCCACGCCGCGGTGCGCCCGCTGCGGGCCGGCGCCCTGCTGGCGGTGCTCGGCATCGTCTATGGCGACATCGGCACCAGCCCGCTCTATGCCCTCAAGGCCAGCCTGACCCACTTCACCGAACCCGGCATCGGCCGGGTCGAGATCTTCGGCGTGCTGTCGCTGATCTTCTGGGCGCTGTTCCTGATCGTCACCATCAAGTACGTCGCCCTGGTGATGCGCGCCGACAACAACGGCGAGGGCGGCATCCTCGCCCTGATGGCCCTGGCGCAGCGCCACACCGTCAACCCGCGGATGCGGACAGTGCTCGGCCTGATCGGCATCGGCGGCGCGTGCCTGTTCTTCGGCGACGGGGCGATCACCCCGGCCATCTCGGTGCTGTCCGCGGTCGAGGGACTGGTCGTCGTGTCCCCCACCTTCGCCCGGTTCGTGCTGCCGCTGTCGGTGATCATCATCCTGGCACTGTTCGCCATGCAGGTCCGCGGCACCCACAGCATCGGCCGGCTGTTCGGCCCCGTGATGGCGGTCTGGTTCCTGGTCATCGCCGCCATGGGCCTGGTGCAGATCGCCCGCAACCCGGCCATCCTGCAGGCGCTGTCCCCGGTATATGCCGTGCAGGTCTGCCTGGCGCACGGCTGGCTCGCCTTCGTCAGCCTCGGCTCCGTCGTGCTGGCCGTCACGGGGGCGGAGGCGCTGTATGCCGACATGGGGCACTTCGGCGCCAAGCCGATCCGCGTCGCCTGGGTGATGTTCGTGCTGCCCTGCCTGGTGCTGAACTACTTCGGCCAGGGCGCCTTGGTGATGGCCGACCCGGCTGCCTTGGAAAACCCGTTCTACCTGATGGCGCCCGAGCGGCTGCGCCTGCCGCTGGTGGTGCTGGCCACCGCCGCCACGGTGATCGCCAGCCAGGCGCTGATCAGCGGCGCGTTCAGCATCGCCCGCCAGTGCATGCAGATGACGTTCCTGCCGCGCATGGCGGTGCTGCACACCAGCCAGACCGAGGAGGGACAGATCTACGTGCCGCAGATCAACGCCGCCCTGGCCGTGGCCGTGCTGATCCTGGTGCTGGCGTTCCGCAGCAGCGACGCGCTGGCGGCGGCCTATGGCATCGCGGTGACGGGCACCTTCCTGTGCACTTGCGTCTTGGCGACGGTGGCGTTCCGGCGGCAGTTCGGCTGGCCGCGCACGGCGGCGCTGGGGGTGTTCGGCTTCTTCTTCGCGGTCGATCTGGTGTTCTTCGCCGCCAACGCGCTGAAGATCCCGGAGGGCGGCTGGGTGCCGTTGCTGCTCGGGGTGGCGCTGATGGCGCTGATGACATCATGGCACCGCGGGCGGGAGCTGATGCTGGCCCGGTGGAAGCAGGACAGCCTGCCGCTGTCGTCGTTCCTGGCGCGGCTGCCGCAGTCGCGCACGGTGCGGGTGCCGGGCATGGCGGTGTTCCTGACCGGCAACCCCGACTACGTGCCGGCGGCGCTGCTGCACAACCTGAAGCACAACAAGGTCCTGCATGAGCGCGTGCTGTTCGTCACGGTCGAGAACCTGGACGTGCCGGAGGCTGGCCCCGAGAACCGCGCGACCGTCAGCGAGCTGGCGCCGGGGGTGCAGCGCGTCGTGCTGCGCTATGGGTTCATGGAAAGCCCTAACATCCCGCGGGCGCTGGAGGACCTGAACGGCAACGGCTTGAGCTATAACCCGATGCAGGCCAGCTTCTTCCTAGGGCGCGAGGTGCTGGTGCGTGCCATGGTGCCGAAGCTGCGGGCGTGGCGGCTGTTCCTGTTCCTGTTCATGGCGCGCAATGCGGTGCCGGCGACCGAGTTCTTCCGAATCCCGAGCGACCGAGTGGTGGAACTGGGCGTGCGGGTAGCCATCTAGCGCCGTAACGAACTCGGATGTGCCCTGCCGCGTTCCGAATGTGTGATGAGCTTACATTGGGCGGGTGATGACGAAGTTGACCATGCTGCTGGCTCAGGGTCCGGGGTTGCCGGACGGCGACCTGGGGAACCGACTGGTCACGCACCTTCGGCTGAACGCGCAAGGCCAGATCGACCCGGCGGCCTACGATTCGGACCCGGTGCCCTGGCTGGCCACCCGCGAGGCGCCGGGCCATGCGCCGATCCAGGTGGAGCTGATCCGCCTGGACGATGGCTGGGCGCTGCAGAGCCTGCGCGATGCCGACGATCCGCTGTGGTCCTTCGAGGGCCACGTGTTCCGGCCGGGGGAGCTGGTGCGGCTGGGGCGGCCCGATGGGGAGGAGCTGCTGTTCCGCATCGTGGCGAGCGAGACGGACTGACCTCCCGCTAATCGCCGCCCCTCTGATCGCCGCCCTGGCGTCCCCGGAACGGCGCACGGGGATAGACGCCGAGTATGTTGATCTCACGGGAGAAATAGTCCAGTTCGTCCAGCGCGCGGTGCAGGGCGGGCTGGTCCGGGTGGCCGTCCACGTCGCACATGAACTGGGTGGCGGTGAACTGGCCGCCCAGCATGTAGCTCTCCAGCCGGCTCATGTTCACGCCGTTGGTGGCGAAGCCGCCCAACGCCTTGTACAGCGCCGCCGGCACGTTGCGGACCCGGAAGACGAAGGTGGTCATCAGGTCCGGCTGGTCCGGCGACGGGTTGAGCGGCTCGCGGGCGGCGACGTAGAAGCGGGTGGTGTTGTGGACGGCGTCCTCCACGTTGGGGCGCAGCACGTCCAGGCCGTAGATCTCGGCGGCCAGGGTGGAGGCGATGGCGGCGTCGGCCGGACGGTTCCAGCCGGCGACCAGCTTGGCGGCACCGGCGGTGTCGGCCTCGATCACCGGGTCGGCGTGCAGCTCGCGCAGGATGTTGCGGACCTGGCTCAGCGCCACGGCATGCGAGTGGACACGCCGCACCTCGGCCAGCGTGGCGCCGCGGGGGCCGAGCAGGCAGTGCTCGACGCGCTGGAAGTGCTCGCCGACGAGGTGCAGGCCGCTGCCCGGCAGCAGGGCGTGCATGTCGGGGACGCGGCCGGCGAGGCTGTTCTCGCAGGGCAACATGGCGAGTTCGGCCTCGCCGTCGCGCACGGCGGCCATCGCGACCTCGAACGAGTGGCAGGGCAGCGGGTCCAGCTCGGGGTATGCGGTGCGGCAGGCCAGGTGCGAGTAGGCGCCGGGCAGGCCCTGGAAGGCGATCTTGTTCGAGGCGGGCTTGTCATGGGCGGGGCGGATCATGCGGCCTCCAGGATGGCGCGGGCGCGCTCCAGGTCGGCCGGGGTGTCCACGCCGAAGGAGGCGTGATCCACGCGGGTGCAGGCGATACGCATGCCGGCTTCCAGGGCGCGCAGCTGCTCCAGGCGCTCGCGGCGTTCCAAGGGGCTTTCCGGCAAGGCGACGAAGCGGGCCAGGGCGGCACGGCGCCAGGCGTAGATGCCGATGTGGTGCCATAGCGGCCCCTCCCCGGCCGGGATGGCGGCGCGGGAGAAGTAGAGCGCCGCCGACACCGCCCGGCCGCGGTCGAACGCGCAGGCTGCCTTGACCACCGACGGCGCCGCCGCCTCCTCGGCCGAGGTGATCAGGGCGACCAGGGTGGCGATGTCGAACTCCGGGTCCGACAGCGGGGTGATCACGGCGCGCAACTGCACCGGCGGAACGGTCGGCTGGTCGCCCTGCAGGTTAACCACCACGTCGTGCAGGCCCTGCGGGTCCAGCACCGCCAGGGCGGCGTGGACGCGGTCCGATCCCGAGGGCAGCGTGGGGTCCGTCAGCACCGCCACTCCGCCTGCGGCGCGCACGGCGTCGGCGATCTCCGCATCGGCGCAGGCGACGGCGACTGGGCCGATGTCGGCCTCCAGCCCGCGGTCCAGCACGTGCAGCACCATCGCCCGGCCGGCGATCAGGGCCAATGGCTTCCCCGGCAGGCGCGTCGACGCCATGCGGGACGGGATCACGATGATGGGGTTCACCGGGTCAGGGTCAGGAACGTTGGCGGGGCAGGGGCGTTCGCATGGCGTTCGCGCACTTTAGGTAGGGTGCCGGATCGGCGCAACGCCGGGTCCGCCCCATAGGAGTTCCTTGCCATGACACGTCTTACCATTGGGGCCGCGGCCCTGCTGCTGCTGGCCGGGCCGGCGTCGGCGCAGATGACCACGCCGTCCATGACCAGCGCCGCCCCCACCATGGGCCAGCCGCAGGCGGAGCAGAACATGAGCGAGCAGCCCGGCAACGCCCGTCAGGTCGGCCCGGCCGGCGCGACGCCGCAGACGGGGGACTCGACCGGTGCCACCAAGCGGCAGGGCAGCATCGGCGGCAACAACGAGGGCCAGGGCCAGGCGCAGAACCAGCAGATGACGCACCCGACGATCTCGCAGTACACGCCGCAGTTGCAGCAGAACCAGGGCGAGCAGCCCGGCAACGTGCGGGAGCTGCCGCCGTCGGCGCCAACGCCGGTCAACGATCCCTCGGGCGTCAACAAGGCGCAGGGGCCGGTGAGCAGCCCGGCCGCCCGGGCGCAGGCGGGCCAGGCGGCGAGTTCGGTGACGAAGTAGCCCCTAGCCCTGTAGCGGTGCCGGCAGTGATGGATGAGCTGATCGCCGCGGCGGAGGCTGCGGCGGACCTGGCCGGGGTGGCGATCCGGCCCTTCTATCGGTGCGGCATCGGCGCGGAGCTGAAGGGCGATGCCAGCCCGGTCACGGCTGCCGACCGGGCGGCGGAGCAGGCGATGCGCGCCCTGCTGTCCCAGCGGTTTCCCGACCACGGCATCCTGGGCGAGGAGTTCGGCTGGGAGCGGCCCGGCGCCCGGCTGCGCTGGGTGCTGGACCCGATCGATGGCACCCGCGCCTTCATCACGGGCCGCCCGACGTTTGGGGTGCTGGTGGCGCTGTTGGACGGGGATACGCCGATCCTGGGGGTGATCGACCAGCCCATCACGGGGGAGCGCTGGGTCGGCGTGGCCGGGCGGCCGACGCGGTTCCGGGGGGAGCATGGCCGGGCGGGGTGCCGGCCCTGTCCCACGCTGGCAGAGGTGGAACTGTCGTGCACGGCGCCGGAGATCTTCACCGCCGGGGAAGATGCCGTTTGGCGCCGGCTGGCCGGGGCGACGCGCCGGACGTCGTGGGGTGGGGACTGCTATGCCTATGGCTTGCTCGCGCTGGGCGGCATCGACGTGATCGCGGAGGCGGGGTTGAAGCTGTGGGACTGGGCGGCGCTGGTGCCGGTGATCGAGGGCGCCGGCGGGCGAGTGACGGACTGGGCGGGCCAGCCGATGCACCCGGACGGAGACGGCGCTGTGCTTGCTGTCGGCGACCCGGCGCTGACGGAGGCGGCGGCTCGGCTTCTTCACCCTCTCCCTTCGGGCTTGGGCCGCGAGGAGGGAGGGAAAAGCGGCGCTTGACGTGGTTGCTTGCGCCACCTGCTATGGATCTCCGACCTCGCCGGAGACCTCCATGCTGCGTGCCCTCCTGTTCCTGCTGCTCGCCGCCCCTGCCGTCGCGCAGCCCGCCGTCACGCGCAGCCACGCCATCACCATCCTCGGCACCCCGGCGCTGCCGGCTGATTTCCCCCGCTTCCCCTACGTGAACCCCAACGCGCCGAAGGGCGGCGAGGCGGTGTTCGCCCAGATCGGCAGCTTCGACGGCTTCAACCCGTTCATCCTGCGCGGCAACGCCGCCATCGGCACCGGCGCGCAGTGGCAGCCTGGCGTGGGGGGCACCGCGGCCGGGTCAGCCGGCGGGCACGTCTGGGAAAGCCTGCTGGTCGGGTCCGCGGACGAGGCCGACACCGGCTACGGCCACCTCGCCGCGGTGATCGAGCGCCCGGCCGACGGCATGTGGATCGCCTTCGAGATCAGGCCCGAGGCGAAGTTCGCCGATGGCACCCCCGTCCTGGCGTCCGACGTGGCCTGGACCTTCAAGACACTCATGGAGAAAGGGCGGCCCAGCATCCGCGTCGCCTACGCCGACGTGCAGGACTGCGTGGCCGAGAGCGAGCGCCGGGTGGTGTTCCACTTCAAGTCCAACCAGAACCGCGACCTGCCGCTCAGCGTCGGCGGCCTGCCCGTGCTGCCGCAGCACTGGTGGGAAAGCCGCGACTTCACCAAGCCGCTCACCGAGGCGCCGATGGGCAGTGGCCCCTACCGTGTGGACCACTTCGACCTGGGGCGCACCGTCACCTATGCCCGGCGCGACGACTGGTGGGCCAAGGACATGCCGACCGGCCGCGGCTTCCAGAACTTCGACAGGGTGCGGATCGAGTACTTCCGCGACCCCACGGTGGCGATGCAGGCGTTCAAGGCCGGGCAGATCGATTACCGGCAGGAAAACATCTCGAAGCAGTGGGCCACCGCCTATGACTTCCCAGCGGTGGAGAAGGGCCTAGTTGTGAAGGACCCCATCAAGCATCAGTTGCCCATCGGCATCCAGGGCTGGATCATGAATACCCGCCGGGCGGTGTTTAGGGACGCGCGGGTGCGGGAGGCGCTGGGCCAAGTGTGGGACTTCGAGTGGACCAACCGCAACCTGTTCTACAATGCCTATGTCCGCAGCCGCAGCTACTTCGGCAACACGCCGCAGGAGGCGAAGGCCTTGCCTGATGCGGCGGAGACTGCGCTGCTCGCGCCGTATCGCGACGTGCTGCCGCCGGCGCTGTTCACCGAGCCGTTCACGCTGCCGGTCACCGATGGGTCCGGCAACAACCGCGAGGGCCTGCGCCGGGCGCTGGGGCTGCTGAAGGAGGCGGGCTGGACCGTGAAGGAGCGCAAGCTGGTGGACGCGTCGGGCGCGCAGATGAATTTCACCATCCTGCTGAATGACCCCAGCCTGGAGCGCATCGCCCTGCCATTCCAGCAGTGGCTGCAAAGGCTGGGGATCGAGGTCGGCATCCGCACCGTCGATACCGCGCAGTTCGAGCGGCTGACCGACGACTTCGACTTCGACATGACCACCATGATCTTTCCGGGGAGCACCCTGCCCGGCAACGAGCTGCGCGACGAGTTCTCCTGCGAAGGCGCCAAGACCGCCGGCAGCAGCAACCTCGCCGGGGTGTGCGAGCCGGTGGTGGACGCCCTCGTGGACAAGCTCGTGCAGGCGCAGGACCGGGAGACGCTGGCGACCGCGGGCCGTGCGCTGGACCGGGTGCTGCTGCGCGGGTGGTACTTGATCCCTCATTACCACGACGAGGTGTTCAAGGTGGCCAAGTGGGACCGCTTCGGCGACCCGGCCAAGCCGGTGCGGGACGGGTTCGTGCTCGATAGCTGGTGGGTGGACCAGGCCCGCGCCGCCGTAGTGGACGCGGCGCGCGGGACGGGGCAGTGATGCTCCCTCTCCCCGGCCTTGGCCCGCGCTGCGGCCCAAGGCCGGAGGGAGAAGGGGAAGCAGCGGCACTCTGATGGGCGCTTATATCCTGCGCCGCCTGCTGCTGCTGGTGCCGACGTTGCTCGGCATCATCGCCATCAACTTCGCCCTGGTGCAGCTCGCCCCCGGCGGCCCCGTTGAGCAGGCCATGGCGGAGGCCCGCGGCAAGGGTAGCGCCGCCACCGCGCGCATCACCGGCGCGGTCAGCGATGTCGGCGGCAGCGCCAGCGACGGCGGCACCTACCGCGGCGCCCGCGGGCTGGACGCCAAGCAGCGGGCGGAGATCGTCCACATGTTCGGCTTCGACAAGCCGGCCGGCGAGCGCTTCATGCAGATGCTGCAGGGCTACCTGCGCTTCGACTTCGGCCGCAGCTTCTTCCGAGACCAGACGGTGCTGGCACTGGTACTGGAGCGGCTGCCGGTCAGCGTGTCCCTGGGGCTGTGGTCCACCCTGCTGATCTACCTCATCAGCATCCCCCTGGGCATCACCAAGGCGGTGCGCGAGGGCACGCAGTTCGACGTGGCCAGCAGCGCGGCGGTGCTGGTGGGCTACGCCATCCCCGGCTTCCTGTTCGCCATCGCGCTGATCGTGCTGTTCGCCGGCGGCAGCTTCCTGCAAATCTTCCCGCTGCGGGGCCTGACCACGCCGGGGTCCGAGGCATGGGGGTGGCCGGCACGGATCGGGGACTACGCCTGGCACATGGTGCTGCCGACGACGGCGCTGGTGGCGGGCGGTTTCGCCGGGCTGACCATCCTGACCAAGAACTGCTTCCTCGACGAAATCCGCAAGCAGTACGTCGTCACCGCACGCGCGAAAGGCGCCGGGGAGCAGCGGGTGCTGTATGGCCATGTGTTCCGCAATGCGATGCTGCTGATCGTGGCCGGCTTCCCGTCGGCGTTCCTGGGCATCCTGTTCAGCTCGGCCCTGCTGGTGGAGATCGTCTTCTCGCTCGACGGCCTGGGGCTGCTGGGCTTCGAGAGCGCAATCCGCCGCGACTACCCCGTGGTATTCGGCACCCTCTACATCTTCACCCTGCTCGGCCTGATCCTGCAGGTGATCGGCGACCTGCTGTACACCGTCGTTGACCCCCGCATCGACTTCGAGGCCCGGCGTTGACCCCTGTCACCCGCCGCCGCCTGGCGATCTTCCGCCGCCATCACCGCGGCTTCTATTCCCTGGTCATCTTCACCGGCCTGTTCCTGGTCTGCCTGTTCGCCGAGGGCATCGCCAACGACCGCCCGCTGCTGGTGCGCTTCGACGGCCACTTCTACGCGCCGGTGCTGCAGGACCTCAGCGAGGACACCTTCGGCCCCAACTTCCTGCCGACCGAGGCCGACTTCACCGACCCGCAACTGGCCGCCGCCATCAACGCGAACGGCTGGATGATCTGGCCCGCCATCCCATTCCGCTACGACACCGTCATCAAGGACCTGGCCACCCCTGCCCCGGCCCCGCCCAGCCGGCGCAACCTGCTGGGCACCGACGACCAGGCGCGCGACGTGCTGGCCCGGGTGATCTACGGCTTCCGGCTGTCGGTGCTGTTCGGCTTCACGCTGACCATCGTGTCTTCCATCGTCGGCATCGCGGCCGGGGCGGTACAGGGGTTCTACGGCGGACTGACCGACCTGCTGTTCCAGCGCTTCATCGAGGTATGGTCCGGGATGCCGCAGCTTTACATGCTGATCATCCTGGGCAGCATCGTCACGCCGGGGTTCTGGACGCTGCTGCTGTTCCTGCTGGCGTTCTCGTGGATGGCGCTGACGGGGGTGGTGCGGGCGGAGTTCCTGCGCGGGCGCAACCTGGACTACGTGCGGGCGGCGCTGGCCCTGGGGGTGTCCAACGCGGCCATCATGCGGCGGCATATCCTGCCGAACGCCTTGGTGGCGACGCTGAGCTTCCTGCCGTTCACGCTGTCGGGGTCGGTGACGGTGCTGTCCACGCTGGACTTCCTGGGGTTCGGCCTGCCACCGGGGTCGCCATCGCTGGGGGAGCTGGTCAGCCAGGGCAAGAACAACCTGCAAGCGCCGTGGCTGGGGATCACGGCCTTCGTGGTGCTGGGCGGGATGCTGGTGCTGCTGATCTTTGTCGGGGAAGCGGTGCGGGACGCCTTCGATCCGCGGAAAGGCCCATGACAGCGGTCCTGCCACGGCCGGAGGGGGTCGCGCAAAGCTCGCAGCCGCTGGCGTTGCAGGTGTCCAACCTGTCGGTCAGCTTCGGCGCCCGGCGCGTGGTGGACGACGTGGGCTTCCAGCTTGCCGCGGGCGAGACCCTGGCGCTGGTGGGGGAAAGCGGGTCCGGCAAGTCGCTGACTGCTCTATCCCTGCTGCAACTGCTGCCGCCCGGCGCCGCCTGCACAGGGTCGGTCGTGCTGGACGGCGTGCCGATCCTGGATGCCGGTCCGGCTGCGCTGCGGCAGGCGCGCGGCGGCACCGCGGGGATCGTGTTCCAGGAACCCATGACCAGCCTGAACCCGCTGCACCGCATCGGCCGTCAGGTGGGGGAGTCCATGGCCTTGCACGGCGCCCGGCCGGCCCGGGGCGCGGTGGCGGCGCTGCTGGCGCAGGTCGGCTTCCCCGACGCGGAACGCCGGCTGGACGCCTTTCCGCACCAGCTTTCGGGCGGGCAGCGGCAACGGGTCATGATCGCCATGGCGCTGGCCAACAACCCCAAGCTGCTGATCGCCGACGAGCCGACCACGGCGCTGGACGTGACGATCCAGGCGCAGATCCTGGACTTGCTGGCCCGGGAGCGTGCGGCGCGCGGGCTGGCGCTGCTGCTGATCAGCCACGACCTGAACGTGGTCCGCCGCATCGCCGACCGCGTGTGCGTGATGAAGGACGGCCGCATCGTCGAGACCGGCCGGGTCGCCGACGTGTTCGCCGCGCCGCAGCACCCCTACACGCGCATGCTAATCGCCGCCGAGCCCTCGGGCCAGCCGCAGCCAGTGCCGGCCGGGGCGCCAGTGGTGTCGCAGGCGGATGACCTGGGCGTCACTTTTGCCATCCGCCGCGGGCTGCTGCGCCGGGCCACGGGGGACGTGCGCGCGGTGGACAGGGTGAGCCTGCATATCCGGGAGGGCGAGACCCTGGGCCTGGTGGGGGAAAGCGGGTCCGGCAAGAGCACCATCGGCTTGGCGCTGCTGCGCCTGCAGGCCAGCACGGGGCGCATCGCCTTCGCCGGGCAGGATATCACCCACCTGTCGCAGACCGCCCTGCGCCCGCTGCGCCAGGGGATGCAGGTCGTGTTCCAGGACCCGTACGGCAGCCTGTCGCCGCGCATGAGCATGGGCGACATCGTGGCGGAGGGCCTGCTGGTGCACGAACCGTCGTTGCCGGCCCCAGCCCGTGCGGCCCGCGTGGCGGAGGCGCTGCGCGAGGTCGGCCTACCTGCCGACGCTGCCGGGCGCTACCCGCACGAGTTCAGCGGCGGCCAGCGCCAGCGCGTCGCCATCGCGCGCGCCATGGTGCTGCATCCGCGCCTAGTGGTGCTGGACGAGCCGACCAGCGCGCTCGACCGCTCCGTGCAGGCGCAGATCGTCGATCTGCTGCGGGGTTTGCAGGCGCGGCACGGCCTGGCGTACTTATTCATCAGCCATGACCTGTCGGTGGTGCGCGCCCTGGCGCACCGGGTGATGGTGCTGCGGGCTGGCCGCGTGGTGGAAGAGGGCGACGCCGCCGCCGTGTTCGCCGCGCCGCGGGACCCCTATACGGTCGCGCTCATGGCCGCCGCGTTCCCGGACTGAGTCTCTTTCTGCCTGCCCTGCGGCTCCTCGTCCCGCAGGTGGAAGGTCAGCAGCATCAGGATCGCGCCAGCGGCGAAGGCGGCCATCGCGGCGAAGGTCGCACCATACCCGAAGTGCTTGGCCGCGAACCCCCAGGCCACGCTGGCCAGCGCCGCGCCGCCCGCCTGCATGGTGCCCATGCCGCCCAACGCCGTCTGCGTGCGGCCACTGCCGTAGGTCAGGTCGGTGACGGCCACCGGGGCGGCGACGCTGAAGAACGCCGCGGCGATGCCGTCCAGCACCTCGATCGGGATCAGCCAGACATTGCCCTGCGCGAACACCGCCACCGCGCACCGCGCCACCACCACACCGCACGCCGCCAGCAGCAGCCAGCGCCGCCCCACCCGGTCCGAGATGCGCCCAGTCACCAGCGCCACCGGCACCATCGTCAGTTGGGCCACGATGACGCAGGCCGAGGTCCAGCTTGTGGCATTGCCGCTGCCGCCCGCGACGATGCGCTGGGTGAGCAGCGGCAGCATGGCGGAGTTGGCCAACTGGAACAGCCCGACCACCGCCAGCAGCCGCAGCAGCCTTGGGTTCTTGAACATCTCGCGGGTGGCGCCGCGCCTCTCCTCCTTCTCGCGCGGGCCACGGCCGCGCATGCGGTCCGGGTCGATGGCGCTGCCGTCCATCAGGCGCAGCACGATCAGCGTCGAGGTCGCCATCAGCGCCAGCACGACGATCGGCGCCATCGGCCCCCGCACCGGCCCGAGCGCCCAGGCGAGCGCCGCGATCAGCCCGGCCGCCACCACGTTGCCGGCATGGTTCGCCGCCTCGTTGGTGCCTTGCTGGCGTGGGAACCCCTTCTTGCCGACCACTGCGAGGCTGAGGCCGCTGACGGACGGCGCCCCCAGCGCGCCCCCGGCCGAGACGATCACCTGCGCCGCCAGCACCAGCAGGAACGCCCGCGCCGGCAGGAACAGCAGGGTGCCGGCGACGATGGTGATGCATGCGGTGGCCAGCAGCAGGCGCAGCCGGGCGACGCGATCGACCAGCGCTCCGGCCGGCGCGGCCAGCACCGCCCCGGTCAGCGACCCGGCTGCGACGATGATGCCGATCTGCGCCGGGTTCCAGTGCGCCACCTGCGCCAGCCAGGTGGATAGGAACGCGCCTAGCCCGCCGCCGACATCGGCCATGAAGAAGTTGATGGCTGGCAGGGCGAACGACGGGTTCATGGGTGCGGGAACGAGGACCGGCGGGGGCGGTTGCCTTTGCCGGGCCATCACTTACGTTAGCGGCGCAGCAAGGGGAGCAGGGCTTTGACGCAGACCAGACGCACCATGCTCGGCTTGGGGCTCGGCCTGGGGACCGCCCTGCTCGGCGCTACCCGCGCCCGCGCCCAGGCGCCCGCCCAGCCCACCGGCCCGTTCACCCTGCCGCCGCTGCCCTACGCGCCCAACGCGAACGAGCCGCACGTCGATGCCCTGACCATGACCCTGCACCATGACAAGCACCACGCCGCCTACGTCGCCAACCTGAACGCCGCCCTGCATGACCAGGGCGCCTTGGCCGCCCTGCCCTTGCAGGACCTGCTGGCCCGGCTGGCCGAGACGCCGGACGCCATCCGCACCACCTTGCGGAACAACGCTGGCGGGCATGCCAACCACTCGATGTTCTGGCAGGTGATGGGCGGCAAGGGTGGCGCCCCGGCCGGGCCGCTGCTGGCCGCCATCGACCGCGACCTGGGCGGCATGGACGCCATGCGCGCCACGTTCAACCGCTTGGGGCTGGCGCAGTTCGGCTCCGGGTGGGTGTTCATGACCGTCGATCCCACGGGCAAGCTGTCCCTGACCGCGCGGCCGAACCAGGACACCCCGCTGATGGAAGGCGGGCGGGTGCTGCTGGGCAACGACGTTTGGGAGCATGCCTACTATTTGAAGTATCAGAACCGCCGGGCGGACTACCTGGCGGCGTGGTGGAACGTGGTGAACTGGGACGCCGTCGCCACCCGGTATGCCCAGGCGCAGGCAGGCACGCTGCTGGTCTAGGCCGTCATATAATCATCACGCAGGCAGCCCGAACGTCCCGGTATGGAGGTTGCCATGCTTGAGATCAGGGACCTGACCCGGCGTTTCGGTGCGACTGCCGCGGTGGACGGCATTACGCTCAGCATCCCCGCCGGGCAGATGGTCGGCGTGATCGGCCGGTCCGGCGCGGGGAAGAGCACGCTGCTGCGGATGATCAACCGGCTGCAGGAGCCGACCAGCGGCAGCATCCGCTTCGGCCAGACCGAGGTGACGGCGCTGCGCGGGCGGGCGCTGCGGGACTGGCGCTGCGCCTGCGCGATGGTGTTCCAGGGGTTCAACCTGGTGCCCCGGCTGGACGTGCTGACCAACGTTCTGATGGGACGGCTGAACCACCGGGGCCAGTGGGCCAGCCTGCTGGGGCTGTTCACCGCCGGGGAGCGGGCGATGGCGTTGCAGGCACTGGAGCGGTTCGACCTGGCCGAGGCCGCCCTGCAACGCGCCGGCACACTGTCGGGCGGGCGGCAGCAGCGGGTGGCGATTTGCCGGGCGCTGCTGCAGGAGCCGCGGCTGATGCTGGCCGACGAGCCGATCGCCAGCCTGGACCCGCGCAACGCCCGCGTGGTGATGGACGCGCTGCGCCGCATCCATCGGGAGGACGGGCTGACGGTGCTGGTGAACCTGCACCACCTGGATACCGCCCGGCACTACTGCGACCGCATCGTGGCGCTGGCTGCCGGGCGGGTGGTGTTCGACGGGACGCCGGCGGAGCTGACGGCGGACCGGGTGCGGGACGTTTATGGCGTCAGCGAGGACGAGTTCCACGACGACGCCGGGCGCAGGGCGGTGCCGGTGCGGCCGGCGATGGCGGTCGTCTAGGGGTGCTGGCAGCAGGCGAACCGAAAGTGCCGCGCCTGCCAGCGCAAGCGCCGTCTCCAAGCCCAGGCCACCATTGGCTCCGGTCACGATAGCCGTTCGGCCGGATTGGTCTGGGATGTCGCGGGCCATTCAGCCAGTGTGCTTGTTGGTATGGTTCATGGCCTTCCTTCTGGCTCGGTGCGGACATGGAGACGACGCTTTTCGTCATCGCGCGGCGGGAGTCGGGTGGCGGGCGCCGGCGATTTCCGGATGTGCCTCAAGCTCTTGCGGCAAGTGGGTCATCGTAGCGCTGGCGTCCCAGAGGCCCCGGGCATTGGCGGTGTCGTATGAAAGCTCCGACGACCGGACTTCGCGGCCATTGGAGAAATACTTCCCGGTTGCGCTTCCTTGCTTACCGGCCGCGAGCAGCGCCAGTCGCCGGCCCGATTTCGACGGGCTGTTGATGTTGGGGTAGAACAGCGTCGCCGCGGGCAGGACATAGTTCCAAACGAAGCGGAGGGGGCCAGAATAGGTTCGCGCCAGGCCCGTGCCCGGCATCAAGCCGGGATCGAAGGCATCGACGCAGATCGATTGCAGGCGCGGGTCCGACATAGCGGCCAGGCGCCGGGCCAGCTCGTACGTGCAGTAGATGTTGCACAGCTTGGAGGTCGTGTACCTGCGCCGTCCCGCCTCCGCGCCCGGCTCGAAGTCATGCGCAACCGCCTCCGCGCTGGCGTAGCGGGGCTCCGGCATTCCGGTTTTCGCCTTCGGGTCATGCACGCTGCTGGACACGAATACGATGCGGGCGCCTGCCGCAAGGTCAGGCAGCAGGAGCCTTGCCAACAGGTAGTGTCCCAAGTGGTTGACGGCGAAGGTCGTCTCATAGCCGTCCGCAGTCCGGGTCGGGGCCGCGATGCTCTGACCGCCGGCGTTGCAGACCAGGCCGGCAAGCGGCGGCAAGCCCCGCTTGCGAAAGGCGTCCACGAAGGCGTGGATCGACGGTTGGCTGGCGAGGTCCAGTGGCAGGACCTCCACATTGCCGCCACCCTGGCGCAGCTTCAGCGCAGCTTGCTCGCCATTGCCGGCGTCCCGGCAGGCAATCACCACGAGGTTGTCGCGGTCCGCTGCAAGGGAAGATGCGCACTGGAAGCCAAGCCCGGTGTTGCCCCCGGTCACGAGGAAGGTTCGTACCTGTTCCATTCGATCCCGCTCCACATTCGATGGCGAACAGCGTCCGCCTTCAAGGTATATGATGTGAACCTTGGCTTAGAGGGTTTCAAGGTGTATTGTGTCCACCATGGTTTTCCCTGCCAAGACGAACCCGGAAGCGATCAGGGCCGCCGCGATCGGGTTGCTCGAAGGCGAAGGGGAGGCGGCGCTCACCCTCCGGCGCATTGCAGGCGTCCTCGGCATCACGCCGAACGCCCTGTACCGCCACTATGCCAGCCGCGACGTGCTGATGGCCGCCGTCGCGGACGAGGTCGCGCGACGGCTGCTGGGAGCCATAAACCAGGCGCTGGACCAGTTAGGGACGGTGGCTGCGCCCTGCGCCGAGGTCCGCGTCCGGACCCTGATCCAGGTCTATGCCACGTTCGCCGACGCCCATCCTGACCTTTATCAGATGTTCATGATCGATAGGTCGGCTGCTGAAGCCGGGCTACCGCGGCCGCTCGGCTATGAGCAGCTTTGGCTGAAGGCGGTCGAGGTCATTGAACCTCTGACAGGGCCGGCGAACGCACAAATGGCTGCGATCACGCTCTGGAGCTTGCTGCATGGTAGATGGGCGTTGAACCGGGCCAACCTTCTCGATGGCGAGAAGCCTGGCGACATCGACGCCTTCGCCACCGATACCCTCCTGAGAGGCTTGGCAATGGCGAAATCGCCACCTGATGCCGCCCAGCCCAGCAAGTCCTGAGCCGCCGCCGCATCCAAAGTCGCAGGATGAGGACCCAGGCTGAACTGCAGTTTCGGTTCCGCCACGACCGGACTCCATTCAAGGCGCGGCGGCGGGGAAAGTAAGGCCGTCGTAGATATCGGAGACTGGCAGGTCCACCCCGACCTCGGGCATCGCGATCACGTCCTCTGGCCCGGCCAGCACGATGCCCCAGCCGTTTGCCGTCCGGGTGATCACGGTGGCGAACAGCCGGGTCTGCTCCAGCATGACGTAGCGGCGCAGCGAGAGGATGGACTGGTACTCGCTGAGCTTCACCGTCCGGTCCAGCTCGGCCGTGCTGGCCGACAGCACCTCGAAGATGACGACGGGATCGGTCACGTCGCGCCCGTCCAGGGGCTGGGGCGTGCCGGTGACGAGCGCATCGGGATAGCGGTAGCGGCCCGGCATGGTCGGCACCCGCATGTCGGGACCGCAGGGCTGGCACGGCTTGCCGCGGAGCCGGTTCTTCAGCGCCCAGATGATGTTGCCCTGGATGCGTGCATGCGCCCAGGTGCCGCCATTCATCGCGACAGGCTGGAACCCGTCGAACTCCCATTTCAACTCCTGACGGCCCTCCCAGGCGAGGTACTCCTCGGCGGTCATCGGCAGGTGCTGGACCTGGCTCATCGCGCATCCCCGGGGTTGTGCCGGCCCTAACGTGCGGCGCAGGCTCATGCGGCGCAAGGATGCCAGCCGGAGCGCCGGGAAGGTCACGGATACGAAACACATCTGTCATCCGCGTGCCACCAGCGTCGCTTAACGAGCGTCCAGCCAAGGAGGCCCGCCATGATCACCCGCCGCCACGCCCTGATGGGCACCGCCGGCTTGGCCACGACAGCTCTTGCCCGGCGTGCCGCGGCGGTGGACATGCCGGCACCGGGCAAGCGCGCCTGGGCCGCGCAGGTGCCAACGCTCCGCATCGGTCTGTCGGGCGGGGAGAACGACAGCGACCGCCTGGGCCGCTACGACGCCTACGGCAAGCTGCTGCAGGCGACGTTCGACGTGCCGGTCCGCCTGTTCCCCGCCGCCGACTACGCGGGCGTCATCCAGGCGTTCGGCGCCAAGCAGATCGAGCTGTCCAGCATGGGGGCGTCCGGTTACGCCGGGGCCTGGGTGGACACCGGCGGCAACGTGGAGCCGCTGGTGGTCGCGGTCGAGCAGGACGGCAGCATCAGCTACCGCAGCGTGCTGGTGGTGCGCTCGGACAGCGGCATCGCGGACCTGGCGGGCATGAAGGGCAAGTCGCTGGCCTGGGCGGACCCCAACAGCACGTCGGGCTACCTGATCCCGCGCAGC
>JAABUQ010005806.1_pt1 | contig 19287 bp, 20 predicted proteins | sample 5560001 | NCBI WGS metagenome assembly JAABUQ01 (sample SAMN10711888, study PRJNA513371) | rock metagenome | isolation source: Antarctica rocks | place: Antarctica: Victoria Land, Finger Mt nord | collected 2015-12-18
AGTGTGAACTTCTGAGAAAAAGGATCGCTCAATGTCCTCCAAGTCAGGCTCTGAACGAGCGGAAAAGGCGATCAAAACACTCTCCTCTGCTTCAACCCCGCCACCGCTGGCGCACTTCTTACAAGTGTGGCTAGCGATCGGTGTTCAATCTTTCGGCGGCGGTGTAGCAACCCTGACATTGATTCGGCGATCGCTTGTCGAGCAGCAATGCTGGCTAAGTGAGGCGGAGTTCACGCGCTACTGGGCGCTAGTGCAGATTGTGCCTGGCATCAATCTACTAGGTTTGACAATTCTCATTGGGCAACGGGTGGCAGGAGCGAAAGGAGTGGCGCTGGCACTCTTGGGGTTACTACTTCCCAGCGTGACACTCACCTTACTACTAACGGCACTTTACGAGCGCATCCAGCACTTGGAATTGGTGCAAGCCGGGCTCCGTGGCGTCATTCCCGCTACTGTCGGCCTGGGTTTGCTCACCGCACTACAGATGGCTCGCCCTCTAATGATTGCTAGCCTCCGTGAGGGAAAGGCTAGTTTTTTGTTGAGCGGCATGCTCTTGCTTGGTAGTGGAATGGTTGTGACGATGTGGCACTGGCCTGTTATCTTAGTCTTGTGTGTGGCTGGTGTGGTAAGCGCTTTCACGACCTGTCAGCGACAGAATGCCTGCAAAGACATGGAAACTGGCAAGTAGTGAACCCTCTAATTTTCTTCTGGCTTTTCTTGAAGGCGTCCTTGTTTTCGACAGGCGGGATGGGCAACCTGCCGAGTTTGCATGCTGACCTCATAGCACGCCGATGGGCTACCGAGCGGCAATTTGCCGAGTCACTAACAATCGGGCAGGTCGCGCCAGGACCAAATGGCTTGTGGGTAATCAGCCTGGGTTACTTGACGGGTGGGTGGCGTGGCGCAATGCTGGCTCTGATTGCCATCAACCTGCCGCCCTTGCTGGTACTGATAGTAGATAAACTCTATAGTCGGATAAAAGGGCACCCAGCAGTGGAAGGGTTTGTTCGGGGACTAGGTCTGGCTGTCGTTGGGGTGTTTGCAATGGTACTCATCAGCTTGATGCAGAACTTTGGCGTGGACGCCCGCAGTGTGCTGCTCGCTGCTGCTGCCATCGGGCTAGGGCTGACGCGCCGTGTTCCCGTCATCGGCATCATAGCACTGGCGGCATTGGTTGGGAGCGTTGCCCGCTGAACGTTCACCCTACCCAAAGGTGTTGGGAAAATCGAATAGCGAAGCTTGCTAATAGAATGGCGAAGAAGCTCATAACTGCATACCCATAGCGAGGATACCGGGCAAGCAGTAAACCGAGCGCGATCGTCAGTGACACAATCCCAAAAGCAAAACGATCGAGGGACCAAGTACTTCCAGAGACAAAAATCAACCCCAAGGCACAAAAGCCATAGATAACAGTGACAGGGCTGAGTTGAGCACGTAAATACCACAACAAATAACCACCACCAAAAATCATCACGCCGTTGATTAATGGATCGCCAGCCAGCAGCCACAGGCATAACCCTAGAGCGCAAAAACCATCCCCAACCTTCATAAAGTTGTAAGGGCGGTTTTGCAGTCCATCCCTACCGCAGCGCCATAACAGATAACCACTGCCGACAATGATTAAAAATAACAGCGGATGCCAGGGGTCTTTAATTGAGCCGTGGTTCCAATTCGTTGTGCCAACTGTGATTTGCATCAGTATCTTCAACCAACCTAGCCAATCAATCCCAATCGAGCGCCCCCACCCTCGCTGTGCATGGCTGAACGCCAAGGGGTCTCCAAAATGAATCTCACAATACAAGCTATATAACAGTAACCCTCCACTGACAGCTAAACTAGCAACATAGGCAATCACTGAACAGCGTTCTCTCAACGAAGCAATCAAAAAGGCGGGGATGAGAGCTATCCCCGTGGGTCGAGCTACAGTAGTTAAGGCACCCCACAGAGCCACCCTGGCATATTGCTTTTTATCAAAGGCTCGCAAAGCAGCAGTGCTGAACAGCAGCAACAGGCCCTCCGAGTAAATTACAGTCCCGTATACAGAGAGCGGACACCAAGCCAGAGTCGCAGTTACCCACCGGGCAGCGCTTCTACCATGATGCTCTGCTACCCAACAGTACAGAACCATCAGGGCAGCTAGGAATGCCAGATTGTTCACCAGTATGCCTGCCACTTCGACTGGCAAACCAAGGGTCATGGCTCCCCGGATCAATAAGGGAAACAGGGGGAAGAAGGCAATATTATGTTGCCTGCCATCATTGACATATTCATAGCCGGAAGTGGCAATTTGCAAGTAATATCCACTATCCCAATAGGAGAAGACGCCCCAGCCGATTGTGGGTACAACGCCTCCAGGCGGAGCCGGAAGTGAAGGGGCAAGCAGTAACATAGCAGCAACTATTACAAGTCGACTAATTAGCCACATGACTGCTGCAAAAATGAACCCGTCAATCCATAAAGCTTGACTGGGGCTGAGCCGATCTTTAGACATCAGCTTAAGTTTTTCCAGCGGAGACGATAAAATTCTAGTTCAAGGCGACTTTGCAAACAAATAAACATCATTACGTTGATAGGTTAGATGAAATTTTGGGTCATTCTGGAGTTGATGCACTAAACTGATGGCAAACTTTGAATGACTCAGCCAGCCTGGGTGACGCACGTTGAGCAAGATATAATCAAACTCAGCTAAATGAGCTGGTGGAGAACTGGCATTTGTCAATCTTACCAGTCGTCGGTGGGTTAAATGAGGTGCAATCTCAGCGGTGGTAAGGACACTCCCTGGAGCCGGAGTCGTACTCGTGGCAACTGCTCCCGGCGAAAAAACTGCTGGTTGAATCTGGGCGATCGCTTCCCGTGTCGCTTGCCAGGTATTGAGCGATTTTAGATAAATCGAGCCAAAGTAACCGTACTTTGCCAGGGCTAAAAAACCTAGCAAAGACCAGAGGATAATCGCCCGTGGCGAACGACACCACCCCCGACGGGCAGCCAGGGTTTCGATTGTAGCTAGCAACAAAAAGGGCAATACTGGTACAGAATATTGGTGGGTTAAGTCCCGTTGCAGGTGAGTGTCGGAGAGAATATTCATTGCTAGTGTGGGCAGAGCACCGACTAAAGGCATCAGATGCTGCAGCGAAAGTCCCCAAATCACCGGCAACAATAACAGCCCGAGATATTCTACAGTCGCTAGCGAACAGACTTTTCCCAGGATCAAACCTGGTTTCAGTAGCAGATTTTTGGTAATCTCTGGAAATGAATTCCCTAAGTCGCTATATCGCGGCAGGTAACGCCCGATTGACGCTGCCTCCCCACCGAAGTGGGGAATAATGACCTGTGTTGCTATCAGGAACCAGGCAATACCAGCGACGATCGCGATCGCGCCGCATATTCGCCGCTTCTTAAACAGCAGCAGCCAAAATCCCATAGCTGCCACGTTGAGCGCTAAAGCGTCCCGACAACTCAAAATGAAGATGATGCTCAAACAAAACCACCACTTCTCGTCGCAGTTCGCCACCCAGACTGCCGCCAATATTGCTGGTAGCGCCATGACTTCAGGATGGAAATCAAACAAGTTAATATTAAAAACTAACGGATATAAGAGGTACGCCACAGCGATCGCGACTGCTTGGCGTTCTGCGATCCCAGCCTGACGGGCAAGATACCACACTGGCAATATGCCAAGCGCTAAGGCAGTTGCCTGCACAGCCAATAACCAATGAACATCGGGATAAATCTTGTAAAGCAAGGAGAGCGGATATAAAATCAGTGCGGCATGATCGCCTAAAATGTGAAACCCCAAAAAAGAGGAAGTAGGTGGCGCTCCAGAGCTAATCAGGTAAACTGCCTGGTCAAAAATTCCCAGATCCCAGGCTGAGGATTGAAACAGGGCATGTCTTAAACTACTGGATAAAAACAAAAGCACAGCGCTTATAGCAATCATCCAACCCAGCGGATTCAGCCTTAGATTTTTGAATCTGAAGTTGTAAATGCCCTTGCCTAAAACTCTGAAATCTGTAGAAAATAGTTGCATATTCGTTCCAACCATTTGACCAATCAAAATCTTCGCTCTAAACACAAATTAACCAACAGTTAAACCATAGTATGTATCATGTTCGCCACGCCCTACTGGCGCTGTATGACCCACTGCCACTAACTGACCGTCTCTTCGTTCGCATCCGCTTGCTGCTGAGCAACCTGTATCTGTTGGAGCGCTACGTACCAAGCGAAGGTCGGATTCTTGACATCGGCTGCGGTCACGGCTTACTCAGCAATCTACTAGCCCTCACTAGCCCAAAGCGGCAGGTACTCGGTATTGACATCAACTTGAAGAAGATTGCTGCCGCACAACGCACTATTGGGGAGCGAGTTAATATCCGCTTTAGGGCCGGTGATGCCGCCTCTCTGGTAACTAGCTCGTACCAAGCTGTCACCATTGCTGATGTCATGTACCTGATTCCGCCTGAGACCCAGCAGGCTATCCTATTCAGCATTGCCGACGTGCTGGAACCAGATGGTGTACTAGTTTGGAAAAGTCAGAGCCGCCAGCCCTGGTGGAAGTATGCTGTTACCTATGCCCAAGAGTGGCTCATGATCAGGCTTGGTCTCACCCAAGGTGCTGGCTTATTCTTCATGGACTGTGAGGAGTCGATCCAAGCTATTTGTGCCGCTGGTCTACGTCCGGCTGCCGTGCCCATGCCTTCATGCCGCCCTTACAGTGACATTCTTTTCCTCGGCTACAAGTCTTAGAGCCTATCCGGAAAATATTAAGATCCGAAGAGGAAAAACACAGAGCTAAAACATTACCTAGTGTTTTATAAGCTCCATAGACCAACCTGGTGGATTAATAGGAATTATTACCTTAGCTCCTTTGGGTACCCCTGTAAAGTTATTTGAGTAGTCCTGAAAGTTGAAGTCAGTAAAGCTGTGGTAGTGCCAGTTTGATAAAATACCAAAAAACAGAAGAACCAAGGCTAGTGTGGCACACATACGTAGCTTTTTTGGGCACTGCTTACCTCGCATCCAAGTGAGAATCGTTATGAATGCAAGCATAGGTATAAACCAGTAGCGACCACCGCTCCCAGGTCGCGGTAACATCTGCCATTGAGGAATAGTAGAGCTTACCACCGGTGATATGAGGGTGGCGCTGAGGGTAAAAGTGGCAAAAATTGCGAAAAGTCTTAGCTCCAGAGGAGCCTTAAGCAGAGAATAGAGGACTGCAGCAAGACCAAAAATAGTAATCAAAATCGCAAACAACAATTGAATTGTGGGAACCAGAGCAGGACCTTGATGGGGAGAATTTATTAAGGCATCACCTTTCTCTCCTAGTAGAGAACCTAAAAAAACCTGACCAGCCAGAATCCTGGCGAATAGTTCCAGTGTTGCTCCTAGCGATGGTACTTGAGAACGTGTAGCCTGTGCGGTAAAAAATATAGCTACACCTTGCACCATTGCACAGGTACATAACTCAAGAAGCAGGAAAAACAACCATTTCTCACGACCCAGATACCATCGAAAGGCAGCAATAGGGACCAATAGAGTGGAGAGAGGACCACTCAATCCTGCTAGAAGGATGACTCCTACATCAAAGAAGCGCCAGGTTGGACATTGACTAAGTGTGGCCAGTAAGACCATACAGGCTAATAGTCCAAGGTGCCACTGGGCATTAGTAATATTGGCATTGACTTCATAAGAATTAGGTAAAGCTAAATATACAAATGCTAGAAATACTCTATTACTCGGATTGGGTATTAGTGCTGAAAATCGAGAGGAGATAATAAAAATAGCTGGTAATATCTGGATAACGATGGCAGTTAAGTTGAAGATAAGAGGTGCTATTGCCAAAGGGAAAAGCTGAGCAAAGACACCCATTATTCTCGAAATAGTTTGAAAGTAGCCAGTATGAGGTAACACCAAGGAGTGCAAAGCTCCAAGGTTGTAAGCATCTGCATACCAAACCGCACCATCCTCAGCCCAAAACTGCGGATTGAAAAGTACATCTGGTCTTCTAGACACTATGCCGACAAAAGCACCTAAAACCAGGAAGTGCCAATGATTGCTCAGCTCTATATCAACTCTCCTAATTGGCTTCAATAACATCGAGGATGGTTCTCCCTAGCTGTAGAAGCTTGCGGATGTAAGCGCTCCAGCTTGCAAACAAGTTGATTTTCAGCTTAAGTTAGGGATTTTGTCAACTCCACATCTGCGACAAGCACAGGTTTGTCCGCTGCTTGCCACTTTCAGTCGAGCCTGGTGTTTTCATCTGCTATACTTCATCTGGCACCTGCCAGCTTGTAGAAGTTCTGCGTTTTTTTGCGGTGCCGTACCCATTTCGGCTCCCCAGAACGCTTCATACATTTACTCTAGAGAATCCACAGAATCCACATGACTTTTTTGATTAAAATCACGAGTGCGCCAAGCGCACGCTTCGCGAACGCACCCGATATGCTCATCTATACAGGTGAATATAATATCTATGCTTGTATATCCGAATGAGAATATGAATATAAAAGTGTCTGCCATCGCCCAAGCAAGTATGCCCAAGATATTAAATTAATCATGTTGCTAAACCGCTCTTTAATTCAGGAAAAATCAAGCTTAAAAATAACATTGACACTGGCAACAATTTTTTTCGCCTTCTTGTTAGTATTTTCTCTGAATCGCTACTATAGTTTTTACGCCTCCTACGACCAAGGACTTTTTAACCAGTTGTTCTGGAACAGCATACATGGGCAATTGTTTCAAGGTTCTCTCTCCTCAGGTGAATCGAGCGCTGTTAGCTATGACAATCAAATACAAATGGTGTCCTACTACCATTTAGGGCAACACTTTGTGCTTGACTTTTTGCTCTGGCTACCTATATACGCCTTATTTCCCTCCGGTGTCACTCTAGTTGTTTTGCAAGTTACCCTAATCACCGCTGCAGGCATTGTACTCTACGCTCTAGCTCGCCATTATCTCCCACCTGCAATAGCTGTGGTAATTACTGCCAGTTTTTACAGTACTATTGCAGTGATTGAACCTACTTTTGGCAATTTCTCTGAGTATTGTCAGATTCCTTTATTTGTCTTTAGTTTGCTACTAGCCTTAGAAAAGCGTAAATGGTGGCTCTTTTGGTTGTTCGTGGCCTTGACATTAGGAATTAGAGAAGACACAGGGTTTATTGTCTTTAGTATTGGCATTTATTTAATTTTGAGCCGTCGCTATCCCCACCTCGGTGTGATGCTATGTCTGCTAAGCTTCAGCTATATCACGCTGGTGACAAACGTGATTATGCCACAGTTTTCTAATGATAACTCCCGGCTATACATAACTACAAAATTTGGTCAGTATGTTACCGGAGATCACCCTAGTACTCTACAACTACTCTGGGGGATCTTAACGCATCCAGAAAAACTGCTCGTAAACTTATTAACTCCTATCGATCGGCGGCTGAAGTACTTGTCAGGGCAGTTTCTAGCGTTGGCATTTGTACCTGCTATCTCCTTCCAAGCTTGGACATTAGCAAGCTTTCCATTGCTGGAACTATTGCTTCAGCGAGGTCAATCAGCTCTTGCCATAAGTATCCGCTATGCCTTAGGTGTAGTTCCCGGAGTATTTTACGGTACGATTTTATGGTGGTCACAACACAAAGAGAGATTTAAGCCACGGCTCCGTCGCTTTTGGATTAGATGTATTGCCCTATCAATTTTCTTCTCAATTGTCTCTAGTCCAAACCAGGCTTTCTACTTTTTGTTTCCAGACTCCTACCGTCCTTGGGTTTTTGTCTCTCTCAGCCGTCAGTGGGAACATGTGGGACATATTCGGGCATTAATGAACCTTATCCCTTTGCAGGCTAGCGTTTCAGCAACAACTCATCTGATTCCGCACCTTTCGAGTCGTTCGGAGATTATTCGTTTTCCAGCCCTAATGTTACAAAGTAAGCGAGGAAATATAACTGAGGTTGATTACGCCATAGTAGACTTATGGCGAATGCAACAGTACCAACCTGCCTTTAAAGATGAACGACAAAAACTCCAGGCTTTTGTACCTTTAATCGATCAACTTATAGCTCAAGGAAAGTATGGTATTCTGAGCGTGCAAGATGGAGTTGTGTTACTCCAAAAAGAAATCACTTCTACACCCCAGGCGACTAGAGATTGGTTAAACTTGCGCTCAGAAGTAACACTGATTTTGCCGAAACGCCAGTTTTAGGTTCACCTCACTGAGTGGTTTTCTGCAATTCCACCCATGCATAGATTTTTAACCGCACCGATGGCTGAAGAAAACCGACGCAGTACCTCTAAATTATCCGTAGCGTTTTGGCTCAGTTTAAGCCTGAGTTTTGCGGCTGGTTATAGCTTTATGGCACTACCGCCAGACTTCAGCTCTGAGTACGTTGTGGGCAAGGATGCACGGGAATATCTGTTTTGGATGCATCGGTTCTCAGACCCACAGTTGTTTCCCCATGACTTAATTGCCAATTATTTTCAGTCCATTACGCCTAGTGGGTATGCGGATTTATATCACCTAATGGCTGATTTAGGCATCACTCCAGTACTGTTAAGTAAACTGTTACCGCTGGTGCTGGGACTAATCACAACCGGCTACTGCTTTGCCGTCTGTATGCAGATATTGCCAGTGCCAATAGCTGGATTTATCGCCACATTAGTGCTGAATCAATCTCTCGGTCTGCACGATGACGTTGTCTCTGCCACACCTAGAGGTTTTTTTTATCCACTGTTTTTAGCGTTTTTGTACTATTTGTTCAAGCGTTCATTGCTGCCTTGTTTAGTCGCGATCGCCCTCCAAGCGCTGTTTTATCCTCTAATTCCATTTATCAGCTCAGGCATCTTACTCCTGCGGCTGTTGGATTGGCAGAGTGGGAAACTTCGCCTCTCCGTTGACCGGCGGGATTATCTTTACTGCGCTACGGGACTGGGTGTTGCTTTGCTGGCGCTCTTGCCTTATATGCTGGCTTCCTCTGAATTTGGGCCGAGCATCACAGCCGCCCAAGCTAGGAGCATGCCAGAGTACTGGTCTGGCGGACGGGTGAGCTATTATTTTCTCAATCCTTGGAATTTTTGGCTCGACGGCAGGGACAGTGGTATGTTTGCCTTGCTCAGTCCGCCACAGTTATTTATTGGGCTATTGTTGCCGATTCTACTACGATGGCCGTCCCAATTTCCTCTAACTAAGCGGGTTAAGAGCACAGTTAAAGTTCTGCCTCAGATTGTGCTGGCATCCGTTGCCATGTTCTTGGCTGCCCACGCTCTGGCATTTAAGCTGCATTTTCCTAGTCGCTACACATTTCATACCTTTCAGATGGTATTGTCTCTGGCGTGTGGAATCGCACTGACCCTGATGCTGGATGCGGTTTTCCATTGGTCAGAACGGCGAACTACACCCCATCTTCGCGGCCGACAGTTTTTGGCGATTTCTAGTGCAGCTGTTGTGGTCACAGCACTAGTCTTATATCCATGCTCTCTGAAAGTCTTCCCTAAGACCCTATACGTCAGGGGTGGAGTACCAGCACTGTATCAGTTCTTGCAGCAGCAACCGAAAGACAGCCTCATTGCCTCCTTGACGAGCGAGACAGATAACCTACCAACCTTTGCCAAACGTCCAATTCTGGTGGGAAAAGAATATGCTCTGCCCTTCCACACCAGGTACTACACTCAGTTTCACCAGCGAGCCATTGACCTGATTAATGCCCAGTACAGTCCAGAACTCGAGCAAGTGAAGGGCTTTATTCACAAGTACGGAGTGAATTTCTGGCTTTTAGACCGAACAGCATTTAAACCTGAGTATATAGCTAACAATGGCTGGATTAAACAGTACCAGCCAGCAGCAGCGGAGGCGATTGCAAAGCTGACGCAGGGCAATACACCAGCCCTATCAAAGCTAATAAACCGTTGTGCTATTTTGGCCCCGGAGAGCTTAGTTGTCCTGCAGGCAAGATGTATAGACGAAGCATCGTCATCATAGATGAGCAAATGAGCCCCGAAGAATTTATAGTTGATGTGGAGTTAATCCTTAAAACATTGTGAAAGCAATTACTCTGCTCGGCTCTACCGGCTCCATTGGCACTCAAACGCTGGATATTGTCGCCCAGTACCCAGAGCAGTTTCGGATTGTGGGTTTAGCGGCGGGACGTAACGTTGATATGTTAGCGCAACAGATTCAACGGTTTCGACCGAGCATAGCAGCCATTTGTCAGGAAGAGAAATTGCCAGAACTGCGAGAGGCGATCGCTAGTCTTGACCCCCAACCGCTCTTGGTAGCTGGCGAAGCTGGGGTGATAGAAGTTGCCCAGCATGATGGTGCTACAACCGTGGTCACAGGTATCGTGGGCTGTGCCGGATTGCTGCCTACCATTGCCGCAATTAAAGCTGGTAAAGATATCGCCCTAGCAAATAAGGAAACCCTGATCGCCGGGGGACCAGTGGTTTTGCCGTTGGTAGCGAAGCATGGAGTGAAACTGCTACCAGCTGACTCCGAGCATTCGGCAATTTTTCAATGTCTCCAAGGTGTGCCAGATGGTGGCTTGCGGCGAATTCTGCTGACTGCATCTGGGGGAGCATTCCGAGATTGGCCAGTTGAGAAATTAGCCGCAGTGACAGTGGCAGATGCCTTGAAGCATCCCAACTGGTCGATGGGGCGAAAAATCACTGTAGATTCTGCCACATTGATGAATAAAGGGTTGGAAGTGATCGAGGCTCACTTCCTGTTTGGCTTGGACTACGACCAGATTGAGATCGTCATCCATCCTCAGAGCATCATTCACTCACTGATTGAAGTGCAAGACACCTCCGTCTTAGCCCAGTTAGGTTGGCCTGACATGCGCTTGCCTCTACTCTATGCCCTATCCTGGCCTGAGCGCGTTTGTACCGACTGGAAACAGCTAGACTTAGTGAAAGCTGGGAATTTAACCTTTAAGGCACCGGATCACCAAAAGTATCCCTGTATGCAGCTAGCTTACGCCGCCGGTCGAGCCGGGGGGTCCATGCCAGGTGTATTGAATGCGGCAAATGAACAAGCAGTGGCGCTATTTCTAGAAGAGAAAATTGGATTCTTGGATATTCCGCGTTGTATCGAACGGGTGTGCGATCGCCACCAAGCCGATAACTGTCCAAATCCTTCCCTAGAGGACATTGTGGCATCTGATAAGTGGGCGAGACAGGAAGTAGTGGTAGCTAGCAAATTGATTAGTCAGGGCGTTAGCCTAATCTCACTATGAATACGATAGTACTATGCCGTATACGATTATTACTGATGTATGCGAAGGCGTTACTGATTGCGTAGATGCCTGCCCGGTTGCCTGTATTTACTATCCAGGCACAGACAGAAACGCTAAGGGAACTACCTGAAGCTGGATTGATTTTGATGAATGCATTGACTGTAACATTTGTCTACAAGTCTGTCCAGTAGAAGGGGCAATTATCCCAGAACGGAGACCGGATTTGCAGCGAACTCCGACTAGGTAGCTTGACTTAACTCCACTCCTCAGATGCCTGAGCCTCTGCTTGAAGCAAAGTTTCCCGTAACTTAGCCCAGTCTAGCTGCCCAGAATTCGGTACATCCTGAACCAAATGACCGTGCTGTAGGTGCAAGACGCGCGTACAAAATAGCTGTGCTAGTTCCAACTGGTGATTGACCATCAGAATCGTAGTCTGACTACTCTCAGTTAACTGAGTCAAGACTTGCAGCAGGTGGGACGCCCTACCGGCATCAAGGGCAGACGTGGGCTCGTCGAATAAGAGAATTTTGGGTTGAATGACCAAAGCTCGAGCGATCACCACCATCTGCCGTTGTCCTACAGAAAGTTGCCACTCAGTCCGCCCCAGCCAGTCAGAAGGGATCGAAAGTTGCTCGATCCAGTATTCCAATCGTTGCTGAATTTCCGTTCGCGGCAGATTCCGTAAAACCAGGGGGTAAGCTAACGCCTCTTGAACCGTCATCCCCAAGAGTTTAGACTCTTGCAACACCAGGGTGACTTGTTGGCGGAGTTGGAGGATAGGGATTTGCCGATACTCTTGATTTTCCAAATAGATTGAGCCAGCCGTGGGTTCACTCAGCCGATTCAATAGCCGCAACAGCGAAGTTTTACCAGCACCCGATGGACCAACAATGGCAAGGCGTTCACCTGCACACACTTCAAACGAAATGTTTTTAAGTAATTGATGAGAACCGACCGATGGAGATAAACTCACCTGCTGCAGTCGCAGTTGTGCTGTTTGCACTTGGTTTAGAAAGAATTTATGATCTCTTAGCAGATTAACTATAATTCTGCCAAGCTACCTTGGGTGAGCGCTGTCCAAATTGTCCAACCGTCTACTAGCAACAGCAACAGTGTAAATCCTAATAAAATCAAATACATCCAGGGTTGCGCCAAGGGGCGAACATCCGTCATATCAATACCCGTCTTAGCTTCTACCAGCTTAACTAACCGAGCAAACCCAGCCACACGCATCGGCAGCAGATAAGCCTTCTCCTGTTTACTGAGGAAGTAGTATACTAGCCCACCTTGACCAGTAGTGCGGGGTTTTAACTCTTTCACCTCTGACCAAGGCAACGACCATCCCTGGCGAAAGAAACGGGGGACCCATTTGGGATAGGTTACCTGAATTCCCTGGTCATCCAAAATCACTCGCTCGCTGAGTGCGGCATAGAGTGCTACGGCTCCAATACCAATTCCTACAACCAACAACGCTGGTGGGATGGGTGCTGCTGTTACCTGTGATAAGAAAGGTAACGGCACCAACAGAGCCACAATAGACACAAAAGCGTAATCCGAATTAAGGGGGAGAGGCGAAATACAGTAGGTGCTGCTTGGGATGGTAAGGAATTGTTTGAGTTCATCACTTTATCTTGATTAATGCAAATATTTCTGCACCACACTCCAGCCAGTTAGCGACACCCAGAGCAATCCGACAAACAGTGTGATATTCGTCCCAATGTGGAGCGATCGCGCCCACGATCGCTTCGCCCTAATCTGAGTTGCGCTCCCGGTTGAAAGCAAAACCAACCCTACTACTATCAACCCAGCCACCAGATGCGGCGAATGACCTAGAGTGCCATAATACCCCAACGTCCCAACGATTCCAATAGCTAACAGTAGCAGCACTAAGCCCACTAAGGTACCGCCAATGATATAATGCAACGAACTCAACCAACTGGGCCGACGCTGCCGCGCCTGTCTAGCTTCAAACAGCCAAATACCAGTCCCTGCTAGCAGCAGATAAGCCAGCAGCGATAGCCCCATTGACCAAGCCGCTATTTTCCACAGCCAAAGAAAAGAAGGCAGATTCAATGTGATTATTCCAATTCGAGACACTACAACACATCCTTGATAGCTACATTAGCGCTAGAGATGGGTCAATAGTTGTCCTTCTTGAGGGAGAGTTTTAGTCAAAACTGCTTACAAGAAAATGGAGCGCCGTCCTATTAGGGTGGCATAGGGAGTAAATCACTATTTTTTCTAACAAAATATAGGGTTGCTTAAGTCGGCAGCCCTCAAATCTAGCTAGAATAAATTTTATTCTACAGATGTTAAAGCAGCAACTGTTAAAAATTTTTCCCTTTGTTCACTTTTGGGCTCAGTTTTTTCCCCTGCTGGAGCATTATTTACTTCTTCCTCTGCCTCTGGCTGGTTTTGCTCAACTGGGGAAACGTCATCATCACTGACACAGAGGCGATCACAGGGAATCTTATCTGACAAGATAGCCGTTGCCATCATGCCCGTGTGAATTTCTAGATCAGCTTCTGCTGGTGCTTCAAACACGAGGCGCTGTCCCGGAAACACCACTCGCTCAAAGTACCAGTTGCAAATATTCGGGATTCGTACTATCTGAATCTTACTCGTCGCATTCACATAGCAACAGAGAATATGACCAGAGGAATCAGGAGGTAGGGGATCTAAGATTTGAGCCATAACTACCATTGGCTTTCCGCCACTATTTGATTACACTTTCCAACCTAACACTGGGTGATCCCCAGTGGCTGTAAACATGACTACCATCTGCCTTTTCTCTTGACATCTACTCCTAAAGGTAGAATCAGAAAATGCCAAGCATCGGTAGGAACACTGATTCTTCATAGTCAATGAGTTGAGTCAGTGCTATCGTAAAGTTATATGAAAACCTTATCAGAATCATTTAACTCTAGTGGTGATGGAATCAGTCACAAATCGAATTCTCTACGTCCGCCTCCCTTGCAATCCCATATTTCCGATTGGAGTGGTCTATCTGGCGGATCACGTACACAAGCTGTTTCCCACAGCTCAACAACGGATCTTCGATTTGGGTACTGTGCCACCCCTGGATTTCACTGTTGCCCTTGATGCCTGCGTGGATGAATTCCAACCCACGCTACTGGTCTTTTCCTGGCGTGACATTCAGATTTATGCACCAGTTGGCGGTAGAGCCGGTAATCCACTCCAAAACGCCTTTGAGTTTTACTACGCCCGTAATCTCATGGTCAAGCTGCGGGGTGCTGTCGGGGGAATGCGCTTAGCCGCTTCCTACTACACAGAACTTTGGCGCAACCAGGGATTGATTAAACGGGGGCTAAAACGCGCCCGAAAACATAATCCAATGGCCCGTGCGGTCGTAGGTGGCGGAGCCGTGAGTGTATTTTATGAGCAACTGGGTAACAAATTGCCAACCGGGACAATTGTCTCTGTGGGAGAAGGAGAGACACTGCTGGAAAAACTCCTTCAGGAGCGGGATTTCCGGGATGAGCGTTGCTATGTAGTCGGAGAAAATCTGCCGCGCGATCACATGATCCACGAACAGCCCACACCGATTGAGAAAACTGCCTGCAACTACGACTACATTGAAACCATCTGGCCTGAGTTTCAATACTACCTGCAAGAGCAAGATTTCTACGTCGGTGTCCAAACCAAGCGCGGTTGCCCCCATAACTGCTGCTATTGTATCTACACAGTAGTCGAAGGCAAACAGGTACGCATCAACCCGGCTGACGAAGTCATTGCCGAGATGCAACAACTCTACAACCGAGGCATTCGCAACTTCTGGTTCACCGATGCCCAATTCATCCCCGCCCGGAAATTTATCGACGACGCCATCGAACTCCTAGAAAAAATCCTGGCGGCGGGCATGAAGGACATCCACTGGGCGGCTTACATCCGAGCCGACAACCTGACGCCTAAACTGGCAGATTTGATGGTAAAAACCGGGATGAACTACTTTGAAATCGGCATCACTAGCGGCTCCCAAGAACTTGTCCGCAAAATGCGGATGGGCTACAACCTGCGAACCGTACTAGAAAACTGCCGAGACCTAAAAGCAGCTGGCTTCAACGATCTCGTTTCAGTTAACTACTCATTCAACGTAATCGACGAACGCCCCGAAACCATCCGCCAGACAATCGCCTATCACCGGGAACTAGAGCAAATCTTCGGAGCCGATAAAGTCGAGCCAGCCATCTTCTTCATTGGGCTACAACCCCACACCCACCTCGAAAAATACGCCTTCGACCACAACATCATCAAACCAGACTACGACCCCATGAGCCTAATGCCTTGGACAGCCAAAAAACTACTCTGGAACCCCGAACCACTAGGTTCCTTCTTTGGTGAAGTTTGCCTGCAGGCATGGCGACAGAACCCCAATGACTTCGGACGCGAAGTCATGAACATTCTAGAAGCTCAACTCGGTCGCGCTGACTTAGAGGCAGCCCTAGTAGCACCCGTAGAGAGAGCAGGGGAAGTAGAGAGAGCACGGGGAACTCGGGGCCCCCTTTGGGGATTAGGGGGCAAGGGGACAGGGGAACTCGGGAGCCAGTCTCGTGCGGGGGTTCCCCCCGTTGAGAGAACTGGCGTGGCCCCCACGCAGTGGGGATTAGGGGCGAGGGGACAGGAAAAAATATTAGCTGCAGCAAAAAATACATAGCGTTTTCTCCCCTCTTACGTTGGCGCCCTTGGCGTCTTGGCGGTTCGTTCAATCAAATTCAACACCATGCTACAAGGATCAATCCTACAACAACTCGCAACGGCTCACCCAGCCGGAAAAAGACCCTTCAACTTCGGGGTGTACTACAAAAACACCCTAATCGCCCTCTGCCATGCCCTAGAAGACAGCATCCTAACTGCCAATGGTGCGCCGTTAGTCATAACAGCCTTCCAGCAAGGAAAATGGTATCTCCAGGAAGCAGAACGCTATTTCCAGCTTGCTCAAGCGTCACAGCAAGTGGTGATTATGGCAGCCCCCAATACCGGCTTTGCCGAACATCCCACCAGTCAGTTATCCAATGTAGACCTAGTCGCTTTAGACCCAGCAGATCCAGTAGCGCAAGAGTGGCACTTAATAATTTTGTCTCCCAGCTTTACAGCGATGGTGCTATGCCAGGAACTTTCAGCATCTGATTATGGACAAGCTGGACAACCGAAAGCAGACTTGGAGCGCAAGTTCTACGGGTTTTGGACATTTGAAGCAAATTTGGTGCAGGAAGCAGTAGAGTTAGCGATCGCTCATCTTGGTCGCTACAACCCAGAACTACAGCAAAAACTGAAAGCTCAAGTGCAAGCAATTGTTACTAATACCCTCACAACCGAACCGGATGACTTGAGCCAGATTGTCTCCCGCGTTGTCGATTATCTCCAAACCAGCGAGATGGAATTGAACCAGCCGCAGTTTAGCCATTATCAGGCGCTGGACAATAACCTCGTTTCTAACGAGTTACAAGCATTTTTGCGGCTGGCGCAACTGATCGATCTCACCGATGCTGATAATCAGATGACGGTAGCCGAGGTGGCAGCTCTGGCAGAAACAATGGGGCAACTGCTACAGCTACCAGCTTGGCAACTGAAGAGATTACGCTTAGCGGGACTACTCCACCGCATTGCTCCGGTGTCTGTGAATGTCCAGTATGGAGAGGCACCTAGTTGCCCCCTAGTCCCAGCAGCACAGGTGTTAAGAACCATGCCGCGGATGCGGGCGATCGCCCAGATCCATCACCCACCAAACCGAGCGGTGGGATGGTAGCGGTCAGCCAGCTGGCTTTGCTGGAGAGGAAATCCCCCTAGAATCGAGAATTTTAGGACTGGTAGCTGAATTTCAGTTACGTGTGACCCAGCTACAGAAGTCTCACTCTAACGAAGTCAACGCAGCTCTCGCCGTGGGACGGCGAGAGAACGTTGAGCGCGAAGTAGAGACAATACCTGAATCCATACTGGATAAAGCTTTGTACGAATGTAAGCGAGAGGAGGGAAAACGATGGGATCCCCAACTCGTTGCTACCTTGGAACTTTTGGTTATGGGCTTAAAACAGGGATTAAACCTCTCAGTAGCACTGCCCAAAATCAGTGCTGGAATGTGGTTAATTGATACCCATCTGGGTAGTGAGGCAAAGAAGAGTCAAGAAGGGACTTACGCCCATGGATGATATTGAAGCCCTTCGAGTTGGAAAACTTAAACAACTGCCGGGAGCAAACCTGGAAGACGAAGACCTATCAGGCATTGACCTTTCTGGCATCAATCTAGCTGGAGCGACGCTAGTTGGGGTGAATTTTTCCGGCAGCAAATTGGAAAGAGCGCATTTAGAGGGGGCAAATTTGCTGGGTAGCCAGCTAGTAGGGGCCGACCTCCGAGCAAATTTGCTGGGAGCCAACCTGATGCAAGCCGACTTGACAGGGGCTGACCTCCAAGGCAGTAACCTCCGGGGCGCTAACTTGATGGGAGCAAAGCTATCTTCTGCCTCGTTTGCCGGTGCTTTCTTGAGTGGTGCCAATCTGATGAGCGTAAACTTGCAGGGCGTGGACTTGCGCGGTGCCGACTTGCGGGGAGTTAATCTCAGCCGTGCCAATCTCCAAGGAGCCAACCTAAGTCAAGCCGACTTGCAAGGAGCGTTGCTGAGTGAAGCCAATTTGGAGGAAGCGGATCTCAGGGGGACTAATCTAGCTGGAGCTAACTTGGCTGGTGCGAATCTACTGTGTGCCGAGTTGGAAGGTGCTAACTTAAGTGGTACCAACCTAGCTGGTGCTTGTTTAGTTGGAACCTCTTTGAGTAGGGAGTAGCGATCGCCGATTCATCCAAAAGGCGAGCACGCTCAAGAATAGCAGCCCTAGTATACTAGCGAGGGGATTTTGGTCTACGCCAGTCATCCAATCAGGAACTTGACCAGAATATTTCACTAGTTGCCCCACATTGATGATGTAGTAGCCCCAAACTAGACCGGCATGGAGACCAATCGGGAGACCGAGGCGTCCCCGGCTAGAGCGCTTTGCCCAAACCAGTGTCAACCCCAGTAGCAATCTCCCCGGAAATCCAGACCAAGTCCGTAGGATTTCTGCCAAAGGCTTGATATAGTGCAGTAGAGCAAATAAGGTACTGTCAGCCCAAAGAGCCAAGCGGGGACGGTAATCCCGCTGCAGCTCATCCAGTAGCCAGCCCCGGAATAGTAGCTCCTCTGCCAAACCGATCCCTAGAGCGCTAGCCAATCCTTCTAGAATCACCCTGGGTAGGAAAACAGGTGAGCGTTCCCACATGAGCCAACCCAACTGCCCCTCCAGCCCAAATAGACCAAGGGTGACAACTAGACCCAAACTCAGCCCAAATAAAAGCTCTCTGGCGTTCTGCCATGTTCCTTGTAGACCATAGCTTCGCAGCAACCGGGGTTGCTGGTAGACCTTCTGACCCCACAATCGCACAAGGACGACAAACTCCCCATACAATAGCGGTATCGTCAGGATATTAATCAAATTGCGATCGCTCACCAGCCAATAGATGGGCGTTGCTAGTGGTATCCACATAAGCAACAAAGCCAGCACAAAGACTCCTAGCCTGAGGGGGGCAGGGTAGTGGGCAAGCTTGAGCAGGCTAAATTTCAATATTGGTGCTGAGTTCTGGCTAGTCTTCAGGTTCAATCGTGCTAGTCAGGCCATGCTGCTTTAAGGTTTCGCAGTAGAACTCAGCGTGTTCCTGAGCGCAGGTAATTACTAAAGCAATGCCATTGGTATGGGCTTCCATCATGATGCTGATAGCCTGCGGCTGGGTGATACTTGGCACCGTCTTCATTAAGACCTGCACCACGTGTTCCATGCTGTTGTACTCGTCGTTATGAAGCAAAACGCGATACAGAGGTGCGAGCTTACGGACAGTTGAACGCTTTTCAATGGTTTCGACAGACACTGCTCTTTGCTCTTTTGTTCGTTGATTTACTACAACCGACTTGCTGTGTAACGGTTGCTTAACAGTTATTGACCTATTCTAGAACACCTCCAGCTAGTTGGACAAAAGCCGAGGGAGGGGGAGAGGGGGAGAGGGGGAGAGGGGGAGAGGGAAGGAGTTAAAA